>MDSV01152944.1_pt1 | contig 14101 bp, 16 predicted proteins | sample 810851 | NCBI WGS metagenome assembly MDSV01 (sample SAMN05326640, study PRJNA326480) | marine metagenome | isolation source: seawater | place: Atlantic Ocean: North East | collected 2012 | reverse complement strand
TTATTGACGACCTTACCTCCATAATATGGAATCACTTTCGCTGACTCAAGCTCATGTACGCCGTAAGTAAACATGCCAGCCGCTACAAAAATGAGGATTACAGATGTCACATTAAAGAATGTTTTCAAAGGCACTTTTTTTCCCTGGACAAAAATCATAAATGACAAACCAAGACCTAAGCCTGCTCCAACTAAAGAAAGAGCGATATTTAGACCACCCTCTTTTATGATAATCCCGTATAAAAAAAGGATAGTTTCAATGCCTTCCCTAAAAACAGAAACAAATGCAAGGGCAAATATTCCATATCCAACATTTTCTCCTGACAAAGCATCGTTAGCTTTCTCTTTCAATTCATCTGCAATATTTCTGTTTTTTGCCATCCAGACAATCATAGAACCAAGTATTGCTGCAGCAACGATCATTATAATCCCTTCAAATAATTTTCCAGCGCGGCCCTCAAAACCATCTGCAAATATCTGAAATATGAATGAGCCTATAATACTAGCGACTACGGCTGCCGTAACACCTTGCCATAATTTTGATATTGCTGCTTTTTGTTCAGTTTTTTTTAAATAGGTATACAATATACCTACTATTAGAGATCCCTCAAGTACCTCTCTGAATACTATAATTAATTCTGCCATATGTTTTTATTTGTTTAAAGCGAATAGGCTCAAGACTTTGGAAGGAACCAGTTCTTGGAGTTTAGATTATAATTCAAAAGATTTTGAGCCTATGTTCGCTTAATTTCGGTTAAAATTTGTTCAATTATTAATGTTATTGAGATTCAATCGCAATAAAATTAACTAATTAAATACACTATACCAAAAGAAAAAAACATTTTAGAATATTTTAATGATTTTTATCTAATGATTAGACTATTTTGATATTTTAGATGTGTAAAAAGAAAGACCAGCTAGAACTAATATTATAATAACCGCAGGAATTGGGGGGTGTACTTCTGGGTTCATGATGTGGAGCAGTACACTAGCTAAATTAATAACATATGCTACTCCAATTGCAAAAAGAAGTTTTTTTGCTGAAGCATCTTCCATACCCCTACTTAAAATAGCAACGCATCCAAAAGCGATCATAAAGGATGCTACTGCCTCGTGCATGTACATACCAACTTTGATTGAGGCATCATTAATTAGATAGTCACTAAATGCACCTCCTGATACAATTGATTCAGCTCCAGCATATATTGCGATACCCATTAAAATGTTTATTGCACCAATAATCGCTAAAACTAATTGAGGACTCATAAGTAACTCCTTGCTAATTTTTTAAATTTAGTAACTGGAATGGTAATTCCAAACAATTGTATTAAAATAAATTAATTTGGCTAATTAAAAAGTTAGAGGAATAATATTTAAAGTTATACTTCATATATTTTACATAAATAATTTATTTAATTACACTATACGTATTTTTAATTTCATCAAATTTTAAAAATAACGTATTTTTATTAAAATTATCTTGATCTAGTTTAAGACTAACTCTTACTGGCTTTCCCATATCATTTACCTTCTGAATAGTAACTTTACCAGAACTCATTTTTACTTCATCGCCAGGATTAAAAGATCGAAGCCCAAGCCTTTGTTCATTATCCCCCAAAAGGAAATAGGAGCTCTCCTCACAAGTATTTATAACAAATCCGTCTTCGATGATATTTACATCAGTTGGTTTAAGAATACTATTATGAACTACATTTGTAGGCCTGATTATTTTTTTACTTGACCCAGTTTTTAATTTAATTAAAGACTCAAAACCATCAACAAATGTGGCAACTCGATTAACTTTAGATGGAAAATTTAAAATAGCTATAGTTTCAATATTATCATTCATCTTGATCTGGTGCTCAAGGCCATTAACTACTCCCCTCCCTATTTGAGCATTGTTTAACCATATCTTATAATTTAAAACGCTACCTAAAATGAATGTAATTAAATACAAAACTGAAAGCGAGTAAGCAAACCTTGACTTACCTTTAATTTTGATAATTAGAACAGCTAATACTATTGAAAAAAACGATACTGGGATGTATAAGTACCATCTCATGGTAAGGTTAAAAAGAGGCAATGTACTAATGAATAGAAGAACAGTCAGCATTATAATTTTATATTGCCTTAATCTATTATTAAAAAGATAAATACATGATTTGATCAAAAGCGGAACCATAAAGATGATTGCATAAGTTTTGTAATTCATTACCTTCATCTCAAACCATGCATGTCCAAAAGGCACGGTCAAGAAAGAACCTATTTTTATCATATTAGTTACCAATTGAGATAATCCTCCTATTGTATAAATCGAATCAATGATAAATGGGTTTTGATTAAAAATTGAAAACCGATAATATAAAAATATTGAAAATACTACAGCGCTAGAAGCTATTATCTTGATTATATATTGCCTGACATCCTCTGCCAGGTTACTATGGTTCTTTTTCCATAATATCATCCAAACTTGAGCAAGTGGTAAAGTTATAGATACTTCTTTGGTAAGGATTGCACACAGAAATAATATTTGAACTAGAATCAATTTTTTTAAGCTAGTTCGCTCAATAAAAGATGAAGTATTAATCATAGAAAGCAAATAAAAGCTCAATGCAAGCATATCTGTCCTTCCACTTATCCAGAATACCGAGTGACCCAGTATAGGATGAAAAACAAAAATCAATGCGCTCAATAAGGCCACATTATTATTTTTTAATAAGATTAATGATAACCGGTATATAAGGACACTATTTACCGTATGGATTAATCCATTTATAAAATGATATCCCAGCGGATTAATACCCCACAAATAGTATTCAAAAAGGTTTATTGAGGAGATAATTGGTCTAAATAAATTACCTTTATTTAAAAACTCACCATTAGGAAACCATATATTTTTTATATTTTCAAAAAATGTATTTTCAATAAATAAAATTGCAAATTTTATATCTTCAGATACAAAATACAAAAAAAGTGATGGTATTAAATAGATTAAAGCTAAAATTAATATGATAATATTTGGCCTTGCATTAATATGGCACTTCAAATATTCTAGATAGTTTTGGTTGATCATATTAATCAAAAATTAACATACTTTAAATCAAATTCAGATTTATGATTTTGAGATAGTTAATAAAAGGACTATTATACACTAATGGATAAAACAGAATTAAGAAAAGATATTAAAATAAAATCTCCCACAATACATGCGTCAGTATTCGTTGCAGATGGCGCAAGAGTCATTGGCGATGTAACTTTAAAAAAGGGTTCATCAATATGGTATAATACTGTAGCAAGAGCTGATATAAACAAAATTATCATTGGTGAAAGATCCAACGTTCAAGATAATTCGGTCATTCACCTAGAGAACGATCAAGGTGTAATAATTGGGGATGATGTTACTATTGGTCATAATGCAATAATTCATGGATGTACCATACAAGATGGCGCATTGATTGGTATGGGATCAATTATAATGAATGGAGCGATAGTAAAAAAAGGAGCTGTAATTGGAGCTGGGGCTGTTGTAAAAGAGAATATGATTGTAGAACCTTATGAACTGATCGTTGGTGTTCCTGGAAAAGCAGTGAAGAAGCTCCCAGAGACTATTCTAGAACAAAATATCAATTGGGCTGGTAAATATGTAAAACTCGCTAAAATACATAAGGAACATCAAAGTAAATAACTATTTAAAATCTTTTGACTTTACTACTTTTCCTTCAGCATTATATTTTTCCTCTGTAGTTATTTTACCTTTTTTATTGTAATACTTCCAAGTCCCTACCTGATTGCCATCTTTGTAAAGGCCCGCATATTTAGTTTTTCCATTCGCATGGTACCCTACCCATTTACCATCTTCCTTTCCATTAAGATAACCGCCTTTGTATTTTAAATTTCCCTTCTCATCCCATCCATTCCAAACTCCAGATTTAGCGCCATTAACAATTTCACCCTTTTCCTTACGCTCACCATTTTTATGAAGGTTGAAAGCTGGCCCATTATAAACTTTGAGGTTATAGAACCACATTGAACTATAATCAGACCTTGTTATATACCTGCCACCACGATCAAATAGTTTTTCATCCATGTTAACGGGCGTTTCTGAACAACTTATTAAAAAAAGAAATGTAAAGATAAATATTTTCTTCATAAAGACTCCTAAATAATTCAAAACCTAATAAAGAAAAGAATCAATTACTAAATAATTAGGAAAAAGTAAAACATATTACTTTAGCAATATCATCTTTTTTGTTTTAGAAAAAGATGGGGTTTCAATCGTATATAGGTAGATACCTCCACTGACGTTTTGCCCCATTTCATTTTTACCATTCCAAGATACACTACCCTTCCCTGCTCCAGAATGTTGATTTAAAATATTACTAATCATATTCCCATTTAAATCAAAAATAGAAATATTTACAAATTCACTCTTTGCAATTTGATACTTTATCATCGTGGAAGGATTGAAAGGATTTGGGTAGTTTTGTTTTAAACTATATTCAAGTGGTAAATGCATAGGATCTAAACCAAGCTGATTAGTAGAAATTGTAAAATAACGTATACTGTCATCCTCCCCTCCAGCAAAAAGCGTATCAATCCCATCTGTAACCCGTACACTCCAAAGAAAATCAAATTCTCCACTACCTAAAGAAAAGCTATCAATTATTGACTGATTAGTAGCCTGATAAATTCTTTCAGTCATTGAGGTGTCAAAACACATTTCACTATTCGAGATTTCACACATTTTAAATAAATAAAAGAGATCTTGCCCGTCCGTATCCACAGAATTTGTCCAAATGAAAGTATTTGGATTATCTAAATTAGAAGGTGTTACAGATATTGAAGCATTATCTTCAGGTGCAATAAGCATAAAATTACCAGGAACACTATTCACAAGATCAATAGAAACAACATTTGAAGAGTCTGAAAGTCCATCTGCAGTTTGAGCACGCACGAAGTAACTATATGCACCTGGCTCTCTAGGCCCTAAAATAGAGTTTTCTCTTGTAATAACATTAAAGTCTAGATATGCAGGTTGAACTACATCAACGATAACACCATTTTCAAAAAGAAAATAATTAGAAATGTCACGATTTCTCAAAGTATTTAAATCTAGAAATATTTCTTGTCTAGGCCCATGGTCCATTAAAAAAGAATTTGGTAATTGACTAAATGAATTAGGACGTTGTTTGTTTTTGGGTAAGCTTATCTCATCATGATATGATAAAGTGTAATTTCTTGAAGGCGCGTTTGAATTAATTAAGCTTAAAGCAATCATCCAATTATAATCTAATGTAGTGCCTTCTGCTGCTGCCTCAGCTAATGTTAACTCACCACAACCATTAGTATTACACCAAACTACCATATTACCCAAACCATCTAACGCTGGTCCATTATCACAACCCGCAGGATAAAGAGGGTAATCAGATATTACATATCCCATATATAAATTTTTTGTACTATCAATGATGTATGATGAGGGTTGAATGTCATCAGATAACGAGTTACCTGGAACATGATCTTTCAACTCAGCTGTTGTCCATGCACCAAAGCCACTTTCATAACGCACTAGAGGTGCACTTAAAACTAAGTTAGTATAATTTAACCAGTCAGGCACCTCCACAGAATCAGTGGGATTGGTTTCAAAAATTAATGGCTGAAAGGACGAAGTATCACCAGGGACAAAAGCGATTTCCTTGACTAGCATCCCATGATACTCTGACAATAATGAATCTGGATATTTTTGCCCATAAAAAACAGTTCCACCTCCAACTTGGCCTATTCCAGTAAAATAAACACCATTTGAGTGTGTAATCCAATTTCTTCTATAGTTTTCAGGAGTGTCCCAAGAAAGTTGAACACCACCAACTGATGCAGCGTCAATCGTTAAATTTGTAGGCGTGTTCCCATCTTGACATAAAGCAATGTTTAAAATAAAAAATAAATTTATTAAAAAAACACTTATGATTTTCATATTATGTTACCTTGAGTATGCAGAAGTTAGTAATAGATAAGAAAAGTTCTCATCCATGCCTATATTATATTATATTTTTAATGATATGAGCAATTAATATTTATTTTTTTATAAATAATAATATATTTACATTAGAATCGAAGATTTTATGCATTTATTACCTAAGTAAATGAAATTATTTATTGATTTTTCAGATATTGCTTCAGCATCCCTTTTTAAAGCAGCTGCAAGTGTTTTAACAGGCAATCCGAGATTAGAACTATCAAAGAACTTCTTTAATCTTGAATCCTTATTATATTTCCTAATTAACATGCCAGGCCTAAATATTGAAACATTATCAAAAGTGAAATGTTTTGTTAGCGTCTCTTCTTTCATGCCAATAGTTTTTGTATAGAGAAGTGGATGAATCCAATCAACTGCCCAAGCATTTGCATTAGCTCCGCCAGCGGATATAATAGAGGCATTGGGAATTTTTGCTTTGCTAGCAAGTTCAGCACATTTTAATGATATCCCAAATTCAATATCTACAAACTGTTTAGCTCCTCCAGCTATTTTTCTAGTCGTGCCGATGCAGTTAAAAAAAGAATCATGTTCTCCCCACGAATCAGCCGTTTGATCAAGTTTATCAAATGAATCAATTACTACTTGATTTAACTTTTTATGATTCTCGCCATTTAAAATTGGTTTTCGAGAAATCGTTGTTATCTTGTCCCAATAATCGCTTTCAAGTAACAAACTAAGTAATTGAGCGCCTGTTGCACCTGTTGCACCAATTATAAGGGCCTTCCTTCTTAGGTTATCTACACTACCTCTAGGATGAGCTGATAGCTCTTTTTTAAAAATATGCATAATTTAGATTAATATCACAGCTTATTCTTTAGCAATCATTTCAAAATTTTCATATAGCCTAGGTTCTCCTGCTGCGTTTCGTACGCCTTTAGCAAAACCGCTTAATCTTGACCACGGTAGTTTAATTGTTAGCCAGTCAAATAAAAGCTCACCGTTTAGTAGATCTTGTTTATATAGTGTACCAATTGATTCAAACCATCCGCAAACTTTAGTAGCATATCCATACTCCTTACTACCTCTAGGGTACTTAGCTATAAATTCATCATAATCGGAAATAAACTCATCACTCCAAATCCAATTCATTGCATCCTGTAAGCCCTCAGCGGCCCCCCATCTCATAAGTTGAATCATTAGATTTGCATCATCTTTTGTTGGTTTACTCATTATTTACTCCTTCTCATTGTATTTTCATTTTGATTTCATCTTTTTTGTCAGCATTTTAAAGATTGATTGTTCGTATTGATCAAACCTACCATCTGCAAGGTAGACTTCTTTTATTTCATCTAACATTTGATCAAGCCTTTTTTGTTTAATATTTTTTAATTTTATATAATTAGTAATTATTTTTGAGCGCTGAAAATCATTCAAATCACCTGTTTCAGATTTAATGGTCTCAAGAGTTTTTAAATCAAATTTTGACTCAATAAAAGATTTTTCTTCAGCATTGTATTCAAAATTTGAGTCAGCAGCATATATAAATAAATAAGCTCTGAACTCTTTTTCACTCCAACTTTTGTATTTATCCATATTTTATTCCTATCTACATCCTTATAATACTAAAATTAATAAAACATATACACACAATCTATCTACTGTTTATATTTTAATCGAAGATAAAATTATCAATCTTAATGACCATAAAGCAGTTCGAGACCAATTCATTTGGACAAGATTATCAACAATACTGCGGTCATATCCATTGGTTAACTTTTGATGCATATTTGTAAAAAAAATAAATGTAATCACCCATATTCCTAAAACAAGAGCCAATAAAATAATTGTTAAACTAGATCTATAAAAATAGGCAAATAATAAAGCACTAGCCAACTCTATCAGCATAGGTGGTATGACAATGAAGGATATACGTTGCATATGAAAATGTTGAAACTCAACATATTTTTTTTCATTAATAAAATGAAATGATGGATAATGAATTATTTGAACTACCCATATAACACCTACCATGACTGATGTTGAAAAAAAATTAACTTTGAATAAAAACTCATAATCCACAAATAAGTCTCCTAGCAAATACTTGATATTTTAAAAGATATTTTCATAATATATACCATGGATTTAAATGATTTAATTGAAAGTAACCCAGGCTTATTTAGAGTGATCGCAATTGTAGGAGGTTTACTCATCGGATACATCATTTATATTGTTCGGATTTAATATATCTTTTTTCCATCAAAATCTTTAATCTTTTCAAAAGTTTTATTCTCTGTGACATATCTAATCTTTTTTAATCCTTCATACAACTCATTAAAACTCGTTGTTAAAGGAGATATTGCTATTCTAATTTGATTAGGCTCTCTGTAATCAACAATTACATTCTCAAAATTTCTTAATGTTATACTTATACTTCTGGCATTTTCATGCATAATAGATACATGACCTCCTCTCTTGTTTTTGTCTCTGGAGGTCATCAGCTTATAACCTAGGGACTTTAACCATTGATCATAAAACTCTATTATAATATCTGTGCCTCTCTGAGCCTTTCTAACTATTTCTGTGAGACCAGCCCTTTGTATAATTTTAATAGCTACATTAACACACCTTAAACCTAATATTGATGGGCTGGCTATTTGAAAACCTCTGATATCTTCACTTTTGATAAATTTGGGTCCCATTTCAAATTGATCTTTCTGAGCAAACCATCCCTGTATTGGAACTTGAAGTTTTTTTTGCAAACTTTTTTTAACATATAGATATGCTGGAGAGCCTGGTCCAGAGCATAAGTATTTATATGTACAGCCCACAGCCAGATCAATGTTATTCTTTGCAAAATCAAGATATACGGACCCAGCAGCGTGACTAGCATCCCATACTGTCAAGCAACCATAGTCTCTTATCAAACTGGTTATCTCTCTCATAGGGTTTAATGCTCCAGACCTATATTGCAGAACTTGAAATGTAGCTAAAGCAATATCATTGCTTAAATAAGGCCTAATAAGATCAGGTGTGATTCTCTCATACTCATTAGCATCAATTTCTTCATTGTCTATGATAACAAGTTTTAAACCAAAAGTATCAGCAATGCCTTCTAAAATATATCTATCTGTTGGGAAATTAGCAGCATCTGTAATTATAGTTTTTCTACCCGGATTTAATTTTATGACTGCTGAACAAAGTTGATAAAAGTTAACTGAAGTTGTGTCACATACAATGACCTCTCCCTTTTTAGCTCCAAGAATATTTTTTGCAAGTAAATCACCACTCGCTTGAGCTTCATTTATCCAATGTTCCCATCCATTTACTAATTGCTCACCCCATTCATTTGCCATAAAGTTATTAATATCTGTTATAGTTTCTTTCGGAAGCCTACCGAGCGAATTGCCATCTAAATAAATTAGACTACTATCAGGAATGTAAAATTCTTTTTTGAAAGTGGAAATTTTGTCTATTTGATCAAGGTCTTTTATTTGATTTGAATCAATTGGCATGTTCTATTAATGATTTGAAATTTTATTAGATATGTAGTTTAATTCATTATATGGTTAATATCCAAATAAGAGGAAATTTGATTGATATTGAAATGGCATCAATCTCAAAATACAATTTTGATAATCTATCTTCTGGAGAATTTTCTAATCATCATATTAAAGATTTTCTGTGTAACTCATCGGATTGTAAAACAATTTATAAAAAAACTTTACCAATAATTGAGCAAAATTCTGAGTTGCAGGTAACCTCTTTTGAAAATGACAATTATTACGATGATGGCTATACTTTTCTTAGAGCAAGTCTCAATGATATTAATAGTAAAAATGTTAATCTAAAAATGTCACCAGTTACGAAAGAAAAAAAGTATATAACTATACTTTTCAAATATGGATATGGCGCAGCATTTGAGACTGAATTAATGGATTTAGATTATCGAAACTTTGAAAATAAAAAACTACAAATTAGTGCAACTAGACTATTTGGTGGAACAAATAAGGCAATTACGTCAATGCAATTAAATCATCTTCCTTTAGAAGATTTAAAGAGAAGCAAGTACGATATTGTTAGTGAACAAATTCTGTTTTTTGTGAAAAATTTTAATCGTGAAAAAATTAATCTATCTAGCAGCTTAGAGGATCAAGGAGAAATTGTGCTCTTGAGCGGTAATAGTTTAAGCGGTAAGAAAAATTAAATGGGCGGTTCTAAAAAACCGCCCATTTAATAATAAAGGTAAATTAATTTACTTGGAGCTATCCATAGTAGCACCAACCCAAATAGCTAAACCAAAAGCAGTTTTATTAACTAGATCGGCAATATTGTATATAATATTTACCGTACCAAAGTCAGTAGTTTCACCTCCTGACAAATATCCTAGAAAGTATCCAATTGGGTAAATCGCCCATCCAATAGTTACAATTAATCTGAGCGTATTAAATGCAAACTGACCACCCGCGTTCTTACTACCTTCACTCAGTTTTGCAGCTTCTCCAGCAAAGATCTCATAAATGATATATATCCAGCCAGCCATGCCAAAAATAAAACCAACTGTAACATCTATTAATCCAGCTTCACCTAAGAAACCAAATACAAGCATAACTAATGATGCACCTAACAAACGCCAGAATAAAACGCTTGTTACTGCTGTTACTGCAGCCAAAATTAAGTAGAACTCTACAATTTGCAGCGGTACAGTGATTAGCCAATCAATGTAACGAAATACAGTAGTTACCTCTCCCTGTAAGTGAGCCTCTCTCATATAAAGGTAATGCCAGAACGCAATTCCTGTTACAAGGCCAGCAACAGTCATTGATGTCCTCCATTTTCCAGAAACATCTGATCTTTCTATGAAAAAGAATACAGTGGATGCTAACATTATTGCTGTCGCTAACCAAAAAGTCATACCTACGTAATCATTTTCTGCTAACAGTGTAATTGAAGCTATCATATTTACTCCTCTTTATTTATTTAAAACGCTTAAAACGCTCAATAGCATCAAGGTGCTATTTGACTTCATAATAATTATAACCACCAGAAATACAATAAGTCAAAAAAACAATAATTATGGATACAATCTTCGTATTAATCAGAATATCCTTCTTTAAATTCTATTGAGATTAATTTGCGGAAAGTAATTAAAATTTATAGTTTGACACAATAAAAATCTTAACCAATGTTAATACAATAGTTTTAGGATGGTTTGAATTTAAAAAAAGTTTATAAGTTTGATTATGTAAATATCAAGAATTTTCCTTTTTTTTGACATGAAAAATTTTATTTATTTAATTACATTTAAGTTTCAAACCAACTTTTTATTATTTCCCCTACTGGCCCAATGCATATGTTTTTCCTTTTCATGCGATAATAATGATGAAAAAAGTACGGAAGTCACCCTAGATATCATTGATAGTTCTGTTGTGACGCAAAACGGTTTATTAACTGTCAATGGTAACAAAATAGTAAATAAAAATAACGAACCAGTTAGTTTTGCAGGTAATAGCTTTTTTTGGAGTAACGACAACTGGGGTGGCGAACGATTTTATAATTCCTCTGCCGTTAAGTGGCTAAAAACTGATTGGAATGCTAAAATCGTTAGAGCGGCCATGGGCGTTGAAGATCCTGGAGGTTACTTAGATAATAAGCAATCTAACAAGGAAAGACTTAAAACTATTGTCGATGCAGCTATTGATGAAGGAATATATGTAATAATAGATTGGCATTCTCACAATGCTGAAAATCACCTAGAGGAGGCAAAAATATTTTTCCATGAAATGGCACAGACATATGGAGAATATGAAAACATCATCTATGAGATCTACAATGAACCATTAGATGTTTCTTGGACTGAGGTTGTAAAGCCGTATGCTCTAGAGGTCATTCAAACCATTAGATCTATAGACCCTGACAATTTAATCATCGTAGGATCGCCTGAGTGGTCGCAGCGAGTTGACCTTGTTTCTGAGGATCCTATAACTACTTTTGATAATATCGCTTATACTCTTCATTTTTACACAGTACATCATCAAGAATGGTTAAGAGAAAGGGCTACATCTGCTTTAGATAACGGTATACCTCTTTTTGTAACAGAATGGGGTTCTATTGGATATACTATTATTGATTCTGAAGCAAACAAATGGATGAATTGGTGCCATCTAAATAAAATTTGTCATGTTAATTGGGCTGTTAATGACAAAGAGGAAGAGTGGTCAATAGTAAAACCAGGTGCTAGTACTACTGGAAATTGGCAAGAATCAGATCTGACTGAAGCAGGAAAACTTGCAAAAAATATAATCTCTAATTGGCCTGACTAAATTCCCTCCACCAACGCAGCTTAATTTTATTTTCATCATTTAGTACTAAAATTTGCCCAATTTCTGGAATCATAAAACCTTGATTTAACTTTTTTGCCTCCTCTGATATAATCTCTGGTGGTTCTATCCAACTGTGAGAAGCTAGAGTAAAAGCTCCCCAATGTATTGGAATTAGGTATTCAGTATTTAAATCTAGAGCAGCATTTATAGCCTGCTTTGGAAACATATGAGAAAATTTCCACGCTTTGTTATATTGTCCACAATCAATTAATGAAAAATCAAAAGGGCCATGTTCTTGCCCTATTTTCTTAAAATGCGAACCATAACCACTATCACCACTAAAATATATTTTACCTCTATTGGATTTTATTGCCCATGAGCTCCAAAGCGTGCTGTTTCTGTTCAATGGGCCCCTTCCAGAAAAATGTCTAGCTGGCAAACAAACAAATTCAATATCATTATAATTAAATGACTCATTCCAATTAAGTTCAATTATTGACTCACTTTGCACACCCCAACTTTTTAAATGATTTCCAATTCCATGTGGCACAATAAAATTTTTAACTCTGCTCTTAATTTTCTTAATCGTAGGATAATCTAAGTGATCGTAATGATCATGGGAAAAAACTACAAAGTCAATCACTTCTAATTCTTCAATATCAAATGCTATTTTAGAACTATATCTTTTTAGCGAAGGAAGCGGTACTGGAGCAGCGTGACTTCCAAGCATGGGATCAAGAAGTATTACAAAACCATTAATATTTATGAGAAAGGCCGAATGACCCAACCATACCATTTTAACTTGTTCAATATTATCTTTTACAAATGATTCTACATCTACGTTTAGTGGTATAATCTCTTTGATAGGCACCCTGTTAAGTTCTGTTTTAAAGAAATCCCAAAAACTCATTTCATCAGTAAATAATGCAGTGGGTTCATTATTTTTAAATTCACCGTTTTCAAAATTTTTAAAACTAGAAAAAAACTGCATTTGAGATCTACTTGGGTTAGATCCAAATTGAGGACTAATATTTATGAAAAGAGCAGTTACAACCAATAATGTAAGCAACACATATAGTATTATTTTTAAAACTTTCATGGAAATATGTTATAAATATGTTAAGGGTGTGGCGTTAAAAAGTAAGCTAATCGAGGATATTTTGTCTATCTTTCTTTCCAAAAGTAATACAAGCATATAAAAATAAAATGCCGCCCATCATTTGCAATAAAAAGGCCAGCCACTCCAATTCCTCGGATAAATAGGCGTTAGTAAAAAAACCTAGACCGCCAATAAGCAATGATATAATTAAAAATGAAGGGGCATCATAACCTAAAAGTTTTCTAGATGAAAAAATTCTACGTCTCTTTATTTCCTTTGGTTGCTCATCTAATTGAGCAGTATCTGTGTCATTTACATAAAAATCTTTAATCTCAACCGCAGGCTCTTCTGTTTTTTGAGGAATTTCATCCTCAAAAAATTCTCCACAAAAACGACATTTAATCGCCTCTACTTTTATATTCTCAGCACAGTATGGACATTTTTTCATAATCGTAATTTACTAAATAAAACAAATAATTAAATCTCTTGAAACAAAAAACCCCACAATAGTGGGGCTTTTTGTAATAATTGATAAAACTATGACTTGAAACGCTCGAGAGACCACCCCATTGCTGCGCCTGACACTCCATACATTACTGCAGTTAAGACTATGTCAATGGCAATGTAGTTCCAATCTCCCCATACTTCAGGCATAATAGCAGCCATTTGAGTATTAAAGAAAAACCATTTTGCAGATCCAAACCAT
>MDSV01049148.1_pt1 | contig 14101 bp, 8 predicted proteins | sample 810851 | NCBI WGS metagenome assembly MDSV01 (sample SAMN05326640, study PRJNA326480) | marine metagenome | isolation source: seawater | place: Atlantic Ocean: North East | collected 2012 | reverse complement strand
TTCAGAATTAAAGGCGTCATAGTCAACGCCTCGATTAAGACTTACAATGTATTCTTTTTCTGCCATCTATTATGTCCATGGCCTACCAACAACAAGGGTACCGGCATTGTCTACTAAAGCACCTGTGTTACTTGAAGCGTTATATCTAGTTGGTAATTGTGATATAGTTAATGTATTCCTTGCTCTATAATAATTTTTTGTATTATCCTCAGATCCAGAAATTGAATAATTTTGTGAAGCGGCAGTAACAGTTTTCCCTTGTCTTTTCGCTCCTGCTATTTCTAGTTTTTTATCCTGTCTAGTTCTTTTAAGTGTTTGTGTTGATATGCCATTTAATGCCATAATAGTCTCCTAAACTATGTTAATCGTGTTACCCATACCACTGTGAGCTGTGCATTGATAATATAATGTTGCTGGAGCATCCATTGGAACTATAAATGTAAGTGTACCTGAAGCTATTGTGTTGTTAGTAATTCCATCTGCATAAGCAGAGCCGCCGTTGGATACTCTTATTTGGAAAGGGTGTCCTGATGCTGAAATAACAAATTTATAAGTTTCTCCTCGTCTTAAATATAAAATTGGATCATTAACATTACTATTAAACCATTTGTTATCTTGTGCGAATGTATAGTCACTTGCACCGTTGTTACTTACTGTAAACGTATTTTGTACTGTTCCACCAAAAGTTCCTGACATAGTTCCCGTAAATGAAGGGTCTGTAAACATAGTTGCTTTAGATTGATTGTCTACATTACTTAATCCTACCATTGCTTTTGTTACGCCATTTACTGTTCCTGAAAATGTTGGATCAGTAAACATTGTTGTTTTAGATTCATTTGTTACATTTCCTAATCCAACCATTGAAGAATCAATACCACTTACAGTTCCTGAAAATGTTGGACTGGCTAATGTGGCAAAGCCTGCACCGTTCGTTAGTTGATTAGTATTTGTTGGAATATCTGTGCTGAGTGCTTGACTTACCCACGAACTTCCATTATATATTTGCGTTCTACTTAATGTTGAATTATAAAGTGTATCTCCTGCAGATGCAGAAATTGTATCTCTTACTGTTGTTGTGGCATTATATAATCGTAGTGTGCTGTTTTGGATTATAACTGCATTACCTGCATATAAGTCTAAATTAGTTGCTGACCTAATTTCCGGTGTTCCTGCAGATGTTGCAATAAATTCTGTTGCTGTTATTTTGTTTGCTACAACTAAATCGTTTTGCACAGTCATATCACTGCTAATTGTAACTGATGGTGTAATAGTTATTCCGCTTGAGTCATCAGTATCAATAACACTAGAACCAAATGTAAAGTTGCCAACACTTCCTCCGCCACCGCCGGCATTAGATACCCAACTTAACACACCTGCACCGTTTGTGCTTAATACATTTCCTGCACTGCCATCAATAGCCGGTAGTGTCCAAATATAATTAGACCCAACTGTGGTTGGAGCCTTGAAGCCTACATAGTTGCTATTATCCGAATCACCTAATCTAAGGTCTCCTTGATTAACTACTTGTACGCCGCCGCTTGATACAGTAAATCTTGTAATTTGGTTAGTACCTATATGTATGTTTTCATCTTCATTGTGATATAAGTAGCCTTCATCGGTGTTTGATAAAAATAATTCTAATCCATCTGAATCTGATTCTCCAGTATTCTGCCTTGTCATCTTAACACCAGCTCCAGTATTACCGGTAACTGGATTATGTATATGTATGACTGTATTTTGTGCTGCGGCCGGACCACTTGCATAAAGGTTAGCTGGTGTTGCTATACCAATACCTAATCTTAAGTCACCACTGCCTATAGGATCATCAAACACAAAAGTACTATCTGACCCAAATGAACCTGAATTATTAAATTGTATTTCTTTATTTGAACCTGCTGGAGGAGTTGATGTTCCAGTAATAGTTAGTGTATCTCCTGAAACTGCTGTAGTAATATTTGTACCACCTGCAATTTTAAAAGTTTCACTACCATCTACTGCTGTTCCTGTTGAGTCGTCGCCTACAAAAGTAATAGATCCACCTTCTCCTAAGTTTGTAGAATTAACCCATTTATCACCATCATATTTTAATACTTGTCCGTTAGTTGGACCAGTTATTAATACATCCGCTATTCTGTTTAGTCCATTAACAAAAACGTTTGATACAAGTGAACCATCTACTGCCGGTAGCTTTGCACTTGAATCTAATTGCACAATTTTATTTGCTGAAGTGCCTACGTCAACAGCTAAAGTTCCTGATGCTGTAATAGTTCCACCAGTTAATCCTGTCCCTGCTGTAATACTTGTTATAGTTCCTGTACCTGTTGCTGTTATTGGTTTCCAATAACTATTTGCGTTATCCCAACTTAGTAACTGTCCATCTGTTGGTGTTGCTGTGTGTACGTCAGCTAAATTCTTTAGTACAGAGGTAGTAGTTAAAGCGTTAGTTATTCCATAACCTGATGTTGTTGTTGGTGTTCCTGAAATATCACTCCAAGATCCACTAGTTGCTATTGGTGAAAGTGTAGGGGTGCCAGTTAGTCCAGCATAAGTTCCGTTAAATGCATCTGTAATCCCATAGCCTGCAATAGTAGTAGGTTTTCCTGTAATGGTAGCAAAATTAGTACCGGTTAATAAATTAGTTGAATCTGTTAGTTGACTTATATCAGACGGTATCGAAGGCTTACCAGATAAATCATTGTATGCTCCGCTAAATTGTGTTAGTGAACTTCCGTTTAAAATAAGTTGTGTGGTTTCTATAAAGGTTGCATTCCTAATGCCACCGTTAGCAAGATCTAAACTGTCGCCATTTGGCAATTCCTTTAAACGGTTTTTATCATTAGTGTCAAGTATAATTGGAAATCTATTTGCCATTAGCTACATCCTGTTTCTTATATTTATCGTATATCATTATGGTAGTGTCGCAATCCTAGTTTTAAAGTCTGCAAAGTCTGTGCTTGCTGATACTATATTTTTAAGTTCTACGTTGCTGACATATCCAATAATATTATTTGGGATTATATTGTTATCGACAGTCAAATCACTACTCATTCTTACTGCTGGAGTAATTGTTATTGTGCTACTATCGTCAGTATCTATAACACTAGATAAAACTGTAATATTACCAACTTGTGTTGCAGTAATATTTAAATTGTTAACAAAACTTTGCGTAACTCTTGTATCAATATCTGCATTTGCAAGTGTACTAGAATAATATTTGTTTGTTACACCTTGAGTTAATTGGTCTGTATTTCTTGTTGAAAATCTAGTGTCAAATTTTGTTGTACTATAATATAAATTTGTTGCACCTTCTGGTAAATCATCTGTTGTATTATTACCTAAAGTAATTTTTCCAGATACTCCATCAACTAAAATTGTACTATCATCTGCAAAGACACTTCCTGTTACGTCACCAATCATAGGTCCGTACAATGTGCCTGTCATTCCGTCCATCATTAATTTTGAATCGTCAGCAAATACACTGCCTACAATATCTTTTGCATATACAATATTATTGTTGACTACTAAATCTCCTGCGGCCGATCCACTTAATCTTACACCATTAATATATACAAAATCGTTGATGTGTAAATCTGACCATCGTTTTGTAGTCGAACCTAAACTAATTTCGTTATTAGTTCTTGGAATTATACTTGTTGTAAAGTCTGTTGTATCAGTGAATGTGCCGCTGTATAATTCATCGAAGTTATCGTTGACTTTTGAAAAAGCTGTACGTAACGGATCACCATCACCTTTATTTTGTGACTTACCAATATTAATTACTTTCTTTGCCATTATATTTTCCCTACGATAATTTCAATAGTACCTTTGCCACTATCTGCTTTATTTTCTAATGCTTTACCAATTATTGTTCCTGGTTTTGGATTATTATTTACTACCGCATGTCCTGGAACACCACTTGCAACTAACATATCTCCTTTTTGTATAAGTCCAATAACTTTACAAGGTACTCTACCTGTCATTGCAACATCAGTTGGATGTGTGCCTTCTAATTCTGAATTCATTAAGTATGCTGGGTTAGTTGAAACAACACCTGCTACTCTATGATCGTCTTTAGTAGACGTTACTGTAATTTCTTCAGTACCGCCAAGTACTACTACTGTACCTGCTTCATATGCCTCGTCTGCCAAATATTTCTCTGCTAAGTCAGCATATTTTGCTGTAGTGGCTGTACCTGAAAATGTTGTTGCGTATACTGTATTCCATTTTAATGGAGTTCCACCGCCCTGTCCTAAATTATGAGTATTATCAGAATTAGGTAGTATATGTGAACTTACTCTGCCGGTAAATGTTACAGTATCTACAGGACCGCTGTCCCCTAATGTAACATTTCCGTCTACCGTAAGTGCATTTTTTATAGTAGTGGTTCCGTCTTCAACTTGTACTCTTACTGCACCACCAGTTACAACTTGTATAACATCTGCGGCTGCACCAGCAAAGCCTGTACCTGTTCCCAAGCCAATACCTGTTCCATTTGCGTCTCGCTCACCGTTAGCTTCAATAAAGTTTGTATAAGTCCAATCACTTGCTAAAAATGATTCTCCTGCATATGTTGAACCTGCTTGGAATGTTGATTCTGTAGAAATACCAGTATTACCAATATCAACTTTTCCTGGAATACTTACTACTACAGGGTCTGTTCCTGAAGAAGAAAGTATTGTTCCTTGTGCTGGAGTTTTAAGGGAAAGTACACCTGAGCTTTCTGATAATATTTCATAAGTATCAGTACCTCCAATAATGTAACTGTTTGCTTGAACAGCACCTGATGTTTTTCTACGTACCATAGTATCACCAGTTGATGCTGTAGATACTGCCGCTACACCATAATTACCTGCTGTTAATTTAATTAGTACTGACCCAGGATATCCCGTATCAGTAGAAATAACTGTGTTTGCAAAGTCTGCATCAATAAGTCCTCCACCTGATGCAATCGCAGAACTAAATGTTATTTCTTCAACATTACCAACACCGCCTGTAGCTCTTCCTAAAACATTTCCTGAATTAATAGTTGTTAATTCATCAACTGCAATACCTCCTGATTTAATCCTTACGTAACCGCTTGAGGTTTCAAAGTTTTCATCACTAAATTTAGCTAGTCCTAGATCAGCTTGTACTTTACTTGCTGATCCACTCCAACCGTTTGTTGCATCATCTTCGTCAAATGTATTTGCAGATTGCATTGATAGTTTACTTTGTACTATAGCTGCACTTGCATTTACATCAGCATTAATAATAGAGTCTGGTGCAATTTGTAAATCAACTTCTGTCTGCGTAGCTGTTCTTGAAGCTGTAATATTAATATCACTACCTGTGGCTTCTACAGCATTTGCCCATTCATCCATTGGAGGAGTAAGAACAGTTGCGGTTGCTGTAGAGTTAGTTAAGCTATTGCCATTAGCAAACGCTCCTGCGCCAACTGTATATGTAACAATACTGACACTAAAAGAATTTCCTGAGCTACCAAGTATTTGATCTGTTGTAGTTTCTATATCTACGATTGTACCATTAATAGCGGCGTTGCCGACTAGTTGTATTGTATCGCCTGCACTCCAAGTTCCTCCACTTGGAGGTGATACATAAATTCTTTTCTTGCCAGTAGCAATTAGTAAATCGTCTCTAGCCTGGTTATTATTTTCAACACTTCTTAGTTTTGCAAGCTCGTCAAAATCTCCAATTCTTGCATCAACGTAATTTTTATTAGTAGCGGCAGTACCATCTGTACCTGGATTTGCAACGCCAGTAATTTGGTTTGTACCCATAACCAAAGCGCCTTCCATTGGAAAGACACCATTTAATGGAACAAATCCTTGGCCAATTCTATTTCCTCCTGGAGATGCTTGAACTTGTGCACCACCTTGTGTGCTACCAAGTCGTCTATCAACATAGGCAACAACTGATTTCTCAGTAGGTACTGCACTACTTGATGCATCTGCCATTGAATCATCTACTGAAAATTCATTAATTGTAACACCTTTGGTGAATCCAAGTGCGTTAGCATTTGATAATCCAATCTCTCCTGAGAATGTAATAAGTCCTGTTGCTTGATCTACGCTAAAGAATTTACCTACACGGAAGAAACCAAATTGATCAGTACTTACAAAGAATACTCTACCTTTTCGTCTTTCCCAAACCTGTGCTTTTGAAGCAGTAGAATCTGTAGTGTAAAACTCTGCAAGTGTATTTTCCGCTTTACCTAAAATAATGTTTGGATAGTTCGAATCATTAAATGACCCTGTACCAATATTTGTAAAGTCATGCCCAGTTGCTCTAACAAGTGATATTGATACTGTTAATTCTGCCGTAGAATTTGCGGCAATACCTAGTTTAAATGGTGTAGCAGTAGTTGTTGATAAAGCGGAGTTTAAGCCTGTACCAGAGTAACTACTGTTAATGTTAGTATCTGCAACATCTGCTATCGTAATATATGCAACTGTTGAATCACTTTCATAATTTGTTACCTGATGTACTTTACCGTCATGTGTAAATAACATTCCTCCAGCATAGCCGGCCTCACCTGGTTGTAATCCTGCGATATCACGTGTAATTCTAGTGATGTCACTTGCTTTAGTCAATTGATTAATAGCAATTTTTGTATCACCTTGTGTACTACCATTACCACCAACTAGATTTGTATCACCAGTTGAACTAATATTTAATGTTTCAAATCCTGAATCTAATGTTGTATAAATCGAATTTGCACCAACTGCAACTCCATATGGATCATTAGTTTGGAAATCAATACTACGATATGTTACTGTATCACTTTCGTCAAAGTTAATTGCAGTGTTAGGTCTAACATTTAATTGTGCAGGATCTGTAACTCCATTAAGTACATGTGATTTAACATTACGATATTTAATTAATGTTCCTGTGCTTACCGTTGCTTGTAATTTAGCAAAAAAGTTATTTGCTTGTGCTGAATCAACAGTAATACCTAGTTTGTAAATATCATTACTTAACTTACCTACACCTGTTGCATTACCTAATGCAACGATATTAAATGTTAAATTAGCTCCACCACCATTACCTAAATCAAGATCTGCGATTGTAATTGTTTCACCAGTCACATAATTTTGTCCAACATGATTAATATTAACTGCTGTCGCCGCCCCAGTACCGTCAATCGTAATATTAAATGATGCACCACCGCCTGATACTGTTCCTCCTGAAGTATAAGCAGTAAACCCTGTACCATCTACAGTAGTTGATAAGCTATCATTAGAGTACAATTCAAATGTTGTATCACTTACACGTTTTGAATAATAAGTGTTACCGTTAAGTTGAGTCATACCTGTAACAGCACTTATAACAATTTTAGAGCCATCTCTTAAATTATGATTTGTAGTAGTTGTTAATACAACTGGATTTGCTTGTGTAGCACCACTTATATTTTTTGTTGAACCACCTGTACCTTGTACATTTGAATAAGTTCCTGCTGTTCTTGATCCATCAGCACCACTAATCGTATTAACTGATTCTATACCAGATACATAAATATCTCCAGGTTCACCAAAGATTTGATCGTTATCTGAATCAGACATATTTTGAACAGTATTAATAAGATAATCTAAAGTTCCTGTACTACCACCATGTTCGATTGTTATATGTGAATTAGGTAAAGGTGGCCTTGCCATATCATATACATAAAGATCTGTATCATCTAGTGCATTTGTTAATGTGCTAGTTGTTACAACCTTAGCAGGTTGCATTGTGTTATCTCTTAGAGTTACCTGATCAGGAATTTCATTAGGGTCTGCACCTTCTGCAACTAATCCAAAGTTTCCGTAACCATTAGAACAATTTAATGCTCTAATTTCAGACCCATTAAAAGCATAAAATGCAGCATGGTTATAATATGTAAATGTAGAAACTTGTTCTGATACTGCACCATTGTTACAAACTAATCCATATGCCATGTCATTAATTTGAGTAAAGTTTTGTGCAAGTAAAGATCTATTACCCGATGTTTGTAAAAATAAATCTCTATTATATTTTCCATCACCAAACTGTGTTTGATCGTAACCTGTACCACTGTTAGAATCTGCGTCTAGATAAATTTTACACCAACCATTACCGCTATCGTAATCTGAAATAGCGTTAATTTGATATCTACGTCCTTCAACATAAAACGGACATGGTAACAATGGAGCTCTTAAAAATAAGCCTTCTCCTGGAATACTTCGTATCCAAAGAGTAAAATTATCAATTTTTCCGTTTTGTAATCCGCCTAATGATGCTCCTGGATTAATTGTTTCTGGAACATAAACTGGAAGATTGGCAACGTAAGCGTCAAGAAACATTCCGCCTCTAAATGCTTTTTTGTTTTCACTCTTTGAAAAACTAGAACAAGCAAATATATAAGGTGATTTAGTTAGGATTTGTCCATTAGGATCAAGCACACACATAAATCCACCGTGCCCCTGACAGGACACATTAGAAATAATAGTTGAATCATTCATTAAGAATACATCCATTTCATCATTTCTTTTTGGAGGATTGTATGCTATGTTAAACGCATATGTTATTCTTCCCATTAAATTAATTGCTAAAGTACCAGTACCTGATTCTCCAGTACCTCCTGTAAGCACAGGCGGTTTATAAGTAGCTGCGGCTGGGTTTTGTAAAATACTACCTGCAGGATATGCTCCTGTAAGAAGCGTCTGTATTATGGTACCAATTTGTGTTAATGAATCTCTTGTGATAGCTTCTTGTCCTAAGAAACCTCCTTCAGCGTATTTCGCAACATAGTAATAGTAATATTCACCAGCTGCCGCTGTAGCAAATTCAGTCCCGCCATTCTTAAAATCTTTTCTTAAAGAATCAATAATTAATCCAACGTCTCTTCTGCACTTATCAACACCATGAACATAGTTAACAAAGTTTGTATTGACAAAAGTAATTACAGCATTTTGTATTGATGTTACATTCGATGCACTAACGATAGAAGTTCTCGCTGTAGTAAATTGTGAATTTGGCCAAGTAAAGTCTGGAAGTGTTTCAGCAGGTAATCCTGCTGTAGTATTAGCTGTTACAACATCTTCCATTACTTGTAACAAACCGCTAAATTCAGCTTGTTCTGATGTTGATGCCGCTTCTAATGTAATATCTTGTGGGACATCCGATTGTAAGTTCGAAACAACATTATCAACTAGAACTTCTCCACCGATAGTTGACAAATAGTCTAGTGCGCCAGCAACTGCTGTTCTTTGAGATGCATTAGTAGTCCATTGCTGTACTGCACCATTATACCAACTCTGAGCGACTCTTCTAACTGCACTATTTCCACCATATTGTATATCGTAACTTGCTGCATCTATTGCTCTACCAATTTCAAATTTTAGTCTTGTACTATCTAATGATGCTCCTGCATGATTAGAGTTTACCCATTCTGCTATTTCTGCTTGTAAGAAAGAATTATTTGCTTGTAATTGTTTTCTTGCTTTTGTTGCATTAGCATCTACATCTGCACCTGCTGAGTTAACAGGATAATCAAATTCTAAAGGACCTGCACCATTTCCAGTATTAACACTACCATTAGAAATAATATCAACTATTTCACTTATTGAGTCATCAAGTCTTGCAATACCCTGAGGAGTTAATTCTACAGCCGCTAAGTTTCTTACTAAGTAACCGATATACCTTACAGAACTAATTGTTGCTTCTTTGTTTGCTCCAACAGCAAGTGCTTGTGCTGTTTGTTGATAATGTAAACCTCTATCAACAGCGTTATAATTTGTGTTTAATGCCATGTCATTAGCAATAGCATTTAATATTAATTCAGTTCTTGTTCTCCAAGTAGGTTCATCAAAGGTTATGTTTGGTTTATTGGCATCTACCCAAGCAATAACTTCTTCTTGAATAAAGCCTTTGTTTAATCTTATAATTTCAGCAGCATTTGTATAATTACCTGTGTTTGTAATTGCAGGGCCTACCGAAATAGGTTTATCTGCATCTACCAAGTAGTGATATCCAAAAAATCCTTGTTTTACATTTGACTGATTGAAAAATGGTGTTCCTGTAACAGCAGTAGCTATACCATCAAATTCCATATCTCTATATAGATAAGTTCCTGCCCAATGAGATAATGATACTCTATTTTTTGGTTTAATAATTACACGTCTATAATCGTCACCTCTAACTGTTACGTTTGCAGGAACCTTAATAGGATAATCTTCTTCGTATACTCCACTTTCAACTAGAACAGCAATCTGTTTAGCTTTACTTGTATTACCAAATAAAATCGATTCTCCTACTTCAAAATCTTTTGGTGTCAGTAACTGTACTTGAAGTGTATCGTTATTTCCGTTAGTTGCATCATTAGATGTTAAACTTACTATTTTAGCAACTGCTTTAGATAGTTTACCAGTAATAATTTTACCAGGAAGTAAATCATTATTAGATGCTATACCTTGATCTACATAATTTAATGATCCATTATTTAACACAACTTTATAATTGCTACCAAACACTTCGTCAGCACCAGCATCAATACCGTTGTTTATAATGTTAGTAATAAGATCAAATTTTGCACCAATAGCTGTTCTTGCTGTTGCATCTCCGTCACCGCCTACGTTTACCCAACGACTGACTTCTGTTTGATAAATTACTCCAGTTTTACCTGTTGTAAAAGCCGAGTAACCAGCTGATGTATCAAACGGAGTTGCTAAAGCCTCATCTGTAAATAGCTCAAAGGTTTGATCTGTCAACTTTTTAATGTATGCAGTCTTATTATTAATTTCTGTCATACCACCTGATACTACAAATATTACTTGATTTTTATCTACAAGTCCATGATCAGTTGTTGTAGTTACAACCGCAGGCGATGCTAAAGTTATATTTGAAACAGTTTTTTCTAGATATAAGTCTTGTTGTAATAGTGCATTTACTAAGTCTTTCTTAAATGTGATACTAGCTAATGTTTCTGTTTTTTGTGTTGTAATTGCTTTCCTTGCACTAGCAGTAGAATAATATCTTTCTGCGGCAGCTCTAGTTAAAGTATTAGCATTTAGACCTCTGTTGATATCTAATGCGATTGAATCTAGAATAAGCTGACTGTCTAATTCACAGCGTTCAACATTATACACGTGATTAGGAAATGTAAACTTTAAATAACCTGTTAGTTCTTTTATAATAAAATCTCTGTTTGAATTTATTATTAATCTTGTTTGTTCATAGACAGGAGACACAACATCAGCAACTGTTACTTCAGCAAAAGAATCTCCATTATTTTTTGTAATAGTTTGTTTGTATGGTGATAAATCTGCTGTTTCATTTGCAGATGCCCTAATTAGTTCATCGGCTCTTTTCATAGCCGCACCTATTGTTCTATAGGCATATGTTTGTCCTGTTCCCTCTTTTCCTTGTGGAACGTTTTTCATTAAGTCATCACCTGTAGTGCTGACGTATAAGTTTGTTGAACTTGAATAAGCTGTGTTATCTACGTAAAATTTAGTAGCGGCTTGTAAATCTTCATTTCCGTTTGGACTTCCAGAACCTGCGAGTTCGCCTGGATGATCATTAAGATACAAAGCACCAGCCATTGTATCACCTTGTCGACGGACAATACTTTTACGTGGCATTGCAACATTATTTAAGAAATTACCTGCTAAAGTAGAATCATATGTATTATCAACTAATGTATGAGTATCTGCGGCCGCAATAGTTCCAGATACTGCAACCTTAGTTGTGTTTGCTGTATCTTGGTTTTCACTTGCCGCTGTAGCTTCTGTAGTATGTAATGTAAAATTATTAGCATCTACTCGTCTAATGTAATAAACTGTTCCTGTTACTAAACCAGATGGATCAGAATCTTCAGCATTAAATTTAAAAGCAGTACCGTTAATACTAGAGTCGTACCCATGACTAAGAACTTCAATATTGTTATTTAAATATCTGTTTATGGTTAATGTATATTGTGATACTGTTGACGGTTCGTCTGCAATACGCACAGGAGTTGTACCAGTAGTATCATTAATAATATATCTATTATCTGCATAACCTTTATTAATAACAAGATCGTTAATAGTTACAGAAGCATCACCGTGACTAGTTGCATACTTTGCCGCGGCTGCGTCCGATACTTCAACTTTTGCAATAGGTTGACTATTTGCAGATAAAGGTCCACCTAATGTCGGAGTTAAGTCATCTGACATCTCTGTAAATGCAGTTGATATAATTAGTTTACCAGCTACACTATAACTAAAAGTAATTGTATCTGCTTTACTGGCATCTAACGCACTATTAGAAGCAAGTGTTGCTAATTGAATAGCTGTTCCTGCATCATTAACTAACGGGACAGTATTTGCTGTTAATTCATTTGGAGTATCAGCCAAAACAGTAAAATTAATTGTACCGCCTTGTCCAAAAACTGCATAAAGTTCTGAAAAGTTTTCGTTAGTTTTACGAAACGATTCTCTAATACTATCACCGGTGCCGTCGTTACCCTCTACACCAATGTTTACTTCTTGTCTTGCCATTATTGCACTCCGTTTATGTCGATGGCTCTGTTAGTTTGTCCATATCAAAATTTACACTAATACCACAACCACATGATGATTTTGCATTAGGGTTTCTTACTTCAAAATTTGAACCAATAATTGACTTAATGTAATCTACTTCTGTACCAAATAAGAACATCATACTAGCTGATCCTATAACAAATTTTCCTTTGCCTGCATCAATTACAGTATCTAATGCTTCTACTTCATTATCTGTTTTTAGTGTTCCCCATTCATATTCGAATCCTGCACAGCCTCCGCCTTTAAGATTAAGGCTGACTGCAAAACAGTCGTTTTCTTCACATATTTGGTTGATTTGTTGCTTTGCAGCATCTGTAAGTGTACAAATTGTCATTTAGGTTCCTCTTTATAATGTATTTATTAGTTTATTCTATAATCTTTATGTAAATATAATTATGTTTATAAAAGAATTTCAAGAGGAAACTAGGCATACACGTAGATCTAAATCTGGTAGGAAACATAGTTATAAACGTGCAAAAACAATAGTTGTACTAAGATGTGATAACTGTGATACAGAATTTAGTCGCGAGAGGGGGACTATGGACCCTAAAAGGTTATCCAATAATTATTTCCACGTTTGTCATAAATGTGATGCTAAGACTTTTGCTCAGAAAAAGGGTGTAGAAAAGAAGCAGATGTGGAATCTATCTGCTTCTAGCGATATACCTATTGGTAAACTTTAATTATTCTGATTTCCAAATAGTCCAAGCACCGTATGCAATAGCAATGCCTGCAGCTATTTTAGCTAATGGCGATAAAAACAATACTAATAATCCCATGATAATAAGTACTGCACCATCCCAGGAAGTTCTTTCCTTTTTCCTATCGTCTATCCATTTCTTAATCATTACTTACCCTCCTTTGGCTTATTGTTGTAATAGCGGTTTCTTGCCTTGATACTTTGCGTTCTAATACCGAAATAGCTGCACGTTGTTTACGTAATTGTTCTTCTAAACTTTGTACATACTTGTGTGTTGGGACTTGATTTTCAAATCCATCTTCACTTACCATTACAATATGATCAACACCTTGGCCTTTTATACCGCCTGTTACTCTATTAGGATTTTTACTCGAAGATTGGCTGTCTTGTATCTTCTTTTGATTCTTGCCATACATTGTGTTCAAGTAACTCATTGTTATTTCCTTCATAATATTTATGCAATTTAATACTAGCCAAATTTTTATGTTTAGATTCTACCATAATATCTGCATAGTCTAAGAACGTTAATGCCCAATCGTTAACAGCATCATTCCACATCATATCACTATGAGCTCTTAGTTTTGCTTTTTTGTACCCTTGTTGCTCCAAGGCTCGAAAGTCCGGTCTAGTTCTTTTACAATGTAGCGGGAGAAGATCCTCTCTGCTAACACTATAATGGATAGCAGGCCTAACACCCCGCCAGCTATCAATAACACGTTTAAATCTATCGTCAGTAGGTTCAATGTATTCTCCTTCTCTACACCAGTGATGATGGATATCTAACACCAGAGCGAGATCGTTCCCAAGCTCAAGACTGTGTTCGAGTCCCCATTTGTTTTCGTCGTTTTCGATTGTAATACAGTTT
>MDSV01153851.1_pt1 | contig 14102 bp, 8 predicted proteins | sample 810851 | NCBI WGS metagenome assembly MDSV01 (sample SAMN05326640, study PRJNA326480) | marine metagenome | isolation source: seawater | place: Atlantic Ocean: North East | collected 2012 | reverse complement strand
TTGGTCATGCCATAACCATATATGAAAAACACTCTGAACCCGGGGGTATGCTCAATCAAGGTATCCCTGAATTCCGACTCCCCCGAGATCTGATCTATCAAGAGATTGAACAAATAACCGCTCTTGGAGTTGAGATTCTCTGCAACACTGAAATAGGAAAAACCATTCCCCTCCAACACCTATTTGAAAAACACGACGCCCTTATCGCAGCAGCCGGAACCCTCAAGCCTAATCTACCTGAACTACCCAATGCGCACCTCTCTGGAATCCGACATGGGCTCGACTTTTTGCTCGAAGCACACACCACCGGAACCACTGTCGGAGAACACGTCATCATCATCGGGGGTGGCTATACAGCCATGGACTGCGCCCGTACCGCACGCCGACTCGGAGGTACCATTACCGAATCCAACAACGGTAAACTCACGATATACTACCGCCGTAAAAAAGAGAGCATCCGCGTCATCCCCGCCGAGTTGGAAGAATTAGAACACGAATTCATCCCCCTTGAATGCGACGCTACTCCTCTTGAATATCTCGAAACCAACGGTACCCTCACTGGCATACGCTTCCAACGCACCGGTTCCGATGAAACCTTCGAAATACCCACCGACACGGTCCTACTCGCAACCGGACAAACCCCCGATACCCACTGGCAACAAACGATCACCGACCCTCGACTCTTTTTAGCTGGAGATTATGCCACCGGCGCCACCGACCTCATATCCGCTATCGGACACGCCAAAAAAATCGCGAACGAGGTCGACACCTTTCTGATGGGCAAACCCCGTACAGAAGCCGTAATCCAAGTCGAATCAACCAACCCTATCGACCGTACAGAAGCCATGGATATGTTGCCTCGCCAACCGATGCCCACTCTTCATTTGCAAGAACGTAGCCTCACTGCTGAAGTAGAAACCGGTTATCTCACCCCCGCCGCAAAAACGGAAGCCGAACGCTGCTATCGCTGCAACTATAAATTCGAAATCGAACAAGACAAATGCATCAAGTGCGACTGGTGTCTCAAAGCAAAGCCACACGAAAACTGCATCCTCATGCTCAAAGACATTTCCTATGATGATAAAGGCAAGGCCGTTGAATGGGAGGCCACCGATCGCGTTCGTGAAATGAACCTCATCTGGATCGATAGTGATGCCTGCACTCGCTGTGGTGCCTGTGTCAATGCCTGCCCTGTCGACGCAATCAGCCTACAAAAAATCACCTTAACCGAACAACCCATCATGGAGAAATCCTCATGAATCGCCCTCCCGTTGTTTTTATTGCCGGCGAACGTCAGCATGCAGGAAAAACCACTACAAGTTTAGGCATAATCTCTGCACTTTGCCAGCATATGAACCCCACCGACATCGGCTACTTCAAACCCGTTGGACAAGAGATGGTCACGCTGCCTAATGGAGAACGCATCGATAAAGATGTACTCGTTGTTCAACAGTTCACCGACCTCGATATTTCCGAACCCGGTATGCTCTCCTCCGTTCGCGTCGTCTCCGGTGTCACCCGAAACTATATCCAGTCCGATGATCGACATCTGATCACCGAACGATTCGAAGACTCCATCAAACATACGCTCGACGCACTCTCCGATAAAAAACTAATCATAGCCGAAGGCACTGGACACCCCGGTGTTGGTTCGGTAGTTGGGCTGTCAAACGCCCGAGTCGCAAACTTGCTCGATGCCCGCATTCTCTATCTCGTCGGGGGTGGTATTGGACGCACGCTCGATGAACTTGAAGTAGACCTCTCTTATTTTGCCCACCACCGCAGCCGAGTAGGTGGAGTTCTCTTTAATAAAGTCCTTCCCTCTAAGCTCGATCAAATGGCCTCCGTGCTTACCGAAGAGGCGATACAACGCATTTTTTCACAATGGGTTCCCCCGCTAAATGTTTTTGGTTATATGCCCCAAGTCGAATACCTCAACAACCCTTCCATGGAATTAATCTCCGCTAGTTTTCCCTCCATGAAGCCACTCAATCAAGCCCTAATAGATGACTCAGGAAAACGCCCGTGTCGAAAAGTGAAAATTATCTCCCAAGACTACGAAGAGTTTAATCCGACTATTCGATTAAAGGCGCGCGACATTGCCGTGATTGCATCAGGCACGCACCGCCGACTCCAACGCATTCTCGACTATAGTGATTCGCTCGAAAACGACTCCATTGGCGGTATAATTCTCACCTGCGCCTCCGAAGACTACCCTGACGCCCGAACACTTGAAATCCTTGCTCAAACAGACGTTCCTGCCATTGCTGTTGAAAAAGATACCGCCGATACCGATCAAGTCCTTTATCAATGCTTTCGCAACACCAAGCTACAACTCTACGACCGACATAAACACCAAATGATCGTCGACCTCTTCACCGAAAACTTTGACGCTGAACGCTTTATGCATACCTATCTCAAATAAACTCGGGGAGAATTTATGGTAGAACCGTATCGCCCATCAAATGAAGATCAACCTGCCGAGCAGCACCACGACCCTCGTTAATCGCCCACACGATCAGCGACTGCCCGCGCCGTGCATCTCCACATGCAAATACGTTCTCTACGCTGGTTGTGTAGACTTCATGTTCCGCTTTGTAGTTGGAACGCCCATCCCGTTCGAGCCCAAACTGTTCGCCTAATAAATCTTCTGGTCCCAAAAATCCCATCGCAAGCAACACCAAATCGGCTTTCACTCGCCTCTCACTTCCCTCGACTTCTTCCATCTGCATTCGTCCATTTTCATCCTGCTGCCAAGCAATTTGAACAGTATGCATTGCCACGAGATTTCCATCTGCATCGCCCTCAAACTTTTTGGTCATTACCATAAAATTACGCGGATCTTTTCCCTGCAAAGAAATCGCCTCTGCCTGACCATAATCCACCTTCAAATTAGAAGGCCACTGAGGCCAAGGGTTCGAAACCCGATTCCGATCTGCATCCGGCTTAGGCATAATCTCCAACTGCGTCACCTTATTGCATCCATGGCGCAGCGATGTTCCTACACAGTCTGTACCGGTATCCCCCCCACCGATCACCACTACTTTTTTACCTTTTGCAGAAATATAGTTGCCATCCACTAATTCACTATCGAGCAAACTTTTAGTGTTCGCGTGCAAAAAATCCATCGCAAAATGAACCCCTTTTAGTTCGCGCCCTTCCACTGGCAAGTCACGCGGCTTGGTGGCACCGGTTGCCAATACCACTGCATCAAACTGATTCTTCAACTCTTCCGCCGAAACATCCTTGCCCACTTCCACACTTGTTTTGAACGTGATGCCTTCTACTTCTAGTAAATCCACTCGCCGCTGCACCACGTCTTTATCAAGCTTCATATTGGGAATACCATACATCAATAACCCGCCAATACGATCATCACGCTCATACACCGTAACGTTGTGACCCGCCTGATTCAACTGGGCTGCACACGAAAGTCCTGCCGGTCCAGACCCAATAACTGCCACCGTTTTATCCGTACGATTTTCCGGAGGCTCAGCAACCACCCAGCCCATCTCAAACCCTTTATCGATAATCGCCCGCTCATTATCATGAATCGTAACCGCTGGTTCATTAATCGATAGCACACACCCTGCCTCACAAGGAGCAGGGCAAACTCGACCTGTAAATTCTGGAAAATTATTCGTATGGTGAAGTCGATCCAACGCTTCACGCCATCGTCCACGATAGATCAAATCATTCCATTCGGGAATCAAATTATTAATAGGGCAACCACTCGCTCCCCCTTCCATCAACTCACCCCGATGACAAAAGGGAACCCCACAATCCATGCAACGCGCACCTTGTGTCTCGCAGGTTTTTTCATCCCGAAGTACATACACTTCATTCCAATCTTTCACACGTTCCATCTCAGGACGCATCGGATTAGTCTCACGAACGTACTCAATAAAACCGGTTAATTTTCCCATGATTCCCGCTCCTAAATTAACTCGCTAGATTGGCTATATGCATATCAAACGCCGCATCAACAATCTCTTCTTCCGATTCATACCGCTGCGTTTCTCTTGCCTGTTCAATATAACCAAGCATCCGCTTATAATCCGTTGGAATCACCTTAACGAAGCAGCTCACACTCTTATCCCATGAAGATAGAATTTCAGCGGCACGGCTCGATCCCGTCCGCTGCTGATGCTCCTTAACTACTGCCCTGAGCGCAACTTGTTCTATTTCATCGCGCAGACTTTCAAGCTCAATCATCTCCATATTGCATTTGGTCTTGAAATCGCCATCAATATCATACACATACGCAACTCCACCAGACATGCCCGCACCAAAGTTAATTCCCGTTCGGCCCAATACCGTGACCGTTCCACCCGTCATATATTCGCAACCATGATCCCCAATGCCTTCTACCACCGCAGCCACACCCGAATTGCGCACACAGAACCGCTCGCCCGCTACACCTCGAATAAAGGCTCGACCTCCCGTTGCACCATAAAAGCAGACATTGCCAACCAATATATTCTCTTCAGCCACAAACGGAGCCTGCTTATTTGGATAGATCGTCAACTCACCACCTGACAACCCCTTACCCACATAGTCGTTCGCATCGCCTTCAAGCTCAAGATGAATCCCTTTGCACATAAATGCGCCCAATGATTGTCCTGATGAGCCATTCAGCTTCATATGTACCGTGCCATCCGGTAACCCATCGCCTCTATACACCTTTGTTACTTCATGCGAAAGAACCGTTCCAATACTACGATCCGTATTCACCACATCAAATTCTGCATGCACTTTTTCCGCATTTTCTAATGCGGGAGTGGCTGCATCAATCAGTTTCCAATCAAGGATTTTTTCTAGCATATGGTTTTGATCTCTCGAATGGAACGTTCCCTCCTCAGCCCCCATCTTCTCATTAAACAAAATAGGATCTAAATTAAGGTTTTTATATTTCCAATGATCCAACTCATCGCGGAATTTTAAGCACTGCGATTGCCCCACCATCTCATTGATTGTGCGGAATCCAAGCTCTGCCATAATCTCTCGTAGACCCGACACCAAAAACTCAAAAAATGTAACCACATGATCAGGGTTACCTGTGTATTTATCCCGTAACTCGGGCCGCTGTGTTGCAACTCCAACAGGACACGTATTTGTATGACACTTCCTCATCAAGATACACCCCTCCACAACCAAAGCAGCCGTGGCGACACCCCACTCTTCCGCCCCCAACAACGTCGCAATAGCTAAATCACGAGAGGTTTTCATCTGACCATCTGTCTGCACCACAATCCTGTTTCGCAATCGATTTCGGACCAATGTCTGGTGAGTCTCAGAAAGGCCGATCTCCCATGGCAAGCCCGCATGCTTGATCGAACTCAGAGGCGAAGCGCCCGTTCCGCCATCATATCCAGCAATTAAAACCGCATCCGCCTTCGCTTTACATACTCCCGTAGCAATGGTGCCTACTCCGCTCTCAGAAACTAGCTTCACATTCACCCGTGCATTGCGGTTACTATTCTTTAAATCATAAATCAACTGCGCTAAATCCTCAATCGAATAGATGTCATGATGAGGCGGTGGAGATATTAAACCCACCCCTGGTGTCGAACCGCGTACGCGACCAATCCAACCATTAACCTTGTGCCCCGGCAAATGACCTCCTTCACCCGGCTTTGCTCCCTGGGCCATTTTAATCTGCAACTCACGGGCTTGACTCAAATAGTAGCTATTAACACCAAAACGACCGGATGCCACCTGCTTAGTTGCCGAACACATATTATCCCCATTCGGTAATTTCTCATACCGAACTTCATCTTCACCACCCTCACCCGAATTTGACTTGGAACCAATCCGATTCATCGCAATCGCCAACGTCGTATGCGCTTCCCAAGAAATTGAACCAAACGACATCGCACCTGTTGCAAATCGCTGGAGAATGTTTTCGGCAGGTTCCACATTCTCCAAAGGAATCGAAGGCCGATCTGATGCAAACTGCATTAACCCACGCAAGGTGTAGGCAGATTGACTCTGATCATCCACTTTTTGACAATAGGTCTTATACAAATCATAATCCGCATTGCGCGTACTCTCCTGAAGCAAGCGAATAGTCTCGGGATTGAACAAATGCCGCTCGCCATCTTTCCGCCATGCATAATCTCCGCCTGGATCCAATACTTTTGCAGCACCCCCACGTGTAGGATAGCCTTTTCGATGTTTCAACAATGCTTCATGGGCGATGTCATCCAGACTCAATCCTTCAATTCGACTAATCGTGCCTGTAAAATAAGTATCCACCACCTGTGAACTAATTCCCAAAATTTCAAAGATCTGCGCCCCTTGATATGACGCCAGCGTAGAGATCCCCATCTTCGAGAAAATCTTCAATAAGCCGCTATCCACCGCTTGGATATATTTCCGAATGGCCACATCTGCCGGCAAGCCGCCCAACAAGGAATCCTCTTCCATCTGCTGGATTGTATCGAGTGCCACATAAGGATAAACCGCAGAGGCTCCATAGCCCAACACCGTAGCAAAATGGTGCACTTCCCGCACATCGCCCGCCTCAATAATTACATCCGCATGACCACGCTTGCCTACTCGAATTAAATAATGATGCACAGCCGAAGCCGCTAATAACGAAGGAATCGGCGCATGCGAACGGTCCGTTACACGATCGCTCAAAATCAACACAGAAGAGCCCGCATCAATCGCCGCTTCTGCCTCGGCAAAAACACGCTCAAGAGCTTTTTCAAGCGCCCCTGGCTCGCCCGTTACTTCAAACACTGTATCAATTTTCTGTGATCGGAACCCCGCTGAATCCAGGGTAGCCAACTTTGCAAAAGAAGTATGTGTCAGCACCGGCTGCTGAATCGCAATCCGACGGCAATGCTCAGCAGATTCTGTCAAAATATTTTTAAACCCACCCACATAGGTCCGCAAATCCATCACCACACGCTCCCGAATCGGATCGATTGGGGGATTGGTCACCTGCGCGAATAGTTGTTTAAAATAGTGCGAAAGCTGCTGAGGCCGGTCCGACAAGACCGCTAGCGGATTATCCGCTCCCATCGAACCCAAAGGCTCTTTACCCCCCGTCGCCATCGGCTTGAGGATTTCAATGATATCCTCATACGAATAGCCAAATGTCTGCTGCCGACGGAATAGTTCTTTTGCTTCTGGAATCACCCGTGACTCCACCACTTCAGGCAAAGCATCCAAGTGCAACATCGACTCATCCACCCAAGCTTGATAAGGCTTCCGGTTGCATAAATCAGCCTTTAACTCATCGTCTGAGATAATGCGCCCCTGCTCCAAATCAGCCACAAACATTTTACCTGGCTGCAAACGACCGCGTAATACGACTTTACTATGATCCACATTAATCACGCCGCTTTCCGATGCCATAATCAAGGTGTCATCATCCGTCAAACAGTAACGCGAAGGACGTAATCCGTTGCGATCCAATGTGGCTCCCACCAATACGCCATCCGTAAAGCAAACCGATGCGGGTCCATCCCACGGTTCCGATACAGCTGAATAAAATTCATAAAAAGCCCGTTTCTCCGGACTCATTTTTTTATCGTTTTGCCACGCTTCAGGAATCAACATCATCAACACATGAGGCAATGATCGCCCGCTCAAAACCAACATCTCAATCGCCATATCTAAATTAGCACTATCCGATGCAGCTAAATCACAAATCGGGAAAATCATATCCAACTCATCGCGACTGAACGCAGAACACGTTAGCAACACCTCTCGGGCACGCATCCAATTAATGTTACCCTTGTTCGTATTGATCTCACCATTGTGCGCAATGTATCGGAAAGGCTGCGCTAATTTCCACGAAGGGAATGTGTTTGTAGAAAATCGAGAATGCACCAATGCAATCGCACTCGTCGTGATTTCATTTTGTAGATCCAGAAAATAGGTTGGAACCTGCTCCGTGATTAACTGCCCCTTGTAATTAATTGTCTTGTACGAGCATGAAATGATATTCAGCCCTTCCGAGCCGATTCCATCCACTTCTTGATTAGCAACCCGTTCGGTATATTTTCGAAACACGAATAATTTTCTGTCAAACTCTTCCGCACTTATATTCCCCGGCTTCCCAATGAATATCTGCTGAATACTGGGCTCTGTTTCCGCCGAATCGCGACCCAAATCACTGCTGTCAACGGGCACCACGCGATACCCCAACAAAGGCAATCCAAAGATATCTAAGTGATGCTCAATGAGCTTCTTACAAGCCATCTGTTGTTGCTCATCCTGCGGAAAAAATGTCATACCAACGCCATACTCACCCGCCGCCGGAAGCTCGATTCCGATCTTAGGACACACATCAGCGAACAAGGCATGTGGAATCTGCAATAGAATCCCTGCTCCATCACCGCTCTTCACATCAAAGCCCGTTCCTCCCCGATGCTCCATACAGGCTAACATGCCAAGTGCATCGGAAATCACGGCGTGCTTTTTGCACCCCTTCAAATTCGCAACAAAGCCAATCCCACAACTGCTGTGCTCAAAATCAGCCCGATACAGCCCTTCACCTTCAACGTGCCCAAATTCGTTTACTGTTCTTTTTTTTTCCATCATAAAGCCGTTTTTTTTAATAAGTAGGCACAAAAAGACCGACACTTTTAGCTCCGCCTCCAAAGACTAAACGTTGATCAAAGCCCAACCTTACTTTTATATTCGGTGATTATTGATCGATATATAATTCCCGAATGAGCATATCCTAGAAATTTTAGACCTCTTAGGCAACTATTTTTTCTAAAGGATCAGGTGCTACGGGACGTCCATTTTTTGTGAAAACCCCAGTAATTTCAGCCTCAACCAACACGCACTGATCCGCCGACCGGATTAATTTTTGCTCAAAAATAAATCTAAGCCGACCTGATCGCCTTAACGTAACGATAGAGCGAAAAAGATCACGGGGTCGAAGTGATGCTCGGTATTGAATGTCTGCCCGGATCACCACTGGCTCCCATCCATCCATCCGTAATTGATTAAAATCGCATCCCATCGAATGTAAAAACTCATGCCGTGCGTGCTCTAAATAATTTTGATAAACCGCATTGTTAACAATCCCTTGGATATCGCACTCATAATCCCGCACCTGCATTTCGATTTCAAAAGACTTCATCCTTCATCCTCCGACTTTGCACGACCTTCTAGAAATGACCTTCTAAATCGAGCTAACCGTCGATCTTGCCCCTGTTTCTCAATCATTCCAGCTGAAAACAGGGCCGCCTCACTCATCAACCGAACATAATGATCATAACGCTCTTGAGGTAATGCCCCTGTCTCCACCGCTTCGATCACCGTACACCCCTCTGTCTTAACATGCGCACAATCACTAAAGCGACATCCCGCAGCTAAGTCCTGTATATCCTCAAACGTCTCACCTATCCCGCTCTCAGCCTCCATGTTGCCCAGTTCGCGCATCCCCGGCGTATCGATTACATGACCCCCATTTTCCAACGTAATCAACTCCCGCCATGTCGTCGAATGAACACCTTTTCCATCTGACTCCCGAACCGGCAATGTAAACAAGCGATCTTCTCCCAAAACACGATTCAGTAACGTTGATTTTCCCGCTCCAGAAACACCGATCACACAACACGTTAATTTTGGCTCGAACAGTTCCACGGCAGCAGCAAGCCCCTCGCCTGTCGCGTTACTCATTAGTAAAACCCTAACGCCTGGCAGATGGCTCTTAACCAGCTCTTCCACTTCTACACACGCATCCGCCTCTAATAAATCTCGCTTTGTCAAAATAATTATTGGCTCGATCCCGCTCTCATTCACCATCACCAAGTATCGCTCAATACGCTTTAAGCTGAATCCCGCACCCACACCTTGAACGATGAATACCCGATCGAGGTTTGCTGCAACCAACTGTTCACGAGACGTTCTTCCAGCACTTTTCCGACGCAAAACCGAACCCCTCTCCAACACCCGCTCAACACGTCCAAATTCACCGACTGAAAAATCCTTAACCAAAACCCAATCACCCACTGTTGGATAATCCGAACGAGATTGCGCACGATGCCGTAAGCGCCCCGTCATCTTTGCTGGGCGAACCCTCTCTCCGTTGGATACATCACAAGCTCCTTTATGAATCGCTACCACACGAGCTGGCTGCAACTTCAGGTCCCGATCTCCTGCCACCTGCGCCGCATATTGATCACTCCAACCTAGATCCTTTAAGCTCAATAGTCCCACCACAAATTTAACGTATATACCGGCAACATAATCGATTCACCCACCGCCGCTGAATACGAATTCGATACCCCCTTCATCGGCCAACAATAACAAGCCAGCGGATCGCCTAGTCCATATCCATCAACTCTCCCTCCCTGCAAAAAAATCATCTCTCCCTTAGCATCCTGAACCACAAACTCATTCTCAATAATCGCAATCAAACGCCCTTGAAAAACCTCTCTCGATAAAACCTGATTTGCGCGATCAATAAATGCCCCATGCGCCCGCTCCCATGCCTTATCCAACGCAAGCTCTTCCTCAAGGCCTTCATCTAATTTGTATTGTAAATAGCGCAACGCCACATTATCCAATACTTTTAATTGCCCCCCATAACCCACACATTCGGGCTCCACTTCAATAGCGCAATCCGCACACGGAATCGTAAAATCCTCCACCTCGAGAGAATCTCCTACCTCTGGAGATGATTTTTTCACTTGCTCAAGATAAGCACTCGCCTTCGAATAATCCCCCTCCATTAACTGATAGATCACCGCATGTAACTGGTCTTTAGGTTCACCTAAGATCGGAATGCCAAAAAAATTGTTCGCCTCCGCGCCTAACACCAATAGCAAACTCAAGAAAATAGATTTATTCATGACCCAAAACATAGCACACTTCTCACCGGTTGGCAATGAAGCCTCCGTGCACTTCCTGCAATTATGATGAAAGAAAATGATGAACTCACTTAAAAAAGTCCTCAGAACTATTCCTGATTTCCCAAAACCCGGCATCCAATTTCAAGATATTTCACCACTTCTTCAAGATCCCATCTATTTCAAGAACACAATTCTAACACTACAAAAACATCACCAAAATGACGCTATCGATATAATTGCAGGCATAGAATCCCGCGGCTTCATCTTTGGGTCTGCCCTCGCATATGCACTCGGTTGCGGAACCGTTTTGATTCGCAAGCCTAATAAACTTCCTGGAACCGTTTATCAACAATCCTACGATCTTGAATATGGAGCCGATGCACTCGAAATCCAGACCGATGCCTTTCAGCCCCATCAGCGCGTACTTCTCATCGATGATGTGCTCGCAACTGGAGGCACAGTATCTGCAGCCCAGCAAATCATCCAATCTCACTTTGACGTTCAACTCATTGGCGCCACTTTTCTTCTTGAAATTATACCCCTAGAAGGACGCCGTCGTCTCAACGACCTTCCCGTCCACAGTCTCATTCAGATTCCATAAAAAACCTGCCCAAAAACCGCTGGACAGGCTTATATTCATCAACTGCATCGCCGACTACTTTGCTTTCATGCGTTCTAATAAAACGCGTGCTTTCTCGTGTACCGGTAAAAATTCTAAATCGGTATTATCTCCACTCAGAACCAGTGCCTCCGCACCCGCATCCATCACGTCCGATTCAATAGGATCAGGTAGTGCACCAGAGTTCGATAACCCGCTCATGTTATTCATGAGCATATCCAGCCGACGTTGCAATTCATTGCGGTCGTCCTCTACCGTTTTAGCTTGTTCTTGCACACTCGACAATTGATCTTTAACTCGATTCGCTGTTGACTCTGCCCGACTCACTTCTCGCTCCAATGAGGTTACTTGCGCCTTCACTTTCGCCGCATCTTTTGCCGCCGAAATAGCTTTTTTCTGCGACTCTCTTAATTTGCGCTCTGTACTATCCAGCTGCAAACGCATCGATTTGCCTTTCGCCTTCTCCGACTTCACCACGCTTTCCAAATCAGAAATTTTTCCATTTAACATTTCCTCTAAATTGGCTCGCTCGGTTTGCAATTGAGTAACCGCCGCATCATGTTCCTCTTGGGGAACTCCACATCCTGTAACAACCAAAACCGCCGCCAGCATTAACCAACTTAAATATTTTATCATCTATATTCTCCTACAATTAATAACCCTTTATGCATAAATATATTTCTGCTTATTTTCAAGATGCAAAGCCATATAAGATTATTCAGCGATAACACACTTATACAAGATCACAGGCATCGGAAGGCATCCAATGCTTCTCTTGACCATCCCACTTTACATTGCATCCAATCGGATTGGTTAGCGTGATCTCAATTTTATTCCCCGCAAGATGCTGCTCTAGCGCATCAATAAGTTCGGTTGTTGTATGATCTGGCCAATGACGAGGTGTATCAATAGAACGCCCCGTATAAATTAATTGCCGCGCTTCGTTAAAAACATAAAAATGCGGGGTTCGAAGTGCCCCATATGCCATCGCTATCTCTTGCGATTGATCGTAAAGATAAGTCCAAGGAAACTGGTGCTCCTGCATGCGGGCAACCATTCCATTAAAATCATCTTCTGAATATGTATTTTTACTATTCGAATTGATCCCCACAAAACGAACTCCCTGCGAAGCAAACCGCTCCGCAATCGTTCGGGTATGTTCATCCGAACCCGTTACATATGGACAATGGTTACAGGTAAAAAAGAGCACCAACGTCTCTTCCTTAAAATCACTTAATGCATATGAAGTACCATCTGTTGCCGGAAGTATAAACGCCGGCGCGGGCTCTCCTATTTGTAATGTAAATGCCATCGATAACTCCTTATTTCAATACACTCTCTAAATACGCCGAAGCTTGCTTTAATGCTAAATCGATTTTAGATGCGTCTTTTCCGCCAGCCTGTGCTTTATCTGGCTTTCCCCCACCCCCGCCATCCGCAACTGCAGCCACCTGTCCAACCAACTTTCCAGCATGTACTCCTTTCTCAACCCATTCCGGAGAAACACTCGCCGCAAAACACGCATTCCCTTCGTTTACACTTGCAACAACTAAAACACTCGATGTGATTTTTTGACGAAGCTGATCAAGCACTTGGCGTAAAGCATCCATCGGTAATTCGCCCACATGAACCGCCAACAAAGGCACATGTTGAACCTGCACAACCTGATCAAGATACGAATCCAGCTGCGAAGTCGCCGCCTTTGATTGCAACAATTTGATCTGCTTCTCGGCCTCACGAAGTTGATTACTCAATAGATGGATGCGTCCTGGCAATTCATCCGGCTTCACGCTCAAGCGTTGGCTCAGGCCCATGAGTAACTCATGCTCTTCCGCCGTCCAATCAACCGCTTCCATACCTGTAACCGCTTCAATTCGACGAACACCCGCTGCCACGGAACTTTCAGATACAATCCGGAAAGAACCAATATCTCCCGTCAACTGGACGTGCGTGCCACCACATAATTCTTGTGAAAATTCACCAATGCCCACCACTCGGACATGCTCTCCATACTTATCATCAAAGACCGCTTGGATCCTGCGATCCTGCTGCACATCTGCCAACGCCATTTCACACGTCTCTACCTCTGTATTACGCATAATTTCATGATTCACAAACTGTTCAATCCGTTGTAATTGTTCAATCGGAATAGCTTCAAAATAATTAAAATCAAAACGTAACCGCTCACCGCTAACCAAAGAACCTGCTTGCTTAATTGACGAATCCACCACATCTCGCAAAGCCCCATTCAACAAATGCGTAGCTGTATGGTTCCGGCGCATCTGTCCCCGCCGATAGCGATCAATCCCTGCCATCACCTTCATTCCCACTTGAGGAGTTCCGTATAAAACCCGCCCTATATGTAAAATAATCCCATCCGCAGGTTTTTGGGTGTCGTGAACTTCAAAGCCAAATCCAGCGCCTTTCAGCTCACCCCGGTCTCCCTGTTGCCCCCCACCCTCGGGATAGAACGGAGTCTCTTTAAGTACCAATGCCCGCGAATCAATTACCGCTACAATCTCTGTATCACAGACCGTTTTCGAGTAGCCTATAAATTCGGACTGCACGCCCTGTGCTACCAAATCCGCAATCAAATCCATTTGAGCGTTCTGAGCTCCCGTCGAGCGCGCTGCCCGAGCCCGCTTGCGCTGCATCTC
>MDSV01176827.1_pt1 | contig 14105 bp, 2 predicted proteins | sample 810851 | NCBI WGS metagenome assembly MDSV01 (sample SAMN05326640, study PRJNA326480) | marine metagenome | isolation source: seawater | place: Atlantic Ocean: North East | collected 2012 | reverse complement strand
GGTAGTACTCTTACTAATATCGCTACAAACTTACAATCTATCACCGAAAATGGCAACACGACGTCTAATATTGTTCAGTTCACGGGAACCGAAACAAGTTTCGTGTCACACTCGAACGTTGGTGTAGCTAATACCGCACCCGCTCATACTCTAAGTGTGGGTACAAACTTTTACGTAGATGAAGATGGTTCGAATACAGTGGTAGTAGATGGAAACGTTTCTGTAAGTTCCAATATTACTTTGGGAAGCAACATAACAGTCAAGGGTCTTAGTGCCAATAAGTTTCCTATGGTGGGCACCGACAAAATCTTAGAGGATTCAATCATAACCAAAACCGGTGATGATATAATCATTTCCGGTGGTCTCCAAGTAACCGGTGACATTCTTAAAAACGGTAACGTTTTTGTGGTTGAGTCAAACAATGTAGTCATTCAAGATCGTATCCTCACACTCGCAAATAATAATACCCAATCGGGACTTGATATCGGTATACTTATGGAATATCCAGGTCATAACATCGCCATCGCACATCACGGTGATGAATCTCCCGAGCGCCTTTCTATCGGGTATACACAAAACAAATTCGTAGACACGCAGATAGACCCTGACAGTAATAACATAACTCTAGATGTTTTGGGTAACCTTCAGGTTCAAAACAATTTTACCGTTGATACGAGCGTGTTCCACGTGGACTCGGTGAACAATCGTGTAGGTGTACTCACAGCATCTCCCGCCTATGTACTTGACGTTCACGGAAACTCGAATGTAGCCGTCGCACGTTCCAAGTCTTCCGTGGTAACAGATGCTACCGCTTCGACAAGTAAAACGACGGGTGCAATCACGATTATAGGTGGTTTGGGTGTGGGTGGTGATATTCATGCGAGTGATGTAAACTTTGAGAATGCAACCCTGGATAGCGTGACCATTCAAAACACAACGGCGGCTACGAATAAAACCTCGGGTGCGCTCATAGTGACTGGTGGTATAGGTGTGAGTGGAGATATTCATGCAACCCATGTAAATTTCGAGGATGTAACGGCCGACAGTGTGACTATTGAAGATACAACTGCAACTTCCTCTAAAACAACTGGCGCCCTAAAGGTGGCGGGTGGAGTGGGGGTTTCGGGTGATATCCACGCAACCCACGTAAACTTTGAAGATGCCGAGGTAGATAGCCTCAACGTGACTGATACAACCGCTGCAACTTCCAATACGACTGGTGCAGTCACTATAGCGGGTGGACTCGGTGTCGTAAAAGATATTTATGCAGCCCGATTCTATGGTGATGGTAGTCAACTCACCGGTCTAGTCACAACTCTTGAAGATGTGGCTGATAATGGAAATACCATGTCTAATGTGATTCAATTTAACAATAACCAAAGTATTTACGATACAAGTTTCGTGACAACTGGCAAGGCTGGTATCAAAACAGCAAATCCCACATACGATCTTCAGGTGACTGGTAATTCATATATTTCTTCAAACGTCACTGTAGATACAACAACTTTCCACGTAGACGCCGTAAATAATAAGGTTGGTGTGGGCACTACGGAACCCAATAAAACTTTAACGGTCATCGGTGATATCAAGTTTACGGGAACTTTATTTGAAGACAATGATCCATTCGTAACCTCTCCTTGGGTGACTACAGGTACAGATATTTATTACAACGTAGGAAATGTTGGTTTCGGTACGAACGCTAACATAGACGCGAATGTTCACGTGAATGGCAATATATACGTGACTTCAAACATTTATGCTGGTCCAGACGCAAATCATACATCTGTTCTCGGTCGTGCAGCCATAGGATATAACGGTACAGAAGATGACCACGCCACGTTCGCACACTTCGACCATAATTCTGGTAGTAATTATGCTTTAAAGCAAACAGCTGGTGGTGTTACACATATTAATACAAAATCTGGAGGACACATTCGTTTCAATGTGGCGGGTAGTGGCGAGAAGGCGCGGATCACGGGTGGAGGTGACCTAAAGGTTGGTTCCAATATTTTATATGTAGACGCATCGGAGGCGAGTGTGGGTTTGGGAACCGCGACGCCAGATTCGAATTTACACGTCGTAGGTAATGCGTATACATCTTCAGAATTGTCTGTGGGTTCAAACGTGTACGTGGCAAATGGTCTCATCACAAACACCGGTCAATACACGAAAAAGACATACAGTTTCACAAGAACTGTAAGTTCGGGTATTACACCTTCTATTGATATTAATTTCACATCGAACATCTTTTATGCAAAAATTACTGCACAATTGATAAACGACGATGAAGACATAAGTACCATGATTCTCGAAGTATCGGGTGGTAAAAAGGATGGAAGTACACCTTCTAGAGATATTTCTATCGGTACGAAAAATATCTTCGGTAGCGTGTTGAATCCAAATCCATGGAGTTCTACAGTGAGTACAACACCTAATAGGGTCAGAATAGTCGCCAGTAGTGCAATAGATTCAGGGGACGGATACGATATTTTCGTGGAATATATGAGTCGCGCTTCAGTCTCAGAAGGTAGAGTGACATCTATCGATGAAAACACAACTGAAGTGATAGCTTTTGGATATTAAAATCAGTTGTATCGCATGTACCAAAATCTTATATGGTTTCTCCAAGCGTATAAGATTTTCGGCAGAAAAAAAGTGTGAGCTAATATCAAATGGTAAAGACTAACATCCAGACGTTTACTGGTGAAGTCGAAATTTTAAGTAATCTACACCTAGGCGATGGGTCGTACTATTTGACAGCAAATGCCGATGCTTCGAACGTAGTAGAAGTTACCGGTAATGTCGGTGCGACCTTTTTCGTGGGTGACGGTGGATTTCTTTCAAATATCGCGACAACACTCAGTGATATCGTAGACCAGGGAAATGCCGTTTCTAATGTCGTACAATTTAGTTCTGACGCGGGGGTTTCCGATTACAAGGGTGTAGGTTTAGTTACAAATAGTAACGTTGGTATTCAAAATACTTCACCCGATCATACCCTTAGTATTGCAGATATAGTTGTATTTGATAAAGAAGTTTCCGAACCTTCCGCGTCTATGAATGTATACGGTAAAGTGTATGCGACTCGTTTCGAGGGTGACGGTGGTCTTCTTTCCAACATCGCGACAACGCTTCAATCGATTGTCGATCAAGGTAACGTTTCGGCGAATGTCGTACAATTTAACTCGGCTACGGGTTATGCGGGTGCGGGTATTATTACCCGAAGTAACGTGGGTATTCAAAACACCGCACCAGTTTTTAACTTAAGTGTGGGATCGAATCTTCACGTCGATGATGAGGGTTCCAACGTCTTGGTGGTTGATGGAAACGTGGCTGCGAGTAACTTGAACTTGGGTGCATTCACTGTGTCCCCTTCCCATGGACTTGACCAGGTTTGTGCCGAGAGTAACTTAGTCACACGTCCCGTGCGATTTTCTAATGTGATTACCGCCATCTCTGCGGTTTCGAACATCGAATCTGCGGGTACTTTCATCTCCACAGATGCGGAAAGGGGTATAGATGTTGCGTCTAACATCGACATAGGTGGTCGCCTCAAGTTCGACAGTAACGTCTTTATCGATACTCTCCGTGTGGCGGACGTGGCTTCAAACATCGTGACGTATGACCGAGCGACCGGTGAACTCACAGATTCCAGTGGAACGTTCATGAATAAGTTTGCGGTCGTCTCCGAGCAACCACCCTCGGACTTTTTCGCAAACACAACGACCGTGACTAACCACGGTACATACACTCTTACAACTTCCAATTTAGCTACAGATTCTAATACGTATAATGCCTTCGACGGTACTGCTAACGCCTGGGTAAGTGGGGGGCTCGCTGGTGGATATATTGATGGTTCGAATGTGTTCGAAACAGATAATCTTACACAACTTTCTAATTTACACCCTACACAGTTTGGTGACTGGCTCGCTATTGAGTTCCCGTATAAAACCACACTTCGTCACATGAAATTGACTCCCTTGTCTGTTGCACAATTCCCCGCCTCGGCGAATCTGTACGCGACTAATAATGATATCGCTTGGAGTGAGATTAAGTACTGGGAGGATGTGGTTCCCGCGTCGGATACTACCGTTCAGACGATTACGGTCGATGCCACCGAACAGTTCAAAAAGTATGCCCTCGTCGTTACAAAGGCCGCAGGGAACAGCTCCAACGTCGCCATTCAAGATTGGCAACTCTTCACAGAATCCTTCTCCATCGATGGAGGGAAGGTGGCGATGGCCCAACAAGCCACGACCGGTGGTGAAACCGTCATGGACCAAAGTGGGCCTCACTCGAGGCTGCCAAAGACGGTGCCTTTGAAGAAATATCCAGAGATTGATTTCATGAAGGGGAAGTTTGACTCACGTCCCACAACTAACACGTTCGTTCAAGCGGGGTATACAGTGACTTCGAGTAGTTTTTACACTGATCAGGAACCTTATAAGGCATTTGATTATAGTGGAGCCGGTGGAGGCTCAGTATGTTGGAATACAACCTCCGTGACAAATCTTTATGGAGGTGGAGATGGTTTATATGGGACGGTTCGAACATCAAATCTGGGTTTAGATTCCGGTGGAGCGAGTACACCACAGGGAGGTACACGCCAAAATGGTGAATGGATTAAAATACAAATGCCAAATAAAATCATAGTATCGCGTATATCCATTTCAAGAATTGATAACGATACCACAGCCAGTCCAAGAGATTTTCAATTATATGGTTCAAATGATGGGACAACATGGGTTCAGATTTTGTCTGAAGCTGGTGAAAGTCCATCTACCACAGGGACTTCGTATACCCCAAGTTCAACCCCTGTAGCTTATAATTATTTTGGTTTAGTCGTAACACGAACAACAGGACGTACGAATTACATGACTATTAACAACTTGGTATTTTACGGCCGCGAAGAAGACCCACCCGTGGGTGACACCTCCGTGGACACCACCTTCACCTCTGTAATGAACACACCCCAAACGACTGGGGCTAACGTGTACGTCGATGGGAGCTTAGGTGAGACCTTCACGAACCGAGTTCCGGGTTTATTAGACTCAAATATCTCAAATACACATACGACCTACGTTAGTGCGGAGAAATATTGGCAACTTTCGGGGAATGTCGAATCTAATGTCACTATCGAAGCCAATACATTCCTTTCCGGTGACCAACCACACGCAGTCTCGGTGTGGTTCAATTCTTCCAACTTGGAATCGAATACTTCTAATTCCTGTATCTTTTCTTTGAACTCGGGTGAAGAGAAGATCGATAATATTAGTACTGGTATTAAAGACAATTATGTATCGGTACAGATTCTTGAGCCTACTGTGCGGACCGCGAGTGTTGAGTTAGGTTTCAGCATCGACGTTACCCCTGATGGGACAAGAATGGTTGCAGGAGCACCATTCGATGATACTGGTGCTGGTACGAATTACGGTTCCGCCTATATATATACATATAGTAATGGATTTTGGGATAAAGGTGTTAGATTACTACCCGGAGAGCCCTCTTCGGGAACAGGTGATCAGGGCTTTGGAGCAGGCGTTGCTATAAACTCTACTGGTACGAGGGTTGCCATCGGGGCACAATATGACGATACAAATGGTTATGACCAGGGAGCTGTCTATATTTATGAATACAGTAATGGACTTTGGAGTCAAACACAAAAGATGTATGCTCCGACTGCTCACCGCGCCACCGAGCGCTACGGTTACGATCTTTCTATGAGTAATGATGGAACAAAGCTTGTTGTGGGTACAAGGGATGGAGGTGGGTCTAGTCGAGATGGTAAAGTCTACGTCTACACATACAGTAGTGGTTCGTTTCAAGATTCAACAGTAAAGGTAATCCAGGCGTCAGATGTTGCCACGGCCGGGAATGGTGCCGCATTCGGTTACAGTGTCAGTATGAGCGGTGATGGAACGAAGTTTATTGCGGGAGCCGAAGGACACGACACAGGAGGCACAAATATCGGAGCCGCATATGTATTTACTTACAACAGTGCTACCGACACATGGTCCGAACAAGAGAAACTTCAAGCATCAGATAAACAAGCTGGGGATAAGTTTGGATACTGCGTCTCTATGAGCAATGACGGAACTACAATTGTTGCGACAGCGCCATATGAGGATACATCAGGTAATGGAGGTAGTGGTGACGCTGGTGCAGTTTATATTTATAAATACGCTAATGGGTCTTGGTTCGGATCCGGTGGTGCGAATGAAACTAAACTTCAAGCAAGTGACAACGACAGTAACGCTCTTTACGGTTGGTCTGCTGCTCTAAACAGTGACGGAACGAAGCTTATTGTGGGAGCGAGGTACGAGGACAGTGGTGGTGTTAACCGAGGTGCAGCCTATGTTCACCACTACGATGGTTCATCTTGGTTCCAAAAGAAGAAGCTGAGGGCATTTATGCGTGCTGATTATGACCATTATGGTAAAGAAGTCGCCATAACTGGTGATGGAGAACAGATTATGGTGTCCGCCCCCTACAATTCCCAAGGGAACACTTCTGACACAGGTGCCGTTTTCGTATACCAACGTGATACTACAAATCATCTCCCAACCAATTTAAAAATCCAATCGAACACGTGGCACAATCTCACGTACACATATCAAGGTCAAGGTGGCTCCCGAGTAACCTACCTTGATGGAAAGAAAGTGTCCGAAGAACAAGCCGAGGATACCTTCGGGCCCTACCCACCGTTTTCTTTAAGGGGGTACAATTTTGGTGGGTATGCGGTGAGTTCGAGTAGTGTTCACAATGACACTCGTACTGCTGATCATGCATTTGATGACGTAGGGTCCCCGTCGGATACGGGAAGATATTGGCAAAGTGCACCGAACACATACGAGACGACTGGAGATTATAATTGGGTAAATAGCAATACCTTGGCCACGAGCCAAACATCATTTATAGATACAGCTGGAGGTAAACATACTGGTGAATGGATTAAGTTAGAAATGCCACACAGAATTAAGGTAAGCTATCTTTATTACATATCCACATATAGCACCTTCATGGCGAGAGATTTTGTTATTTTGGGTAGTAACGATGATGCGAAATGGGACTTACTTAAAACTGTAACGAATGGACCATCAACTGAGGATGTATTTCACAGTATAAATATCAATGCGGATAGCTTTTATAAATATTATGTAATTCTTACAACCCGTATACATGGAAGTGGTGGTGAAGTTCTTTTTACTGAAATTTCATTCTATGGTCATCGCGAGAACGACATAATTCGTCTTCCCGAACCCAACCAGGTCTTGAAGTATCCGCGTAGACCAATAAACGGTGGACACGCCGTTGGTGAGAATAAGTATATTAACAGATTTGAAGAAGTATCTACGACAAGTGAGTTTAGTACCCTTGGTGGTACGTTCAGTCTTGTGAAGGCTTTTGATAATATAGATGACGCAAATAACATCTACTGGAGTGCTTCAAAGAGAAACAGCCCTAGTGGTAACTTGGGTAGGTACGCAGCTGGTTCACACGGTGCTTATAATGGTGAAACACCAACTGGTAAGTCATTCATTCCTTCGAATGCTACCACGGCACAAAAGGGTGAATGGATAAAAATGAAATCATACCGCAAACTTAAACTGAACAAAATAGAACTTTTGTCTTTGACTACAACCCATAAACTAGTACCATCTGGTGTCCTCATTTGGGGTAGTGATAATGATTCAGATTGGACTTTACTTAAGACGCATGTACCCGGTGGAACTGGTGGAGCTGTGACTTACAGTAGTAGATTGGGAGTTATTACCGTCAATTCCACAGTAGCGTACAAATACCATGCTATGGTTATGACCCACATGAATGATTCGGATTCTACGTACACTTTAATGTCTATCTCTCAAATTAGATTCTACGGAACAGAAGAGAACCTCTCGATCCCCATCCAAATTGGTGGTGGTAATATTGACAAGGTGGCGAACTTTAGAGTCTACAATAAGTTTATCGATGAGGACCAAGCCCTCGAGATTTGGGATGCGCAAAAGGATGAGTTTGGGCGGGCCAAGTCTTCTATGACCCTTCATAAAGGTCGTCTCGGTATAGGCACATCGGAACCTGAGGGAAGGTTGGCGGTCCTCGATGAACCCGATCCAGATACCTACGGAGTCCAAGAGTTTCCACCTAAACCTTTAAGTGGATACAAGACCCATATTGAGGGTCATGGCGAGTTTTGTGTAACTGGAAGTGGTCCTTATTATAATGAGGCCACGTACCAACCTTGGATGGCTTTCGGTAAAGTTTTTATCGAGGACGACGAGGGGACGTACCTGGGCTCCGTTAATCAGCAGTCATACAATAGCGGTGCTAGATATACGACGGGATCTGGTATGTATGCTGGAACGAATAGATTGGGTGAATTTACTGGTGAGTGGATTCAACTTGAACTTCCGTATAAAATCAAGCTCTCAAAGTTCCATTTAAGTATAAGGGCGATTTGGTATATCAATGCACCAAGAGATTTTCATGTATTAGCTTATGATGAAGATACAAATCATTGGGTAAAGTTGGGGGCTTATATAGATGAATTATGGACGACAAGCTCAGGTAAGCCATTTTCCTTGGAGGGTGATTGCGCGGCGCAGGGTACGAATGAGCAAGTTAAAATTAAATATGTTAATTCAACTTCATACTATAAAAAATTTGCTTTAATAACGGGTAGAACAATTTCCGCGAATAACCTGAATATAGCTAATTGGCGTCTCTTCGGATATCGCGAACAAGTATTAAAACAATCCACTCTCCACGACGGTCAATTGACCCTCACCAAGAACCTCGTTGTTCCCCGAATTGGATCCGACTCCAAAGTAGACAATACACCGAGACGAGACAGGCTTCTTATGGAATTTAACACTTCAAACAGTCCCGTCTTCCAAGGGATTTTGAAAGATACAAGTGGACGAGGAAATGATGCACAGTTGAGGGGGAACGCAAGATATGATGAGTTTGAAAAGGCTATAAAATTCGATGGGGCGGGTGACTACATCCGGCTGATACCATGGGAACACGGCAAACATTTTATTCATACATTTTCAGCTTGGGTTAAAATTAAATCCCCCGAGGAATCTTGGACTGTATTGTATGGCGTCGGTAACGCAAATGGGACAAACCGCACAAATTTCACCGTCTGGACATACACACAAGACGCTTATTTCCGCACAGAATGTGATGGTGGTGGAGGATCTATAGATCATACGTTTGAATACACAAAGTACATGGATAAATGGATGCATGTAGCTGTCGTTAGAGATGGTGAAGCAATTGACAAAACATATATGTACATAAACGGCGTTAGAATCTCCCATACAGGTGGCAGCGGTGCAACTGGCACTTTAGCTATACCAAATTCACCACAAAATTTCGTGATAGGCACGTACGCACCCTCAGCCTCGTCCGAGATAAATGCAGATTTTTCAAATATAAAGATTTACGACTGTGCCCTCACAACCGAAGACATCAAGATCCTCTACAATATGGGTAGATGCGACGAGGGCCACCACGTGGTGAACTTCTCGAAGACTCGGGTCGGTATAGGCCTCGGGGATGGAGAGACTGCACGGTCTACTTTGGATGTGCGGGGAACATTCCAAGGTAATTCATCTCTAAGATTTTATGTGATAGAGGGTAATCATCCAGACCCGATAGCGGGTCAATTTGTAGATATACCATCCGAAATGGTAAACGGAGAAAAAATAATTTCTATGACGGGTGTAACATTTAATACTAACGGAGACGCCATTCCCTTTGAACGACACAGTGAATCAGCTGGCTGGGAAGTAGATATGTACTACTCTTCATATAACTCTAATGCCACTTATAATAATAAGATCGTGGTCACCAGTCAGGGGGCAAACTGTGCAGGTAGGCACTGGAGAATGTTCATAGTAACACTTTAAATATCTCTACGTATATAAAAGAATGTTGTCACCCTTACAACAAACTTATCTGGTAGATGAAGCTGTTTCGTTTTTTACAAATAAACGAGTCTCTAAAATGAAAACAGAATCGACAGATGACTGGCATCTTAAAGTGTGGGATACACTAGTTGTCAATGAAAAACCCCCCAGGGAAGAATTTGAGGCCAAGCTCAAAGAACTCATCGATGCCCAACCACTCAAGGAACTTCGCACCAAGCGAAACACTATCCTCGAGCAGACTGATAGGTATGCTACCCTCGATTATCCTCACTCTAATTTAACTATACAGCAAAGCTGGTTCGATCAACGTCAGACCCTCCGTGATCTTCCAACCCTGGTGACTCCCATAGAGGATGGATCCATGAAGCTTTGGGTCACCAACGAGAATGGATCTCTCCAAGCCGGTGACGGTCTCATTTTGTCGAATACGACTGGGTACTTTACAAAGGGTGAACCTGTGGTTGTGACCATCAAGGATGCCTGCGACTTTTTGGAGTCTGCTACGGAGACGTACTACTCCAATATCGTTTCTATAACACAGAAGGATGAAGTGAGTTACTGGACTTCCAACGCGGTTTCTCATTACGTAGGGAACGTCGTGTCTCACTATTCTAACGTTGTCATCTACGATGATGTCAACGTTTACACAAACGTCGAAATCGGGGCTTATTCCAATTTGGAAACGGACGCTCAAAGTAATTTTACAGCTATCATGAAGAGTAACGTATCTCCTATTGAAATTGAAGGATACACGCCCGTTCTTAGCTATTCCAACATCGCGTCGCATCTGTATGATGCCAACGTACACACGAATTATACGAAGGTCATCGAGAGTCCTGCTTCGAATGTCGTCGAATACTCTAATATCACCTCGAGTGCCTACGAAGCCCTCGATACGGCGCATATCGTAACTCCCGCGTACACATCGTTTTTCCACGAATTATCGAACACTACCATTCGAGTCGAGCAATACGCCACACTCACTCCCGATCAACGCACGGAATATACCATTCAAAGCGTACCTGCGGTTACTTCTAACCTTCAATCATTCTATACACCTCAAACTAGGACAACTGGGCATGAACTCAGGTATCTCGATACTTCTGGTACCCTCACGGATCAAGCGAATGCCGTTTGGAAGGCGATGCAGGTTGAGTGTACCTTTCCGATATCGTAGGTGTAATCTCCAAGTACTTCACACTTGCTTCTTTACAAACTTTACAAACTGAACCGAGTTTCTAAAGTTCGTCGTCCCTCATTTAAAAAAACCTCCTCTTATAATAAATGTCGAATAGTATCCTACAATCTGTAGGAAACTTAGACGTAGTTAACGCTACACTTCGGGCACCGAAAGTTGAAGTGACAACGAGTGTCGGTGTGGCGAATACCAGCGTAACCGAAACTTTTTCAGTAGCCAACAAGTTTCATGTGGACAAGGACTCCGTGGACCCCGTGAGTGTCACAGGAAACGTCGTCGCTTCAGGAATCAAAATATCTAACCTCACTATCGGCCCCGCTTTTGATTTCGCGTCCGTCTCAAACGTCGGTAACGTCACAGCGAATGTCATTCAATTCGCGAATGCGACCACGGGTTTCACGACCACAGCGAACGTTGAGATTGGTGGGAACATCGGTTTTACTTCGAATGCTCAGGTCAAAGTGGATTCCAATACTGTCGCGGAGTATACGGGACCTCATCTTAGGGAGCCAAATGATGCACCTCTCAAGAAGTATCCCGAAATTAATTTTGATAAGAGGAAAATGGATAAATATGCCGCGGCCAACGTGTACACACAAGCGGGATACACTGTCACTGCGAGTAGTAGTTATTTTGAAGATAATGGATTTGCTCCTTGGAAATTATTCAATGGAAATAATGGTTTAGAAACAAACAACGGGTGGCACGGTTCAGACCCGTCCAGTGTTAGTGGAGCGCCATATAACGCGATAGACACTAACTATATAGGTGAATGGATTAAGTTGGAACTCCCCACGGCTATTAATCTTAGTCACGTGAGTATAGCTCCACGAATTAGTTACGAGTCTACACACGCTCCGGCTAAATACCGAGTATATGGTTCAAATAATGACTCGACTTGGGTTCAACTCATAGATGCGGACAACGTTGATTATAATAGTACTAAATTCACCACTAGATTCTCGACTACAACAGATTACTATAAATACCTGGCTTTGGTTATACAAAGAACTACAGCACCACAAGGCAATTTCTCATGCGCCTTTAGTGAAATTCAATACTATGGTCGTGATGAACCCACAACCGCGGGTGATCTTTCCCTAGACACGACCCTAAAGTCGGCGTTCAACTCCGTTCGGACGAACAATTACGCGATGTATTTCGATGGGAAGGATCCGGACACTGGAAATGTTCCCAAAAATCTCGTGAATGGTTCAAGCCTTACTATAACCCCACATAATGCGGTATTTGACACGACAAATAACTGCTGGAGCCTCGATGGGTCCACGGAGAGTAACGTGACCACCGCTGACCTCGGCTTCGAGGGTGATGCACCCCACACGGTCTCCATGTGGATCAACGCATCAAACTTGAACGCAAATACCTCAACTCAACAACTCTTCACTATAGGATCTGGATACGACAAGTCCTTCGTTCGGGTCGACAATACCGAAATCTCTACGAATACATGGCATAACGTGACTTACGCATATCAAGGTGAAGATGGGTCCAAAGTAACCTACATAGATGGACGGAAAGTTAAGGAAGAGCAAGCCGAGGATACCACAGAATATTACCCACCATTCCCTATGACGGACTACGAGACTGACGGATTCCGGGTAAGTGCGAGTTCTGTATATGGTCACGACCTAAATGCATATCCACCATGGGAAGCTTTTGATGAAACAAATCCTGACGCTGGTAATGGCTGGTTGAGTCAAAACTCTTCCAGTTACAATAACGGTACGGGTCTATATGAAGGTACGATACGTTTATCCCCAACAACCGCTCTAGGTGAATGGATTAAATTAGAACTTCCGTTTAGAATTTACATGCAATTTATGGAAGCAGCTGGAACTCCTGGTGGAACCGTACTTCCTAGAAGCTACAAAGTATACGGTTCTAACGATGACGAAAATTGGTACGAACTTTTATCTAGAACTGATAGACCACTCCCCACTCCTACCGCCTCGGCGGCCGAAAAACGTATCACCGCGGATGATATATCAAAAGCTTACAAGTATTTTGCTTTTGTAGTAACAAAAACTAGAACAGATCACCCATGGTACATTCAAATCTGTGAAATGAAATATTTCGGTCATAAGGAAGGCGACCTGACCCGATTCCCCGAGCCGACGCGGGTGCTCAAGTATCCGACCATTGTAACTAAAAATGGACATGCTGAGCCCGCGGTAAACTTCCCAACTCACACGGGTCCGCCGTATGGTTCCTATGCACAAAGGGGTCATGTAATCAAGGGAAGTGAATCGATTACAAGTTACCCTCCGTACGCCGCTTTTAATGGAGAGACGCATATAGCATCGGGTACTGTTTGGGTTGGTGGATATAACCATTATGGTACCTCACATGGTAACGGCACCGGTGGATATGGTGGTAGTAGAAATTTAAAGACAGATCTTGGTACAGGTGGTTCTGCTACGAGTAACGGTTCATGGTTATATATTGAAATGCCTCATAAAATCAAAGTGACATCAACTAAGATTGTATCTTATGACACATCTCCACCAACGGGTCACCCACCGGAAAATGTAATTATTTATGGTACAAATGACCCATCTTCGTCTGGTGGTTGGACGGTAGTTGATAACACATATGCGAGTAGTAGTTCTGGTATTCCAAATAGTCAAATTGGTAAATCGTGGGCAGTTTCAACCGCCTCAAGTCCTACAGCGTATAAATATTTCGCGCTTGTTATTGTTAAAGTTAATAACTCTGGAACATTGTGTCATGCACTTATAAATGATTGGCAACTTATTGGCACCCAAGAAGATATCGGTACCCCCGCCATCGTGGGTGGTCCCTTCGCGGGTAAGGTGGCGAACTTTAGGGTCTACGACAAGTACTTGGGTGAGGAGAGGATCCAAGAAATTTACGATGCGCAAAAGGATGAATTCGGGCACAAGAAATCCTCGATGACCTTCTACAAGGGTCGCGTAGGTGTGGGCACG
>MDSV01006934.1_pt1 | contig 14105 bp, 8 predicted proteins | sample 810851 | NCBI WGS metagenome assembly MDSV01 (sample SAMN05326640, study PRJNA326480) | marine metagenome | isolation source: seawater | place: Atlantic Ocean: North East | collected 2012 | reverse complement strand
TGGTTCTTAAATCAAATAAAAAAACAAAAAAAAGGAGAAATATTTTTTGGAGAATTATCATCGATAATTCATGACTCATTGCTTGATGACCCAACGCCCTACAGACAAGATGTTAAAAAATTACAAGTTAATTTTTTATCTTATTTGAAATTATTTTTGCAAGACGAAATTAAAGTTGATACTCCTTATAAAAGATCTGAACGAATAATTTTAATAAAATGAATTTAGATAAGTTAAAACTTGAAAATATTTTACTGCAATTAGGAGACGAAGTCTTAATAAAAGTTATTGGACAACAAAGAATAAAAACTTTGTCAAAACTCACTAATAAATCAATAAACGCTATAATGATGGTAGAATTATTAAAAAAGAGGTTAGGTAATCAAATTTTTTCAGATTCAATACTTAGAGGAAATATAATTTTTTCCCTTAAAGCGGAATATAAATCATACTTATTTTACGGAGATGATAGTAAAACTATTGATCAAGAAGACCTAAAAAAAATGATTAATGCATCATGGGATAGAAGGTTTAATTATTTTAAGCGCTTAATAGAAATTTTTGATTTAGATGAGAGTTATTTACCAGAAATACCTTATAATAGAGAAGAGAACATTATTGTAGAGTCAAAAAAACAGAACAGTTCTAAAAATTTAAATTTTTTTCAAAAAATTTTAAGAAAGATGAAATTGATATTTGAAAAAATTTTTGGGTTTTTTTTAAAGAAAAAAGAATTATCTAATAATTCTAATTTATTTGATTTTCAAAATAGAGTTAAGAATAAAATTTTAAAAGCTATATCAAACAATATTAAAAGAATGATTATCCATATGCCCACAGGTTCAGGTAAAACAAGAACTACGATTTCTTCAATAATTGATTTAATGAATAATAAAAATAATTATACAGCAATTTGGTTAGCACACACTGATGAATTATGTGAACAGGCGATTGAAACATTTACTAATTTATGGAGTCTAGAAGGAAAAGGAATATTAAAAATTTCAAGATTAGATAAAAATTTAAAATTAGAATTAAACAATAATAAAAGCTTAATTATATCAACTTATCAAAAATTATCATCTATGAGGACTGGATCAGAGGAAAAAATAAGAATTTTAGAATCACTTAGAAGAAATTTATCGATAATAATTGCAGATGAGGCACACATGTTACCAGCAGAAACTTTTAATGATTCAATAAACTTTTTAGATAGTGTAAGTGGAACTTTTATAATTGGTTTATCGGCAACACCCGGTAGAGGAGTTATAGAAAAACAAAATCAGCAACTAGCAGATTTTTTCAATAAATTTAAAATAACTATAACAAATGAAGAAGACAAAGAACTTGATGATCCTATTAGATATTTACAAGAAAGAAAAATTTTAGCAAATATAAAGGCATTTAATATTGCTACAAATTTTAATTTTGAACTAAGCGACGATCAAAAACTAAACATATTAAATAATTTTCAAATTAATGATTTAATAATTAAACAAATGGAAAAAGATGAAGAGAGAAACCTTTGTATAATTTCTCATCTCATCGATCTTGTGAACAAAGGAAAATCAACTATCGTTTTTGCTTGTTCTTTAGAACATTCAAAATTATTGAATGAAGTATGTATCCTATTAGATATCAAATGTGCTTCAATTGATGATAAAACTTCATTTAATAGTAGAAAAAAATTTATAGAAGATTTTAAAAACAAAAAAATAGATATCATTTTTAATTACGGAGTTCTCTCAACTGGATTTGATGCACCAAATACAAATGCTATTATGATTGCTAGACCAACTGCTTCACCTATTATGTATTCTCAAATGCTTGGAAGAGGTTTAAGAGGGAGTGAAGTGAATGGTAATGATGAGTGCTGGTTAATAGACTTAAAAGATAATTTAAAAGGTTTACCAGATGAGAGAAATTGTTTTACACTTTATGATCAATATTATAACAAAATAGAAAATTATAATTTAAATTAATGTTTAAAAAATCTACTTCAAATAACAGACCACCAATCGTTCCAGTTAAAACTGCTATTAATGCATTTATTGCTTCTGGTTACAAAAGCACCTCAGCAGCTGTCTCAGAAATAATAGATAACTCTATTGAGGCAGAAGCTAAAAACATAGAATTAATTGTTTTTGATGAACTAAATAATAAAGGAATAAAAAAAATAAAAAAAATTGTAATGGTTGATGACGGCATTGGAATGGATGAAAACACTTTAGTTAAAAGTTTACAATTTGGAAATGGATCGAGATTAGAGTCAAGAAAAAGCTTAGGTAGATTTGGAATTGGTCTGCCAAATTCTTCTGTTAGTCAATGCAATAGAGTAGATGTTTACTCATGGAGAAATAATAAGACATTACATACTTACTTAAGTGTTGATGAGATTAATAAAAATGACAATCAAAATATTAATGAAATAAAAGAAAACGAGCTTCCAAATGAGATTAAGAAAGAAATAAATAGTCAAGGAAAAAACGGAACAGTAGTAATATGGTCACATTGTGCAAGGTTAGACGTAGCGAAGGCAGAAACTCTCTATAATAGGATCACAAAAGATATCAGCAGAACTTATAGATACTTTTTAGATAAAAAAAATAAGAAATTTAAAACAATAAACATCACTTACAAAATTGCGAATAGCGAATACTTAAAAAGTTTTAAACCTAATGATCCTATGTACCTAATGGAAAATTCCACAACTCCTGATTACGAAAAGCAGGCTATTATGGCTTTACGGACAAAAGATGATGATAACAATGAGGGAAATATTGAAGTAAAAATACAAGATCCATTAACTGGGAAAGACGTAAAAGCAAATGTCACTTTTAGATATTCTTCTATTAAGCCAGAAATTTATAGTAAAGAGAGAAAGGCAACTAGTAAATTCATGACTCACTTAAAAAGAAATCAAGGCATATCATTTGTACGTGCTGGGAGAGAAATAGATTTTGGAACATTCGAATTTTTCGATCCCTCGCAATCTACAGAAAGGTGGTGGGGGTGTGAAATAATGTTTGATCCTATACTAGATGAAGTTTTTGGTGTTTCAAATAATAAACAAGGTGTAAAGAATATGAACTATTTAGACGTTACACAAAAAAAAGATTTAGATATATCTGACGAAGAGATTAACGAAAGTCCAAAGTTATTATTAAGACAAGAAATATCAAAACGTTTTAAAAAATTTAAAGATAGTTATCAAAAAAAACGTCATCAGATATTAAAAGATACTCCTGATAAAGGAAATAGAGCCAAGACGACTTTTGACGAGGTGGTTAAAGGAAGAAAAGTTGTTACAAATTCTAAAATTCTTGGTGCTGGAAAAAGTGAAACACAAAAGACAAATGAATGGAAAGAATTAATAAAAAAAAGAGCTGAAGCTGCTGGTCAAAGTTTAACTCCTAAGCAAATAGATGACTTGATCAAGGATAACAAGTCACTAGAAGTTTCAATCGAAAAAGGAAGCTGGGAGGCAAACCAATTTTTTACTATTGAAGTAACAGGTGCTACAGCAGTTGTAAAAGTTAACACATCACACCCATTTTATGAAATGATGTATAAACCTTTAGAAGAAAGTGATGATAAAAAAATTACAGAAGTACTTGATTTGATCTTAATGTCATGGGCAAGACTCGAAGACGAACTTGTAGTAAAAGACATTGAACAAAATGATTTCGTTAGAATCAGAGACAGATGGGGACAACATCTGCTAGATACATTAGATAAATTAAACAAACTAAATTAATTAATTTTTTTTATTTCTTCTATTGCTTTAGGGTAAGAAATAATTGTTAAATCTCCCCTAGCTCTTGATAGACCTGTATATATTTTTTGTATATTCTCTTTATTCACTTCTTTAAAATTTACTAATATTACTGCTCTTTTTTCAAGGCCTTTGAAACTTCTTATATCAGAAAAAGTTATGTCATTCTCTTCTTTAGGGTCGATGTATGGCAGAGAGTATTCGTAAGCCCCAATAACCTTATAGCCTAATTTAGTTAATTCTTTAGTCATTGAAGCTGATGAATTGTTAGAACTTGGTCTCATGCTGTCAACTCCAAGAACCGCAATATCTTTCGGTTTAAATTTATCAACATCTGTTAAGTGTTTAATCTTATCTATTGTTTTATTAACTATTTCATCAAAAGAGTTAGCTTCAACCAGATTTATTTCGCGTCCTAAATTAGCTTTACTATGCTTTGAATAAAATAAATTAATTTCAGGAAAATATTTTTTTATTAGCTTAGATAGAAAATTGCTTATCATAGAACTGTTTCTGTAATTGGCATTAAAGTTAAACATAGGGAAATTAATTTTGCTTGGCTCTCTTAGTATCTCACTCATGCTATTTTCAATTGTAGTTTGAAGAGGATCGTAAAAGAAAAATATTTTCCCATTATCTTTAATAATTGTATTTAAGGCGCTAAACCAATTTTTGTGAAAATCTTGAGCCTCATCAACTATGACTAAATCAAATTTTTCATCAGGAAATTTTTCAAACAGGCTTGTGCACATTTGTGGTGTATAAATATCGAAATGCTCACTTAGCTCATCATCTGTTGCTCCACGTTTGACATTATTCATTGTAAAACTTAATCGATCTGCTGTTTTTTTAACAAACTGATCAATGGAATAAATTCTGAAGTCTTTTGAAGATCGGTCTGAATCTCTTGATAATATTTTTAAAAACTGACAAAGACCTTTTGTTTTAGTTAAAATTAAAACTTTTTTATCACGATAGATAGGATTGCAGGCAATTTTAGTTGCAATAATAGTTTTACCAGTACCAGCCAATCCTTCGATGATCATTTTTTGATTTTGAAATACTGATAATAGAAATGATTGTTGATCTTGATCAAATTCGAGATCCTGTGCATGTTCTCCATATTTTACAATATGTTTAAATGGACTTTCTAGATCATCTCCATACAGAAATTTTCTTATATATTTTTTTTCATTGGCCCCCATGGGATATTCATTCTTATTGAGGTTAAATAATTTATTTAATGATTGTTCTAAATTTTGAAAATCTTCTGCCCAGATAAGCATCTCAGGTTTGATATCTTGACCAGTAAATCCTTTTGGTCTTGGTGTATTAGGAAAAATTGCACCACAAACTGTAATTAATGGATCAACGTTAACTACTTTTGATAAAATCTTTAGAAGCTTATATTTTCCTTCTGTTGCTTGAGTTATAGGATCTTTGTTAAGAACTTTACTATTTTGATACCATTTTTTTTCTGTAGCATTAAAAGTGATATTTCCTCCCTTACACTCTAGAAACATCATTCCCTTTGTAGGATGCAAAATGATAAAATCAGCATATTCTCCCTCTCTTAAATTTCCTTTAAAGTTTCTGTAAATAAATTTAGGACCACAAAGAACTTCAAATTGATCATTAAAACTCTCAGCTAATTTTTTGTAAACTTCATATTCAGTTTGTCTTCCTTTTTTTTCCATTTCGTCAGTGCCTAGATAAGGAAAAATTGAGGGAAAGATCTTGCTCATAAAATTAATTATTGACAAATAATTTAGATGTGTATAGTATTAATTATTAGAAAATTCGTTAACCTTGATATGTAGACGGTGTTATTCTAATCCTTTCTGTAATATCTTTCAAAATATCAGGGTTAGTGAAGCAAAATTTGACTATGTTTGTTACTAAACCTAAAAAACATCATATCAGGCGTTATGCTTGCTATCACTGCAGTTGCACAGGATTTAGGCCTATAAAAAGGCACTTTTTTAAAATTTTTAATTGGGAAATAAAAATAAAGAAAAAGGAAATTTGCTACTCATGTTCTGGCAGAGGTTTTGTTAATTCATACCAAATAATAGGCGCTGAAAACAACTATAGGAGTTATTTAAATCACTAATGATATCTTTTTTAAGAAAATTAATTTTTAAATTTAAGCCTTTTCAGGTCTATCCAGCTCTGAATATTAAGAAAAAAAATGAAGGAGATACCATTTCAAATCTGGAAACAAAATTAAAAAAAATTGAAAAAAGACTTATAGAAACGGAAAAAGCATGTCATTTGAGGTCAAGCGAAGACAGATTAAAGGATTTAGAAGAAAAATTTGAAGAACAAATAAATCATTTTCCACTTCTTGAAAGAAAGTTTATTAAACTAGAAATTGATAAAAGAATACTCAAAGAGTGCCCGGAGACTGCAAAAAATACCAATTATTTGCCATGGAACAATCCTGAAAATGGTAAAACCACAGATCAAAATATCTGCTGCTGGTATTTTAGAATATATTTTTTATTTGCGGCTAAAGAGAAGGTTTACAAATTTAGAAGACAGTCGTTTTTAGTAATTCAAGATAACAGTTTAAAAGAATTTAGAAAATTTAGCGAAAGTGAGAAAAATGATTGATATAACAATAATAATAGTAACATTATTAATTTTATTAGCAGCTATTGCAATTTTTTATTTATTAAAAAAAAATAGTAATAACCCTCAAGAGATTGTCGATTTCACTAAACATGAAGAAAATTTAATCAAGGCAATAGACAAGCTTGAGAGAAATATGAAAATAGAGCTTGATAATGCAAGCAATAAATACTCTGAAGTAAAAGAAAAACTGGGTGAAAGCAAAAGCCTGGTTGATGAAAGAACAAAATATATATCTGGTTTAAGCGAACGTTTATTGCAATCTATTTCAGGTTCAAAAAGAATGGGTATGGCAGGAGAGTTGATGCTTAAAAGTATTTTAGATCACTCTGGGCTTGTTAAAGGTAAACAATGGATTGAAAATCAAAATTATAAAAAGGATGGCAAAACATTAAATGTTGAGTTTGGCATTGTTCATCCAACAGGATTAGTTATGCCAATAGACTCTCATTTCCCCTCAGACCTATATGGTCAACTTAATAATATTAGAAGCCAACCTGTTTCTGATGAAAGAGAAGTTCTAGAAAAAGCTAAGTTCATAGAACTTATTAAAGCTTATGGTGAAAAAGCAAAAAATGTAAGTCAGAAATATTTAGGTCATGAGATCAGCGCAAACTTTGCTTGTGTCTATATTCCTTCAGAATCATTGTACTTAGAAATAAATACTCATGTAGCAGAGTCAAAAGAACTTTGGATTAGTGAAATTCATAAAAAATATAAAGTAATATTTTTAGGTCCTTCAACTTTTTCTGCTTATGTAAGTGCTATTCTTTTAGGTTTTAATTCTATAGCTGTAGAACAAAAAGCACTTTTATTTTTAAAGTATATGGAAAAATTTAAAGGTCTCATTAAAGATCACTATGAAGATTTAACAAAGCTACAAAATAAAATAGATGCTATTCAAAAAGGTTCTGTAGATGCCTCTCGTTCAAGTGAGAAAATTAAAAATGAATTAGAGAAAATCGAACATGAGTTAAAAGAAATTAACAAAAAATAATCAACATGAAATATTTATTCGCAGATTTTGAAACTTCAGACTCACATGTAAATTCACTGTGTATTCTAGAAGGGGCATTCATTTTGTGTGATGAAAATTTCAATGAATTAGATCGTCTCGAGGTAAAATCTAGATTAAGACCAACGACTTTACCATCGATTGGAGCCTTACTTACCAATAATGTATCAGTGGAAATGCTAAGCGGAGCTAATCTAAGCCATCATCAAGCAGTAATGATGATTCAAAAAAAATTAAAACAATGGGAACCATTCGTTATTATCGGCCACAACATAGTAGGTTTTGATTTAGAACTCTGGATTAGACAATGTTATAAAAATCTAATCCCAGATGTTTATCAATTAAAAAAGCTACCCAACAAAGTTATGGACACTCTAAGTTTGTCAAGAGCAAGCAAGATTGTCAAAAAAGATGGATTACAGTGTGAGTTATCTGAAAAAAATTCTTTTTTATTCAAATTAGAAAGTCTCTGCAAACAAAATAATATTACTCATATTGGAAAACACTCTGCTATAGGTGACGTGGAAGCGAATCTTAGACTTGGTAAATTAATAAAAGACTTAACACCCAATGTTTGGAACGATGCTCTTTTAACGGCACATAAAACAGATGCAGAAAAAAGATTAAAAGAAAATCTCATTCTCTCTCATGTTGCATATTTTTATGGAAGGCCGAGATTATATTTACTATCACATTTATTTAACCACCCAGCTTATGGCTGGGGAATTTGTTTTGATTTAAAAGTTGACCCACAACCACTTTTTGATCTTAATTATAAAGATTTACAAAGTGCTATGAGCAAAGCACCAAAATTTTTTAGGACAGTGCGTACTAATAAATCAGAGATTTTATTAGACCCGTCTTATGCTATGAAAGACGATGCTTATAATGCAATTAACCCAGATGTTTTCAAAAAAAGGGCCTTAGCTCTTAGAAATAATAAAGATTTTATAAATCTTGCGAGTCAAATTTTAGCTGATGATGCTCAGCAAAAACAAGAAAATATCCAAACAGAGCTACTGCCAGAAGAAAGATTATACGCTGATAGTTTTCCCTCAAAAAAAGATGTGGCTACAATGAATCAATTTCATCAAAGAGAGTCGTGGGAGGATAAAATAAAGTTAGTAGAATCTTTTGAACAGGAAAAATACAGCTTTTTCTTAAAGGTTTTAGCTTATGAGGAGGCCCCAGAAAAAATGCCAAAACAAATGTACAATGAAATTCACAGAGAATTTGCAAAAAGACTTAATTCAATGAGCGGGGATGAAAAGTGGGTTACATTTGGAAAGTTTTTTTCTGAACTTGATCATTATAGAGATAAATTCGACAGGGAGGGAAATACAGAAAAACTCGCTCTATTGGACAAATACGACAAATATGTAATTGGAATACAAAAAAAGTTTGAGGTTGCTTAATGAATTATCTTGATAAATTTCGATACTCTTTTGACAATTTGGAAGAAATTAATACAAAGCCAAAGATCCAAAAAAAATTAATAATTAAAAAATTTGAAAACCCTAAACTTAAAACTCTTCTCTCTAACTCTGTAAGAGTATCAAAAGAGATATTTCCTAAGGTACAAAGTGCTATTGATGATGTTTTTAAAAATTTAAATCTAGAAAATAAATTCAATTTTTTTATAACCGCTAATCATTTTGAAACTCAAGCATACTGCTCTATGATGCCTGAAAGCAATAATGCAGAGGTAGTGATAACCTCAAAAATGATTGATCTATTAAACAACGATGAGCTTAAAAGTGTTATTGCTCATGAAGTGTCACACTTTTATTATCAACACAATTTATATCCAAATCCTAATACAGCAAAATCTCAGTTAGAATTTTTAAATTTACTTCACCTAAGTAGAGCTGCTGAAATATCCGCTGATAGAGCAGGGTTCTTAGGATCAGGAAATCTTGAAAACTGTTTAAGAGCAATGTTGAAAATTACCTCAGGCTTAGGGGAAGAGCATTTACAATTTAACTTCAGTAATTATTTAAATCAATTAAGAGAGTTAGAAGAAGTTAAGGGAGACAAGTTGCAACTCTATGCTACTCACCCAACATTTTTAAATAGGATGCAGGCCTTAATTTGGTTTTCAATGAGTCACGAATATCACGAGTATTTTGAAACAGATAAAAAAGGAGTTTATGATTTAAATATCGTAGATCAAAAGATAAACGATAGTATTAAAAAAGTTACTGGAAATGAAATAGATATTTTTAGCAAAGAAATTGTAGAAAGAGTTTTAATGTGGGGTGCATTGTGGATTTATTTATCTGATAAAAAGTTTTTAAAAAAAGATCAAGATCAATTTAAAAAAAGATTTGGTGAAAAAAAGAGCATCAGCGTTTTAGGATTACTCAAAATCTCAAAACTATCAACGATTGAAAAAAAAGTATTTAACGCATTAGATGAAGCTTCTGCTCTATTAAAAACTAAAAAAACTGAAATATTAAAAGAATTAAAAAATATCTTCTCTGAAATTGAAACTCCATCTATTGCTATGAAAAAAAACTATAAAATGCTCGTAGACAAGATTAAATAAATGACAGTAAATTTTTATTCTCCTACAATGTTAAAGAGTTATTTAAATTGTCAATATATTATTTTTAATGAAGCCAATAAGAATAAATTAAGTTTAAAAAAAAAAGAAAAAAACATAAGTGATCTTAAAAGACTGGAGAGCGGGAATTTGCACGAAGATAAATATTTTGAGGTTTTAAAGAAAAAATATTTAAAAGTAATAAATCTTAAAGATTTAAAGATATCTAAGGAAGAAAAGTTTTTAAAAACTGTGGAGCACATGAAATTAGGTTTTGAGATTATTAGAGGTGGATATCTTAAAGATGGAAAATGGTATGGGGAATTTGATTTTCTTGAGAAAAATGAAAATATTAATTCAAAATTTGGAAACTATAGTTACGAGGTAATAGATACTAAAAATACATTAGGTGTAAAAACGGATCATATAATTCAAGTAGGCATGTATTCATATCTACTTGAAAAAGCACAAGGTGTTCTACCAAAAAGCTTTTATATTTTGCTTAAAGATTCAAAAAAAGAGGAAATAAAACTAAATCAGGTTGGTGAATTTTTTAAAGAGAGTAAAAAACAATATGAAAATTTTGTAAAAAATGATCTAAATAATGTAAAACCTGAAAAATGTTCCTTTTGTAATATTTGTGATTGGCAAGATGTATGTGAAAAAATATGGATCAAAAAAAGACATTTAAATCAAGTTGGAGGGAACAATAAAAATTATATAAAAAAATTAAACAAAAATGACATCAATACCATTGATCAACTCGCTGAAATAAGCGCAAAAAAAAAAATTGATAATCTTAAAACAGAAGCTTTAGAGAAATTAAAAAGACAGGCACAACTACAATTACAATACGAAAAAACAGGCAAACCTATTTTTGAAATCATTGAAAAAAACATATCTGAACCAAAAGGATTTAATTTAATTCCAAAACCCTCAAGAGTTGATTTATTTTTTGATTTAGAATCTGTACCAGAATACGTTTATCCAGGTAAACTAGAGTACCTTTTTGGCCTGTATTATGTAGAAGATGACAAAGAAAATTATATTCCTTTTTGGGCTCATTCAAAAGAAGAGGAAAAAGAGAGTTTAAAGAAATTTTTTAAATTTACCAAAGATCATTTTAAGAAATATCCAGATGCTCGAATATATCACTATGCTTCATACGAAATAACAGCTCTGGAAAAACTTACTTCTTACCACAAAGTTCATAATATTGATTATGACCATTATTTACATTTAGGAAAATTTGTTGATCTATTTAGAGTTACTAAACAAGCTATAATTGTTTCTGAAAACAGCTACTCAATCAAAAACTTAGAAAAATTTTACAACTTCAAAAGAGAGGGCGATGTTCAAAAGGGAGATAAGTCCGAACAATATTATATCGAGTGGATGGAGACTAAAAATAATAAATTACTTGAGGAGCTTCAATTTTATAACATGCAAGATTGCAAATCAACTTATGAACTCAGACAATGGATACTTTCAATAAAACCAGAAAGCACTAAATGGCTAGTGCCATCAAAAGAGATAATTGAATTAAGAGAAAAAGAAATAAAATTTTTAAATTATCAAGATAAATTAGATGAAACAAAAATAAAGGATAAGGAATTGATAAAGATATTAAAAGATATTCATGGTTTTTATAATAGAGAAAACAAACCAGACTGGAGAGAGTATTTTGATAGAAAATATTTTTCGCACGAAGAATTAGTGGATGACATCGAGTGCATTGGTAATATGAAAAAAGCAGGGCCAGTAACCCAAGAAAAACAATCTTATATCTTTACTTATACTTTTGAGGACCAAGAATTTAAATTAAAAGAAGGAAAAAGAGCTACTATTGCAAATAATCTTTTTCCTGATCAAACGGACTCTGCTGGAACAGTAATAGAGCTTAACCATGAAAAAAAATATTTATGTTTAAAAAGAGGCGTGAAGCAAGGATATTTGCCAGAGAGATTGTCAATTGGACCCGGCGCGCCTTTTGATCCATCTAAACTTGAGTTAAGTACTTATAACTTTATAGACAGCATTTTAGAGGGAAGTGATAAATATTTATCTCTTAGAAGACTGTTAAAAAGAGAAGGGCCTAAGATAAAAGATGTAAAAGACGGTGATAAAATTTTAAAAACTAATAATTTTTTTGAAGAAATTCCTCAAGTAATCTCCAATCTAGATAATAGTTATATTTATCTTCAAGGCCCTCCAGGGACAGGCAAAACAACACAAGCTGCTAATGCAATTGTAGAACTAATTAAAAAAGGAAAAAAAATCGCAATTACAGCAAATTCGCATAAGGTAATTCATAATTTAATTGAAAAAGTAGAAAATACTGCAGTAAAAAAAGAGGTAAAATTTAAAGGTCTAAAAGCAGGAAGAGCTAATGATGTAGACACAGTTTATAACGGAAAGTTTGTAACAACATCATCAAGAGACACCGATTTTATTTTTGGAGTAAAAGATAAAACTACGTCATTATTTGCAGGAACAAAGTATCATTTATCTAACGGATACTATGACTCAAAACTAGATTATTTATTTATAGATGAAGCAGGTCAAGTTAGCGTTGCAGATTTAATTGTATTAGGTCAAATAGCTAAAAACATAGTTTTAATCGGTGATCAATTACAATTAGGTCAACCAACACGAGGAGCACATCCGGGTTTATCTGGTAAGTCTATATTAGATTTTTTGTTGGGAGATTTAGACACTATTCCAGAAGATAAAGGTATATTTCTAAATAGAACTTACAGACTTCATTCAAAAATAAACGAGTTTATATCTGAAAGCTTTTATGAGGGTAGACTTATAACAGATGAACAAACAGAAAATAAAAAAATACTTTCAAATAATAAGAATTTCAAGAACAATGGAATTTATTATCTAGATATTAGTCATGAGGAAAACACTCAAACTAGTGAAGAAGAATGTAAGGAAATAAAGAAAATTGTTAATAGCCTTATCGGTCAAGATTACTACGATGGTAAACAAACAAGAAAACTAACCATAGAAGATATCTTAATAATTAGTCCTTATAACGCTCAGGTTAACGCAATTTCGTTTACATTAAAAAATAAAAAAGCGAGAATTGGGACTATTGATAAATTTCAAGGTCAAGAAGCACCTGTAACTTTAATTTCAATGACATCGTCAGATCCAGAAAGTTTACCAAGAAATAAAGAGTTTTTTTTTAGTCGAAATAGATTAAATGTAGCGATTTCAAGAGCTCAATGTATTTCAATAATTTTATTCAACTCAAACCTTTTGAAGTTTATGCCTACGTCAGTTGAACAAGTAAAACTAATAAATAATTTCATTAAATTAAAAAACTTATACAAGTTTAATTAATTTTACTTCTTAATTTTGCGGCAAGATCTCTCATGTTTTTAGCTTTATCTCGTTTAGTTTTATCCGCATGATTAGTAAGAGCATTCCATCTACTATACTCATTCCTTAGAATTTTAATCTTTTGATCTTTAGTCATTGTCTCCTTTATCCCTAAGATGTCTTCTTCATTAGAAGTATCAAAATTTATTAATTCAGCATTTATTGTTTTTTGTTTTTTTATTTCTGCAAATTTATCGAAATCTATTTCAAGTTTTTTTGCAACATCATTTAAAAAAACATCTTCTTCGGAAAAAAACTTTTTATTTCTCGTTGAAAGATTTAAAAGCGTATTAAGAATATTATATCTTTCATTAATAAGAGTTTTATTCCTGATACTTTTAAAGTTTATTTTTGTCTTTGAATTATCATCCATTAAATCTTCATAAACTCTTTTCAAATCTAAAGTTTTATAAATATGGCGTTTATCATATTCGTAACCATCATCATCATATTCAATTTCATCTCTTAGAATTTCAAATATTTTTTTCGGATCTTTATCGCGAATTTTAATGAGGTTTGCAGCAATGATTGATTTAAAGTACGCCATTTCTTTTCTGTTAGTTTCTAGATATCCTGGCAGTTTATATTCTGCTTCAATGCTATTAGAACCATATATTTTTATTTCTCCCCAATCTCCGTCACCACCATTATCAAATTCAGTTTCACCACTATATTCTTTCATCACTTCAAAGTTATCAGGTCTATAAATTTCATTTTCTCCAATAATAGGTCTCCCAGAGTCT
>MDSV01139665.1_pt1 | contig 14108 bp, 4 predicted proteins | sample 810851 | NCBI WGS metagenome assembly MDSV01 (sample SAMN05326640, study PRJNA326480) | marine metagenome | isolation source: seawater | place: Atlantic Ocean: North East | collected 2012 | reverse complement strand
TCGCGCCGGCGACGGCGCGACGCGCGCCCCCGCCGAGCGCCGTGGTAGTCGCCGCGACGGCCGCGCCCGGCGAGGCGACCAGCGTGAACGCCTGCTCCGCGTCGATCGCCGCGCCCGCGACGGAGACGCTCGCGACCGTGTACGTGCCCGCGACGGGCACGTTGTACGCCAGCGCGTACTTCCCGGTGGCGTCGTCTCGCGCGACGCGCAGGGGCCCGAAGGACGCGCCGCGCGCGGGGTCGGACGAGAAGGCGCGTCGCACGACGTTGGCGTCGTCGGGGACCATCGTCGCGACGATCGAGTCGGACAAATCCCGATCGACCAGGTTGCCGTGCGTGTCGAGCACGCCGAACCCCATCGTGCCGTCGGCGCCCACGCCGATCGCCTCGTTCTCGACGCCGGGAGTGAGGTCGAAGACGATCTCGTTCGGCTCGCCGGGAACGACCGTCACGTCGAAAGCCTCCACCGTCCCGACCCCGGCCGCGGGCGCCATCTGCGTCACGGTGAACGTGTACGTCCCAGCGAATTTCAGCGCGTCGTACGTGAAAGAAAACGACCCGTCGTCAGCGTTGGTGTCGTACGCCGCCGCGGTGCCGTCCTCGGGCTTATCCCCGACTGTGATGAGCGAGGCGTTCTTCGTGGCCACGCACTCCACGGTTAGCTCGTACGCCACGCCGTCCGCGACGGCGGCTTTGCCGACGGCGTTGCGCGCGCCGTCCACCGGGACGACGGTGAGCGCCGTGGTCGCGTTCGCCGCGCGCGTCGGCAGCACGCCCGTGCCAAGCACGACGCTCACGTTCGCACGCGCGGGCCCCGCTTCGATCACGACGTCGGGGATGCACGTGGTCGCGTCCTGGTCGCTCGCGGCGACGCACACGGGAACGCCCCCGAGCGTGGCGGTGACCGCGTAGGTTCCGGCGCGAGATAGCGTGGCTTTCGCGCGGTGCCCCCACCCCGCTTTCCGCGCCTCGAGCACGCGCTCCGCGCTCGCGGTGACCACCTCGCCCGCGCCCGCGCGCCGGGACGGCGCGGTGTTGTTGAACTTCACGAGCAAATCGACGTCGTCGTGGTCAATCTCAGCGACGTTCCCGTACGCGTCCCTGAAGTCGAAGTCGATGGCGAGCTCGGCGCCGGCGACAAAATTCGTCGCCTCCGCGGTCCACGCCCCAAGCTGGTCCTCCGCCGCGAGAGCCGTTTCATCTCTGTCCTGGAACACGTACGGCAACGAAGCCAGCCCGGGCCCGCCCCGGCTAGAGCCGGCCGCGGAGACGTGATTCGCCGCGGCGCCGCCGGCGACGCGAATCTCGTACGTCGACTCGCCGAGGTGGTCCTCGCCCAGCCGAACGCGGATCTTGTACCGGCCGGCGAGCGTCTTGGAGAACCAGAAGTACCGCTCGCGCCGCAGCGCGTCGCGCCGCATCTCCAGCGGCTCGGGCGTGGGCTCCACGTACAGGTCGTGGATGTTGTAGTACCCCGCGGTGGCGAGCCAGACCGAGTCCGAAATGTCGTTCGCGCCGAAGTACTGCGCGTCCGCCGCAATCGCCGCGCTCGCCTCGAAGTCGCTCGGGAGCGTCGGCGACGAAGTCACCGTGAAATCCAGGATGTGCCCGGCGGTGACCACGCCGGTGTTTGACCCGATTGGCACTTTGTCAGCGTCGGGCGTCACTGCGAAGTCCGTCGTCAGCGCGGTCTTGGGGTTCACCCAGAACTCCGAGTAGTGCGCGTCCGTGTCGTCGTCCCAGAAACGAACGGAGAAGGCGTACTTCCCGGCGCGACCCGGCGCGAAGGACACGACGTAGTTCCCCGTTCCGAGGTCCTCCACCGCGCACGTCTGCACGTCGTTGCCGCCGTCTATCTTCCGGATCGTGGCGACGATTCCGGCGGCTTCGCCCCCGACCTCGCGCTTCCGCTCCAGCGCGTCGCGGCCCGTCACCACAACCGCCGCCGTGCGCCGCTGCGTCAGCGCCGCGGGCACCTTCGACACGTTGGACAGGCGCGACACGCAGCCGTAATCGCTGGAGTTGGCGCCGGGGCAGCCGTACGTCACGTTGTTCCGGGTGACGTTAATCTGGTACGTCTGGCTCGCCCAAGAGGGGTCCGTGCCGGACGTGATCTCCACCTCGACGGTGGTCACGTCGAATCGCGACGCGGGGACCAGGCCGACCGTCGCGCTCCACCACGCGCCCGGCTTACTCTTGTGGTTGTCCACTCTTGCGGTGGCGTTGAGCTCCCCCTCGATCCACGTTCCCGCCGTGTTCCCCTCGATCCACGTTCCCGCCGTGCCCTCCGTGATGTACTCCTGTGTCACCACGGGAATCGTCTCGTTCGTCGTGACGTTCGTCGTCGCGTTGGTCGTCGACTCGACCCGGACGCTCCGCGTCTCGTTGTATCCGAAACTGCGGAATCGGAACGTGCTGTTCGCCTCCATCGCCTCGGCGGTGACGGTCAAGTCCACGGCGTCGAGCCTGACGACCACCGCGTACCCGCGGTACACGCCCCGCGCGAACGCGCTCGTGTCCGTGAGAGAGCTGTCGTGCGCCAGCGCGACCGCGCCGTCGTGCGTGAAATTGTACGTCAGCTCGGACAGCGTCGACGCTGGAGGCAGGGGGGTCTCCGCAAGCTTCGGGAAGTCGCTGATGCGCGTGGTATCGTCGTCCGCGGGCTGCTGCGCGGAGCCCAGCGAGGCGAGGCACGCCAGCGTCCACAGCGCCAGCGCGGCCATGGGGCGCGACGCGCGCGTTTCTCTTCTATTCACGCGCGCACGGCGCGAGCGCGCGCGCTCGCCTGGCGCGTGGTCGGCCATCTCCAGCGCGCCGGCGTCAGCGCCCGCGCGCGCGACGTCGGAGAAACGTTGGATGTGTCTCTCCGAGAGCGGATTCCGAGACCGCCGCTCGAAACTCACTATCGCTCCGAGCCCTTCCGCGAGGGCCCGAAACGACTCTTCCGACTCGCGTGTCTCTCCCGTTAGGCGGGAAAAGCACGTCGCGAGCGCGTGGCGGATTCGCCGCGCGTGTCGGGTGTGTCGCGTGCGTCGGGCGTCGCGCTCAGACGGTCCGAAAACACCAAAGTGCCGTTCGCTTCGGCTTGCTCAGCTTTTTGCGAAGCTTTGGCGTTTCGCGCGGCTTGCATATTTTTAATATGGGTATTTAGTCAGACAATATATGCAAATGCCACATTGAGCGAAAGCCGCGTACGACGGCACGACGCACGAGTATCTTCGCTTTTTCGGTTTCCGCGATCGTTGGCACACCATATGAGAATCATGGCACCCCTTTGCATCCCTTTCACTCGCGGCAGCGTCAAGCTGTGCAAGGACGCGGCGACGGTGCGCGCCCCGATGTCTTGCGCGGCGCGCGCGTCCTCAAGCGCGTCCCTTGATGGGCTCGTGTTCGCGCTCGCCGGGCGGCGAGTCTCACCGACCGCGCAGAAGGCGTGGACCGACTTCGCCGGGGCGCACGGTGGCGCGGTGATCCTCGCGTCGCAGGCCAAGTGGGAGGCCGAGAGTGACGCACGTCGTTCTCGTGGACCGCCCCGCGTCGCAGCAGGCGCTCGCGGCGGCGCTCTCGGCGCTACCCAAGGCGTGCCTCGAGCGCCGCGGGTTTCCCGGGCCGGCCGTCATCGACAAGGACTGGTTCGTGCAGAGCGCCAAGCGCAAGAGGGCGCTGCCCCTCGAGGCGTTCACGTTCGAAGCCGGTCCGTCGGAGGATGAGACCCGCGGGGCGGCGGAGCGCGCGGCGTCGGACGCGCGAGGCGACTTCGTTCGCGGGCATCGCGAAGGGCGTCTTCCGGCCGCGCCGTACGGCACGTCCGAGGCGTGTCTCGCGTCCGAGCTCCGCGTCGCGCGCGGATCGCTCGAGCGGTGGCGAAAAGAAGAGCGCTTCGGCGAAAACGACCGGAAACTGACCCGCGAGGCGCTTGGCGACTTCGCTGCCGAGGGCTTCCCCGGATTGGTCGGCCGCACGCACGCGGCGCGGAGGATCCTGGAGGCGGAGACGTTCCCCGGCGAACGCGAACCCGCGGAGATTCGGGAGCCGGTCGCCCGGGAGGCGTGTGCGTTTCAAAGCGAAGCGAGGAACGCGCGGCGCGGGGTCGAGGCGGAACCGGGGGCGTCCTTCGCGAAGACGCCCGCCTCGTTACTGGATTTGCCCGACGAGCTTCTGGCCGCGTGCTTCGCGCGGCTGCCGCTGCTGGACACGCTCGCGGTCGCGGCGACGTGCAGGCGCCTCGCGAACGCCGCGCTCGGGCCTCCTCTCCGCGAGGAGAGGGAACGGCCGCCGGACGCGAGCGCGCGTTTTTCCGCCGGCGAAGGCGCGACGCGAAGTTTTTTCGCCGGCGGCGAAGCGCGCCTCGCCGGCGCCTCGCCGCCCCCTTTTTTGCCGCCGGCGCTGCGCTCGGTGCGGGTGATGACCTGGAACCTGAAGCGCGACGGTTCGAGCGCTCTGTTCCGCGAGCAGCCGGGCGCGGGCGAGGACGGCGGGGGCTGGCACTGGCACGTCCGCGCGCCCTTGGTGGCGCGCGTGATTCAGAGGGAAAAGCCGCACTTCCTGTGTCTGCAGGAGGACACGCGCGCCGCGAACCGCGAGCTGCTCTGCGCGGAGGAGATGATCGCGCCGCGGAATCGTCGTCTCCACCGCCCGCGCGACGGGAACGGCGTCGGCGAGACCGTCGACGCTTCTCGTGACTCGAACGACGACTCGAAGCCGACGCCGGTTCGGTACGCGTGCTTCCCTTCGCCCGCGAACGACGCGGAGGACGGCGACGATTCGGGTCCCGCGGCGACGCTCCTGGAGGCGAACGACGATGTCCCGTTTTGCGACCAACCGGGGGCGCTCGCGACGCGCATCGCGCGCGAGACGCGCGAGCGCCGCGGCAGGTGGGAGCAGTGCTCGGTTTGGTGGGACGCGGACGCGTTCGCGTTTCAGGAGGGTGGGCAGTTCGAGTGGGTGGACGGCCGAACGCTCCGCGCGCGCGTGAACGGCGAGACCCAGCGCCGGTGGGGCGCGCGCGTCATCCCGTTCACCTGGGTCAAGCTCGCGGCGGTCGACCGAGGGGGCGATAGGGCGCGAGCTTTCGACGAGAATCTCTCGTCGCGCGCTCCGTCCGTGATCGTGTGCAGCGCGCACCTCGAGGCGGGCCACGACTGGCAGGAGGATTGCCCCGCGAAGCGGGATAGCGCGCGGTGCGTGCGCGCGGCGGTGGGTCTCCTGCAGCGCCGGTTCGGCGAGCGCGTTCCCGTCTTCGTCGCCGGGGACTTCAACGCGCAGAAGACGCAGCTGCACCGGCGGCTCCTCACCGGGGAAGGCGCCGGGATCGCCCGGGGGTTCGAGCTGGATGACGCGGCGAAAGACGCGGCGAAAGACGTGTTTTGCGCGCGCGAACCGGTGAGCGCCGCAGAGCCGGTGAGCGCCGCGGAGACGGCGGCGAAGAAGGCGAAGAAGGGCTTCGAGTCGGCGTCCGCGGACGGCGCCGCGCGCGTCGGCGCGCGTCGAGAACCGAAGCGCGCCGCGCCTTTTTTTTCGTCGCCGCCGCCTCCGCGGCGCTCGCCGTCTCGCGCGTCTCGCCGCGCTTCGTCCCTCGTCTCGTCCTTCGACGCCGAGCGTCGCCGGGACTTGGTGGACGTGTTCGACGCGCTCGCCGAGGACAACCCCTGCGCGCGGTTCGACGCGCTGGACAAGGGCGTGCGCTCCGGCGGGCACCGAGGCACCACCTGGCACGCCTGGCGCGGGCCCGACTGGGCGTGCGTGATCTCGTCCGCGACGGCGAAGCACGGGAAGCACCACTCGCAGCTGACGTTTTGCGACCGCGCGGAGATGCGCGAGGCGCGCGGAGAACCGACGCGCGCCGCAGGTGGCGGCGGATGGGCCGCGGGGGGTCCGCGCGGCGGCGGGCGCGCCGGCGAAACGCTCGTCGGCGGCGGGGTCGACGGTCGCGTCGGCGGCGTCGGCGGCGCGGGCGGCGCGGGCGCGCGGTCGGACGCGAGACGAGAGAAGAAGCGCGCGCTCGGCGCGGTCGGCCACCAGCGGCACATCGACCACGTGTACGTCGCGCGCGGCGACGGCGTGCGTGACTCGACGCGGGATGATGTGCAGATGCGCGTGCGCGTCGCGCGCGCGCGCGTCGTGACGGACTGCGCCTGCGCGGACGTGCGCGCGCGCGGCGAGTCGCGGTGCGCGCGCGGGTTCGCCTGGCGTCTGCGCCGCGCCGGCGAGGCGCCTCGGTTCCTCGACGCCGGTTCGGAGGAGGACGCGGCGGACGACGAAACGCTGGTTTCGGAACCCGCGCGGGTTTCTGGTTCCCAGAACCGGAAACGGAAAAGGAGACGATCGTGCACGTGCGGCGAGCGCGGCGTCTGGGCGAGCGACCATTTACCGGTGGTGTGCGACGCGCGCGTCAGCTGGCGCGCCGCCGAGCGCGCGCCGGCCAGCCGACGGTCCCGGCGCGACCGCGCGCACTCGCCGGACAGGCGATGAGCTATAATATGCGGCTTTGACCTCTTTCGTCTCGCGTCGCGGAGGTGTTGCGTGGGAAGCGTGTCGTGCGTTGATCACGTCTGCTCGTGCTGTGTCTCTACCCTTTTTGTGTCTCCACCCTTCACCCCTTCACCCCTTCCGCCCTTCTCGGCGCGCGCGTCGGCATGGAAAGGTTCTCGCGCACCGCGCGCTCCTGCTGCGCGTGCAGGTAGGCGTTGATCTCCTCGGGCGTCATGCCCGCGTACGGGTCCCCGTCGGGCGCTTGCTGCTTCAGGAAGGCTTCGATTTCGTGCGGCTCCATGCCCTCGAACGGATCCTCCTCGCCCGCGAACGAGCGCCCCTCCAGCGCGCGGTGCATCGCCGCGCGGTTGGCTTTGAGCTCCTCCGCCAGCTCGTCTTTGGTCTTCCGGTTCGCGAGGTACACGCGGATCCGATTCAGCACCAGAAGCGCCACCGCGAACGCGAAGGCCGCCCAGTACAGTTTCTGCGCGTCGCTCATGGGTGCCTGGTCCCGGTCGCCGGACAACACCGCGCGCTCCCACGGGAACATCATCCCGGCGAGCGGGTTCGCCGCGTCGCGTTCTGGTCGGAGCGTCGATGATCTTTCGTCCGAGATCGGATCGCCTTCCCCGTCACATCCCGAGCCTCCGACGTGCGTCGCCGCGCCGTTTTTCGGCGCAGACGCCGCGGCGTTCGCCCCGGGCGCGGCATGCGACGCGTTCGCCACCGCTCCCTCGTCCCCCGGGCCCTTCGCGCTCGCCCACGCGCGCGCGCCAGCGGCGAACCCGCGGTGCGCCGATCGCGGGGCGAGCGCGAACGACCGCGGCGACGAGAGCCGCCCGGGGGCGGCGAAGGGCGAGGCTCGCCACGCGATCGCGCCGCGAGGGGTCACCGGGGCCAGGTCCGCGACGCACGCGTGGCGCGCGGAGACCAGGGCCGCCAGACGCCGGGACGTGTGCCTGACGGGCGACATCGTGCGGGGACGCGCCGGCGAGTGGCTCGGAGTTGGCTTTTCCGACAGATCACCTCAAATCGAGCAGTTCAGCGTTCAGTGGTGGACTCAAATGTTTTCAACCCTCTCGGCCTTACTCGCAGAGCCCCGCACGCGCGAACGGCGTTCGGGTCGAGCGCGCCGCCACTCGGTCGCGATGCCGCGCAGGGCCTCGATGCGCGTCGCGCAGGAGCGCGCGGCGAAGAAGCGCCTGCAGCGTTACGACGAGGACGAGCGTGGCATTTACATCTTGGAGAGCGCGCATCCGTACAAGTTGACCTCTTCTCACCGCGACATCGGCGAGCAGAGCACGGGCCTGGCGCTGTACTTCGACACGATCGTGCACTTCGCGCTCCTGATGGCGTTCCTGTTCGCGCTGGTCGGCGCGTTCCCGCTGTATCACAACCTGACCACCGTCGAGCTCGACACGCAATACGAGGTGATGCGCGTGAACCCGGCCACCGGCGTGACTTTCTCCCAGAGCTGCGACAAAGCCGGCGACGCGGGGTCGCGCCCGTCGTTCATCCTGGCATCTTCGCTGGGCAGCGACTGCTCGGACCCGCTCGTCGCGTCCTTCTACAACTGTCCGACGCAGTGCTTCGTGGAGGCGGACACGCCGGACTCGGAGGACTTCTGCGCCGCGCACCTGCCCTGCGGGTTGTCCGCCATCACGGAGGAGGAAGCCGCGCTGTGCTGCGAGGAGAGCCTGCGGGACTCGCTCGTGGACGATGTTCACGCGCCGCGATGGATCCTGAGCCTGACCGCGATGGCGGTCATTCTGCTGTGGAGCCTGAACTACCACAAGCAGCAGCTGATCACCGCGCAGGAGATAAACGCGCGGTCCGTGACCGTCGGCGACTACGCCGTCGCCGTGCACGGGCTGGACGCGGCATCCGACGAGCGCGTGAGCCGCGACGAGCTCGCCGCGCACATGGCGCACTACGGCGAGGTCGCCTCGGTGGTGTTCACGAAGAACATAGGCACGCTTTTGTTCGTGGAGAAGAAGCTCGCCTCGTTGCAGATGCGGCTCGCGGAGGCGAAGGCGTGGGCGGAAGACGCCGGCGCGGGGGGCGGCGGTTTTTTCGGGGCGGCGTTCAAGTCGGCGGCGGGTCTCGGGCGCGCCGACGCCGCCGCCGTCGCCAGACTGGAGGCGAGCGCGAGCGCGACGCGCGCCGTCGCCGCGCGGCTGTCGCGGCAGCCGATCGCGAACATCGGCGAGGCGTTCGTGACGTTCAACTACGAGCAGCACGCAAACCAGTGCTTCGACGACCACGACCGCGGCGGCGCGTCGGCGCTGGGGCGGTGCCTGGTGTTTTTGTTCCCGGGCCGGTTCGGCGCGACCCCCCGGTTCCGCGGGCGCGCGCTGCGGTGCGAGCCGCCTCCCGAGCCGTGCGACGTGACGTGGGAGAACTACGACGTGCGCGGGAACGAGCGCGTTCGACGCGGCGTCGCCGCCTTCGCCGCGATGCTGCTGTGCATCTGCGCGGGCGCGGGGTTGCAGTACCAGTTCGAGCTGCTGCGCGAGAGTGTGCGCGTCGAGCAGTACGACGAGGAGCTCGTCGCCGCCGCCGGGAACGTCGAGTCGTCGCTTTCCTTCGCGGACCAGGCGTACTCGCGCGCGCTGACGGTGCTGTCGTCCTTCGTGATCGTCGCGGTGAACGTGTTCCTGACCGCCGTCGCGAAGGCGGTGACGCGGTACCAGCGCTTCTACACGACGTCCGATTTCGAGGCGTCGCTCATGCTGAAACTCACCGTCGTGCACGTCCTCAACTCCATCGTCGTCCCCGCGGCGAGCAGCCGCTGCGAGCGCGGTGCCGACGACCGCGGGCAGTGCCTGTGGTTCGCGCCCGGCGGCCTCGCCGAGAGCGCGTTCTTCCTGCAAATCTTCAACGCGTTCGTGCCCGACGTCATCGCGCTGCTGGACGTCGGCGGGCGGCTCAGGCGGTCCGCGCTCGCGCGGCGCGCCAAGACGCAGCGGATGCTGGACGCGATGCTCGACCCGGACGAGTTCATCTTGGCGGAGAAGTACTCGCAGGTGTGCAAAACCATCGCGCTGGCGCTCGTGTACGGCCCCATCCTGCCTTTGTCGTACGCCATCGCGCTCCTCGGGCTGTGCAGCACGTACTGGACGGACAAGTACCTGGCGCTGCGCCGGTTCAAAAAGCCCGCGCGCCAGCGCAACCAGGCCACCTCCCGCGTGGTGCTGTTCGTGAACGTCGCGGCGCTGCTGCAGCTCGCGGCGGGGGACGTCTTCTACGACTACCACCAGCCGCTGGCCTACGCCGCCGCCGCCGGCGTGTGGTTCTCGTTCCAGACGCTCCCCGTGAACAAGCTGTGGGGCGTCGCGCGCGACGAGGCGCTGGAGGACGGCGGCACGGGCGGCGTGTCGTACTGGGAGAACATGGGGAAGACGAGCGGGGGCGGGAACGGGTGGATGGCGGATGCGAGGGCGGCGAGGCGCGCCGTCTCGCGCGGCTCGTCGGGGACGAGGAACGACGGGTCTCGCACCGAACAGGGCGAGGACTTGGACGAGGAGGACGCGGCGAAACGCGCGCGCGCCCGCAGGATCGAGTGCGCGTTGCTGGACGTGCCCGAGTCCGAACACGACGTCGGGCGCCTGGAGACGTACCACCCGCCCGTCCCCGAGTCCGCGGGGGAGGATTTCGCGGCGACGATCGTCGAGGCGTACCGGCTTCCCGCGAAGGTCACGCCCGGGAACCCGGCGCTGCTGGAGAACCAGAAGCAGCAGACGGGCGGGCCGAACCGCGTCGGGCCGCCGATGACCCGCGACGCGCAGAACCTCGCCGCGATGCAGGCGCTCGACCGGAACCACGGCGTCGCCCTCGCCGCCGCGCCGCCGACGACGCTGACGCGGAGGGGGTAGCGAGAGAAGCCGCGACGCGAGCCAAGGAATACCGCGCGTAGTACGCGTGGATGACGCGTTCGCGTGATCGTTTTTTGAATATGAATACGTACTATGATATCGCGTGGGTGTTGGTCCGATGAAACGACTCATGCATCGCCCGGGTCTCGCCGCCGCGGGGTGTACGTCGGGTACGGGTACTCGCCCGCTTCGAACGCCTTGACGCGCTCGCCGAGTTTGATTGAGTGCGATTGGATCTCGAGCGCGAGGGAATCGGCGAGCCATAACTGGCCATCCGACGGCTCCGTCTCCCGCCCGACCCCTTCCTGCAGGGCTCGCATGCCGTCGATGAGCGCGCGGTACGTCACCAGGGTCTGGTGCACCATGCCGAGATCCCCGGCGACGGATTGAGAGTCGATGTCCGCGACGTCCCCTCCCGGGGGTCGCAATCGCGCGGCGCAGATGTTCGTCAAGTTGCGCAGGAGCCTCGCGACGATCTCGCCCGGAACGACGGCTTCCCCCTCGAGGCTCTGGCTGCTGTCGAGCTCGAAGCGGTTTCGCGAGGCTGGTCGAGCGTCGTCGAACGGGTCCACGACTTGAACCGTTCGCGATCCGTCGTCGGCGGCGCGGAGCGTGACCGCGCAGAGAAAGTGGCCCCCGGTGTTCAGAAACATCGGTCGCAACCCGCCGCGCCGAGCGATGCCGCAATACGCGACGCAGAGCGTGATCGGGATCCCTTGGTGCAGATTCAGCACGCTCGCCAACGAGCTGTTCTGCATCTGGTAGTACCCCCCGGGCGAAATCGCGGGCATGCGCAGCCGTAAACCGCCGGCCCGAGGCGCGGGCACGCGCGGATCCAGAAGCGCCGCGAACGCGTCTTCGGGAATCCGCCCCGCGTTCGCCGGCGAGCGCTCGAACAAGTACCGCTGTTCGGCGTCGACGCCCGCCGGGCCGGCTTCGTCGCGCGCGCGCGCGAGGTCTTCCTCGCCTCGCATCCTTTCCGAGAAGTACGCGCCGAGCATCTCGACGGCGCGCAGCGGCGACGCGTCGGGATCCACCTCCGCGACTTCCAGTCTCCGTCTGAACTCGGCGCCGAGCTTGTCGAGCGCGGCGGCGACGGCGTCGGGGTCGACGCGATGCGCCGAGCGCGCCTCTCGGCCGCCGAGGTACGCGACGCCGTCTCCGCGGAAGTCCCGCTCCACGACACCGTCCCACAGCAGCGTCGAGACGTGCGCGGCCGCGCGCTCGACGCACGCGAACGCGCGATCGTCGTCTGGAGTCCACGCGTCCTCACGAAATCGAGTAGAGTCGCGAACGACGTCGGCGATCCGACCGCGGGCTTCGGCGGAGACGAGCGACGCGATCGTCTCGTACCGCCGCCGCCGCGCCCGGCGGCGCGCGGGATCGGCGCCCGGATCGATCGTACGACGAACGACGTACCCGAAGTGCGTGTCTTCTGGATCGATGGCGCTCGGCGGCGGCTCGCACCCCAGGCGAGACGACCGCGCGGCGCAGACGGCCCACGCGCGCGACTCGGTGTCCGCGAAACGTCTCCGCGCCTTCGTCCAGAGATCCTCGTCCTCGACGTTCACGACCGGTTCGAGGCGCCAGACATCTGCCACGTTCGGGTCCCGGATGAGTTCCGACGTCTCGCGCTCCACCCGCCCGCGCCTAGCAGCCAGAGCGCGCCACCCACCCATCTCCTTCGCTCGGCTCGCGTACGCGACGCGGACGGGGGGCGGGGCGGGCGCGTGCTCGAGCCGGTGAGGAGGTTCCTCGGGTTCGTCGTACGCGAGGCTGAGCGACGCGAGCCAAAGGGCGTCATCCGCCCGCACGGCGCTTCGCCACGCCGCGCACGTCGACTCGCACCTGGCCAGGTCGGCTGGAGCGAGCAGGCTGAAGATGTACCGCCGCGTGACATCCTCGGGAAGGTCGAATATCGTGGTCATCGGTGACGCAGCCACGGGAGCGCGTCCCGTGGAGTGCCGAGTTCTCGGATTATTCTTGCGATGCTCGGCAGCTGGCGGACGTGGAGATCGGGCAGGACTCCGGACTCATCAGGAGCTCCGGACCGGGCGCCCGGTTTTCCTCGGCGGGCTGGTGAGGACTCGTACCCACGACGCGCCAGATCGGGCGCGCGCGCGGAGGTGGACCTCGCGCCCGATATCATGGACGACGACGCGAGGGTCGACGCCGATGAGGTCGAGCGGGATTTCCAGAAGGTGCGCGTCGCGACCCCACCCTCCCGCCGTCCGCGTCGAGCTCACCCGCGCGTCTCGCTCGTTTCCGCTCCCAAATGCGGCATCCGTCCCCCCCGATTCGCGCGGCGACCGTCCCCGTCTCGGTCCCCGAGCTCGCCGCGACGCGCGCGCCCCCGCGCGGCCGCTCGTCCCCGCTCGCGCGCCTCTGACCGCGCCCGCGCCTCCCCCGTCGTCCCCGCAGACCCTCGCGGAGATCGCCGGCGACGCGTCGCTGGTGCGGTTCCGCGGGGAGTACGAGAAGCTCCACGCCGCGTTCGCGGCGTCGCTCGCGTCGGAGCGCGCGCTGACGCGGAAGTGCCGCGATCTGAACGCGGAGGTGGTGGAGAACGCCACGAAGGTGCAGACCGCGCTGCGTCTGTCGGAGGATGACCAGGCCACCATCGACGGCTTGAAGCGGGAGATCGAGCAGGCGTGGAAGCTCGTGGACGCCACCAAGGAGAAGGAGGCGCGCGCCGCCGCGAGCGTCGACGAGCTCAAGGCGGAGATGGCGTCTCTGGCGAGCGCCGCCGAGTCGGGCGCGGGCGCGTCCACGGAGAAGGACGAGGAGATCGAGCGGCTCATGGCGGTGAAGCACGCGCTGGTCACCGAGCGCGACGACCAGGTGACCCAAATCGTCGCCCTGCGCGACGAGGTGATGTCGGTCGGCGCCGAGCTTCGCGCCGCCGAGGCGGAGCGCGCGCGCGCCGAGACTGAGCTCGCCGCCGCCGCCGACGCCGCCGACGCGCGCCGCGCCGAGGCGGAGCGCGAGGCGCGCAAGAAGGAGCGCCTGGAGCAGACGATCGGGGACTTGAAACGCGAGCTGGAACTCAAGGCGAACGAGGTGGTCACCAAGACGGCCTCGCTGAAGGATGGCGAGGCGCACGTCAAGAAGCTGAGCGCGATGCTGGATGAGCAGAGGGAGACGACGCGGCGCGCGGCCAAGGCGCGCGACGCGCTCGACGAAAAGGCGCGGCGGCTCGAGAGCGAGCTTCGCGAGCAGCGCTCGGCGAACGCCGCGCTGCAGGCGGAGTGCGAGCAGTGCCGCGCCGAGGCGCGCGAGCGCGCGGGCGAGACGGAACGCGCGCTCGCGGACGCCGCGCGCGTCAAAAAGACGCGCGAGGGCGCGCTGAACAAGGCGCGCGCCGCCGAAGCGGCGCGCGGCGACGCGGAGCGCGCGCTGGAGGATGCGCGCCGCGCGGCGGCGGAGCTCGAGCGCGACGCCGAGGCGCAGCGGAAACACGCGGAGAGCGACCGCAAGGCGCGCGACGACCTCAAGCGCGAGCTGGACGTGCTCGCGAAGCTGAAGAGCCAGGCGGAGAGCGCGACGCAGAAGCAGGTTGGTCTGACGCGCGCCAACGAAAACTCGAAGAAGACTCTGGAGCGCGAGGTTTCCGGGTACAAGGCGGAGGCGCAGCGGCAGGCGAAGGCGCTGTACGCGCTGGAGACGCAGCGCGAGAAGTTCGCGTCCGAGGCGTCCGCGATGCACGCGAAGCACCTGGAGGCGCTGGAGGAGATGAAGCTGCGCGAGCTGGAGAACGTGGACC
>MDSV01022667.1_pt1 | contig 14108 bp, 12 predicted proteins | sample 810851 | NCBI WGS metagenome assembly MDSV01 (sample SAMN05326640, study PRJNA326480) | marine metagenome | isolation source: seawater | place: Atlantic Ocean: North East | collected 2012 | reverse complement strand
GGTCCAGTTGGACCCGGAGTTGATGGAGGTGTAGGGCCGACCTGTCCCGGCGGACCATCTGGGCCTGTGGGACCAGTGGGGCCAGTTGGGCCAGTGGGTCCAGTTGCTCCTTGAGGTATCGTAAAACGAAAACTAGCTGCACTTGAAGATCCAAGATTAGATACTGAGGCATTTGAACCAGCCGAACCTGTGACTGTACTATGAACAGCTACAGTTGCTGCTGATCCATTAGATCCATTAGATCCATTAGATCCAGCCGATCCTGTAGGACCTGTAGGACCTGTAGGACCTGTTGCTCCTTGAGGTATTGTAAAATTAAAAGTTGCTGCACTTGAATTGCCAGAATTTGATACAGAAGCATTAGACCCAGCAGGGCCTGTAGTAGTACTACCAACAGCTACAGTCGCAGCAGATCCAGCAGGGCCTGTACTTCCTTGAGGTCCTGCTGGTCCATCGGGACCTGTCGCACCATCCGCACCATCGTTACCTGCTGGGCCTGTGGGGCCTTGAGATCCTGTCGGACCAGTGGGGCCTGTCGGACCAGTGGGGCCTGTTGTAAGGGTTGGTTTATTAGTTAAATTATCGTAGTCAATATCAATATTTGCACTGCCATCAAAACTTGTGCCAGCAATAGTTCTTGCTGTTGTTAAAGTTGCAGCCGATCCTGTTGTATTTTGATTAAGAGTTGCAACCCTAGCTGCTGCTAAAGTACCGCTAGAAATATTATCTGCGTTTGTAGTATCAGTAGTAGCTGAAGTTGCTAAACCTGCAATCTTTGAAGCTGCTATCGCTGCACTCGCATTTATATCTGCATTTACAATAGTTCCGTCTACTATCTTGGCAGAAGTTACAGTATTGTTTGATGGTGTTCCAACACCTAAACGACCATAGGTAACAATAAAGAAAGTTGCCCCAGAGGGAGGGGCAGCGGAAAAAATTATATCATTACCATCAATTGCAAAACCTTCAGATGGTTGACTTGTACCTGAATTAGGTTTTTGTATAACACCACTAATTGAAACTAAAGATTCTTGTGCTGTAGTTGGTGGGCTGCTTAATGTAAATCTATAAGCTGTACCATTAAATGAAGCACTACCACCGCCAGTGCTAGATGAAGATGATAGGGTATTAATATCAATATTATTAGAACCACCACCGCTACCACCGCTACCACTTATCTCAGCTACATTACCATCATCTTTTTTTGTAAATAGTTTTCCATTGTCCGTTCTTATCGCTACTTCACCAACAACTAAATCACTAGCACTTGGATCACTACCACTTGCGTTTTTTAATTTTATTTGAATCGCCATCTGTGATACCTCTTAGATCTTAATGAGTGTTTAGTATGTTCCTCCATCAATATCAAAACCACTAACAGATCCATTTTCTAAAAATGTTATTAAATCTGAGAAAGCTACTTGAACCATTGTTCCAGCATCATTTATAACCATACGATCAGTTAAAGCTAAAGTTGTAGCTGTAGCAGAAGTATTACCATCAATAATATTTAACTCAGTTGTGGTTATATTTGCACCGTCAAGAATTGCAACTTCTGTACCTGTTAAATCTGCTAAAGCACTTGCAGTGCCAGTAGACATTGTTGCTAACTCAGTTAATTTTGCATCTAATGTTTGCTTGTTGTTTAGTTGAGTTTGAATTGCAGAAGTAACACCATCGATAAAATTTAATTCTGCTGTAGTTGCAGTAACACCATCAAGTAAATTTATTTCACCTGCTGTAGCAGTAACACCGTCAAGAATATTTAATTCAGTAACTGATAATGTAGCTCCATCTAAAATATTTAATTCAGCAGCAGTGGAGGTAACACCGTCAAGTATATTTAATTCAGATGTTGTTACTGTAGCTCCGTCAAGTATTCCTACTTCTGTACCTGTAAGGTCTGCAAGTGCTGAAGCTGTGCCACTAGACATAGTTGCGAGTTCTGTTAACTCAGCATCAAGTGGCTGTTTATTGTCTAATTGAGTTTGAATACTAGATGTAGCATCAACCCTATTTAGTTGGGCTGTAGTAACAGTCGCACCGTCAAGTATTTGTACTTCTGTAGCAGATAAATCAGCTAAAGCATCAGCAGTTGCCTGTGCCATAGTCGCAAGTTCTGTCAGCTTGTCAGAATGTGGCTCAACATCAGTTCCAATAACAACTCCTAGATTCGTTCTCGCACCTGAAGCAGAGGTTGATCCAGTACCACCATCTCCAACTGCGAGAGTTCCTGTAATTGAACTAGCAGAAAGATCAACAGCAATTTCAGTAGATTCAATAACAAGTCCACCATTTGCTTTCAAATCAACAGAAAGAGTATTACCAGACTTATCAATCCCTGACCCTGCAATAACTTGACCTGCTCCAGAGAACTGAGCAATTGTTAGATCATTTGTCCCTACGACAGCAGATCCCTTATCAGAAGTGCAAACAAAACCGTTTTCTGCGTTAATTGTTCCTTTCTCAATAAACGTAAAAAATCCAGCAGCATCAGCACTAGCAGCTAAATCATCTGTTCTTGTAGGTGCGCCCGAAGCATTAACTTTATAAATACCATTTTCTGATGCAGTTGACTGATCTTTAATTAATATTCTGTCGTTAGTAACAAGAGTTATTCCATCAATTTGGTCACCATTTTCAAATTCACTAGCAAGTGTTTGAGCCTGTGTTGTCGCAACTTTACAAGAATCTTTAACGTCTAAGCCCTGTGCAACACCGTCAACATAAGCTTTATTTGCAGCATCATTATCAGCAGTAGGATCAGCTAAGTTTGTTATTTTTTGACTTGCCATGCTAACTGCACCATCAGGTGCTGCTAGTTCATTAAGTTTATTTGTTTGAACCCCTGTATCAAAATCACTTATTTTTGTATGGAGAATAGAAGGAATATCAGCAGCAACTAAAGCTCTAAATGCTGGCGCAGCATCACTTCCAGATACTGGCCCTGCTAAAACTTTATTTGCATTTCTTACATCAGTTTTGTTAAAAAACGCACCAGCACCGCCAATGGGAACTATTGATGTTGCAGCAGGTGGAGTTTGACCATCATCACCAAAACCATAATATAATATTTGATCGTTTTCGTTAAAAGCTGGTTCTGAAGGAAGTAAACTAGAAGGTGCGCCAGCACTACCAGATGCTGCTCTTTTTTTTAATCTGATTGTGTTAGACATGACTTAGAAATTTCCCCCATTAACGAGTGATAGTTTGGTTGTTGTGGCATCTGCCTTAAATGTACCAGATGAGCTATGGTAGTAAACAATAGAATCATTTACTTTTGCAGATCCATCAAATATAAAACCTAATGGAGCAGGTCCTTGAGGCCCAACTGTTGTTAATTCAACAGTAGCAGCGACTCCTTCTGTAATAGTAACAGTATTTGTCGTTTCGCTAACAGATACTGTATTCTTTGTTTCTGTAATTTGAATAGAGTTCATACTGTTGTGTAACCCTCGCTTACACTTATTATACCTTCCAAATAATATTCTTTTAGACCTGATCCATTAATTAATAATACGTCATAAGACAAACTATTAGGAGCAAAAGTACCAGTTTGATCATCAGTAAGAGATATTTCTACTGTTCCTGTGGATCTATTTGTATATACAACATTAAAATCAGCATATTTAGTAGTGCGTGTTTGTTCCCAAACTTGCGCTGCTACTGTATATCCTGTCAAGTTAATAGCATTATTACTTGAGTCTTTAAAGACAAGTGTAATACTATGATCTGCTCTTCTTTGAACAGTAAAATTATAAGTAGCTGGTTGGATTGCCATAATTAAATTTTTATAATATAAAACATAGCAATATTACGAGGTCTAGATTCTGAACCATCATTAGCAATAGTAGTTGTTGTGCCAATCGCCCCGATATTTGCATTTGCTGCAATTGTACCTCCCACTCCAAAATTTCCATTTGTTATATCTATAAGACACATTCTTAGGTCTGAGCTTCCAATAGTTCTTGCTTGTACAGAAGAAGTAGTGACATGAGATATGTTGTATTGGTGAGCATGAACTGATTGTGTAGTAGACGAAGTTGATGTTGCAGAATGACTATGAACTCTATTGTCTTGAGTTTGACCAGAACCAACATGAGGTCTGCCACTATCTACACCTCTGCCATTATCAAATCCTCTTACAAATTCTCCTCTAAGATCTGGAACGCTAAAAGTAGTTGATCCATTCCCTGCTCCATAACGAGTGCCTATCACAGCAAATAAAGCAGAAAATGTTGTCCTTGAAACTGTTTGACCGCTACACTCTAAATAACCATCTGGGATACCGTTTGATTGATAACCTGTACCTGTGCTTTGATTATCTGCCATACAAAATACTGCTCCTGTCGGCACACCAGCAATAATTTGAAAAGCAAGTTGTCCGTTTCCATCTGTACTTAAAAAACCACCACTAACAATAGATGGAGGTAACGTCAAATTATAATTATTAGAAAGATCGTCTTTACATCTAATATTTACAGCCCTGTCGTTATTGGCATTAAGCATACTTATAGCTCTAGCATTGGTATTGTTACCAAGAATATGTAAACCATCTCCATTCATTTTGACTCTTTCCTGTCCACCGCAAGCAAAACCAATACTGTCAGATCCTTGCCTAAACATTCCTGTGTCTGGGTCAGTATTAAAGGCTACTGATGGTGCTGACGCATTTCCAGCATGAGTGGAATTGCCTTCGTTAGCAAGTATTGGCCCTGTCATTGCGCCACCTTCTTTTGGCAGTAGACCTAAATGGTCTTCATCTAAATTTCCAACAGGAAAAAAGTCAGCAGCAGTTCCTGTTGTAGGATTAGGATTAGCTTGATCTCCTCCAGTAGATTTTCTTATTAATAATTTATTTGATGTATCATCTGCTAAAAACTCACAAGGTAAAATAGTACCAGCATCATTTCTTTGTCCAAAATTATTAGTTGCTACAGCTTTTACTGTATTTTGCATATCAAGCCTTACAACTTGACCAGAAGCGTTATCTATATTTTTATTACCAACTTGTGACATCTAAAAAATCTTTTTCTCCATATTACACCCCTTTACCGTAACCGACAGCTTGAAATGTAAATTTCTTTGCGATTAAAGTATCACTAGCATTATAAATCCTTATATTAAAACCTTGACCTGTTATATCTACACCTGCTGCATTTAAAAAATGTCCACTAGCATTAGTTTTTATAATAAAATAATCACCGCCATCAGCATCCATAATAGTAATTCCTACAGATGGAGGGAAATTATTTACACCGCCTAAGTTTGCAGTTCCAACAAAAAATTTATTACCAAATTCAACATCTAACCCACCTGTATTACTTCCTAATGGTGCTGTTGTTGCTGATGTTATTGGTGTTGTTAATGTTGTATTACCAGAAACATAACTTCTTTCAGTTCTTGCTTCAAAATCTGCAATAATTCCTAGTTGTTGAATTGAAATATTATGTCCCACACTTTCTGATTTTAAAGTAAGTCTAAATTTAAATCCTCTACCTTTATATGTACCATTAGCAAAAGTATTAAAATCTTTTCCAGCAAAATCAGAATCAGCATAGCTTGTTCCACTAGGTGCAACCGAAGTTGTGGCAACACTTATTATTGCATTTGTATCATTAATAAGGGGACCATCAAATTGACCATTAGGAGCATAATCATCCCAAAAAGTACCTGCTGGAATAAGTGTATCTATTGTATTAACGAAGGCGAAAGTACAATTAGAAGATGATATAGCACTACCAGTAGCTAGAAATTGAAAAGTAGTACTACTAGGAACAGCGACTATTGGAAAAACACCATTAGTTGCGCCTCCAGTTATGGCGACAAAATCAACGTAATCTCCAACACTTCTTGCGTGAGCAGTATTATTGAGAGTTGTTATTTGTATAACAGTTTGACTTTGACCCGATATAGTAGCTGTAGTTCTTACATAATTAGCACTAATAGTTTGACCACCTGCTGCAAATCCAATTGCTTGTATAATTCTTCTTAAATTTAATGAATAAACACCTAAACAATCTAAAATTACAGCAAAATCATATGTTCCAGTAGGGTGAGTTGCTGGATTAGTTAGTTGTAAAGCATCACCTACAATTGAAACATTTGTTTTTGTACCAGCAAAAGCTGATGGGTCAGTATCTTCTCTATCTACTAATATTTGTTGTTGATCTATTAAGTCAGGTAAATCATAAATTACAGAATTTTCTCCTTCGCTAAAATTTCCTTGATCATCACGAAATTTTAAAATATATTCCCCCTCTAAAGATGGGACTACTGCGTCAGTTGAGTTACCAGCTAAAGCTTCGATTAAATCAACAGAGTTTTGAAAAGTACCAGTCCCATCTGTTTTACTACTATGACGCACATATACTCTACCTCCATGTAAAACGTCTGGATCAGTTGCTGGCAACCATCTAAGTCGTACTAATTTATTATTTATTGGTTCTACTGTTAAACCATTTACATTATCAGGAGGGGCAGTTTTACCAATTCCAACAAAGGTTAAATCTGCTGATGAGGAAGATAATACTAAAGCTGCATTATAAGAATAAACTTTAAATTCATACAGTCCAGCGTCAGTATTTAAAATTTCAAAATCTGTTTTAAAAACAACCTCATTATTCCAGTTTCCACTTTTAAATCTATATTGAACTAAATATTGACTAACTCCTGACACTCCAGTCCATGTAAGTAATAATTTACTTACAGCTAAATTATTTATTGTTACTATCATTTCTTTGGACTCGCCTTGTTGATTAGTAACTCTTAAATTAGTTGGGGGTGGTTTTGGCTGGTTTAATAAAGAAATATTTTTTGCTGGTAATGGTGTTCCAGAATCAATATTTGCATACTTGCCATCTAAATAAGTTAATCCAGTAATGGTGTAAATAAAATCATCTTTTTCTTCAACTGTTATAACTCTAAATTTTTGTGGTTCTAAATTAACAGTAGATACCATCCAGATACTATTAATATTAGGGATTGCACTTAAGGCACTTGTTAAATTAATTTTGTCATCAACAACAGTACAAGTCTTTTCTTCGATTGATCCGTCTGGCATAATTATATGTGCAGTTACAGCACCAGTTAAATTGGATAAACTATCAGTTGAGTCTATAGTTATTTGTGTAGTTGTAGCAGTCTTAATTCTGCCTGATCTTCTTCTGCCTGACCTAACTGGGTCATTCACACTTATAACACTACCAGGTCTAACAAGAACCCCAGCCTCAAGAGATGTATCAAAAGTAATAATTTCTGATTCTCTTTGTTCACTAAAAAGAATTGCCTTACCAAGTCTTATTGCTTGACCTCTTGAAGTTGTGCCAAAAGCTTTAACTTGTTTTTTAACTATTCCAATCTTATTAATAGCTGCTTGATCTTCAATTATCTCAGTATCCATTTCTTTTGTATCCATATTAAAGTAAGTAACATGAATCATTGAATGTCTCTGCTTTAAACTTGATCCTGAATATGAAAACCCTTCCTCTGATACATTTGCCAAACTAAATAAATAAGTTGAGCTTGTTGGTCTATCTTGTGTAATTGTCACATTACCAGTTTGCCAAATTGGAAAACATCTCATTATACCTGCTAATTCGTTAACAAGATCAAACGCTTGTTTAGTAGCTTGAATATTTACATTGCAACTAAATCTAGGTTCTTTTGAACTAGCGTCTAGAAGATCATCTACAAGTCCGTTTGAATATTTACTGGCATTAACTAAACTAAACAAATCAACGTTTTCATATAAATCAACATCACTTGGGTTTAGTAAGTCAAAATTAGGTGCAATATGAGTACCAAAACCATATCTTTCGCTTGTCAAAACATCTAAAAGTATCATTGCTGGACAAGTGGTCCAGGTAGCAGCACCCATAGTTCCATTAAAAATGTAACCTGATGGATAATGGATAAACCCAAAACTGCTAACAGTTCCTAAACCCAAAGCAGTTGCTTGCGCTTGATTTTTTATAACAGTTGGAGTACCAGAATTATTTGCACCTGCACCAGGTATTCTTACTTTAATTCCTCTTATTTTAAAAACTCTTTGTGGAATGCTTGAAAACTGTTCTGAATCTAACCTGAGTAGAGAATAAGCACAGTTTGGATAAGTGTTTGAATCATCAACTAACTCTTGATAAGCAAAAACTCGAAATTGATCTTTTAAATTATTGCTGTTATGTTCAGCAGTTGTGTCTGAAGTAACTCTTTCTACTGTTAATTGTAAAGTGTGTCCAGTTGAATTAAATACAGTTTTATCAACATTAAAACGATATTCTTTCTGATAAGAATCAGCAGATCTACCTGTAATCGTATCATCAATAACTGCTGTTTGTGCGCCATTATTGTATCCGACTTTTATTTTTAATTGAACTGAAGAACCTTCAATATCTCCGTTATCTTTTAGTAATTGTAATTGGTCAAAAGATATAACTACTTTAACAGCATGTATAAGATGATTAGTAATTTGTTTGTCATAAGGGTTTGCAACAGTAACTATAGTATTTACCTGAAATGGGCTAGCGCTGCTAACAATACCTGGGATAATACCTTGTCCGCTTGTGCCTGTTCTAAAGTCAAACCTTACATTGCTAAAATTAAAATCAGTTGATTCTGGTGCAGTATTACTAGCAGTTGGTTTTAATACAGGAGTGTCATCTAAAAAGACATCTTTTAAACTTCCATATAAATATGATTGAGTTAAAAATGTAAGACCAGCTTTTGATGGGGTTGAAAAACCTTCAATTTCACCCTCGCTAAATAGATCTAATATGCTTGCAAATTGTCTTGAATTAAGAGTATCAGGCGCACGTTGTGGAGAACGATTACCACCACCACCTTTAGCACCTCGTATAATTTTCTTCATACTGATACTTGATCTGTGTCAATACCTGCTGAAATAATAACAGAGCCAGTCATAATTTCACCGTAAACTAAAGGAATTGAAGTTCCGGCTCTGCTAGTATTTTGCAACCCTGAAAAACGAAATGATATTCTTGGATCATCTTCAGGCATTTCAGGTATTGGAGTTGGAAATAATAAATTAGATACACCATTTAGAACCAAAGAAGCACCAACACCAAAAGCAACTTTTGCTCCAAAAACTGTAGCTGATCCTCCCATAACTCCTGTACTGCCTAAACCTCCAAAAAAACCACCTACACCAAAAGACATTGCTATTAAAAGACCACCTAATAAAATTTTACCTACATTACCTCTACCAGCTATAACTGGAATAAAATGTATATCATCATTTGATAAAGGGTAATCTAATTCATCTTTATTTATAGAATAACTACCAATTTTTATTTGATAATATTGTGGAGTCATATGTTGTTCTACTCCCTCAAAGTTATTAACTAAAAAACTAACAGCTTCTTTTAAAGTTTTTAAGTTAACATCAAACTCTTTAGCTCCAACAAACTTTGCAAGTTTTCCATAAAGTCTTATCTTACGAGTCATAACGATACCTCTTGCCAGTACATTTGAATAACCATTCTGAGTAAGGCTCCTTACAAGATAGTCTATCGGTTAAATGATGAATTACCTCACCATCAAAAAATAAAGCAACATGATTTAAAGTTGGCCCACATATAGACATCAATAAAACATCTCCATCTTTTAATCTTTCGTCATATCTTAGTTCTCTAAATCCTGTCTCTACAGCGTAAAACTCAAAAAGCGGCTTCTCATAAAATTCTTCTGGAGTGATAGGTCTTTCATAATCTTTTAATTCAATATTTCTTTCTTCTTTATACCAATCTCTTACTAAACTCCAGCAATCAGTAACTCCCCACACCCATTGACGACCTAATAATGGGGCTTTATATCCTGTAGGTTTACAATAACCCCATTTTTCAGTGGAGGGATTTACTATATGCCATTCTAATCCACTATCTTCACAACTTATAAGATCAGCTTGACTTGGTGTCGGTGGATTAATTGGATGGCTATGAACTACAGCAGTGATAGTTCCAATATTATCTGCTTTTACATAATCTTCAGGATCAAGAATAAAACATTGATGATCAGTTAAAGAAAGATTTCTACAAGGAAAATATCTTTCTTTACCCCTAATATTTAATAACAAACCAACTGATTCTCTAGGTACTTCTTTTTTTGCATGAAGTAATGCGTCTTCTTTCCAATTCATTAGATAAAAAGTCCTATTGATGGGAAGATGTCTCTTGTACAAGCTCTTTTAGGACCACGAATTCCAGCGATATCAAAAACTGCTGCCAATTCAAATTCAACAATTAATCTATTTTCGGTAGATTTTCGATCAACGTAATAAATTTCTTTTGGAAACTCAGAATTAGGATCAGGGGTTCCAAATATATTTACTCCTCCAGTAAAATTAGCTGCATCAATAAATTTAGCTAAAGTTCGTATTCTTGTTAAAACTGATCCTGTAAGATCATTACCAGGGTTACCAATATTTACGTTATTAAGAATATCAGACATAAAACCAGTAGCATTACTTATAGTAAGTTTTGGTCTTGGCAGTTGACCTTTTTGAAAAGAAAAACCTTTGGCTTGAATAGGAAATCTTAAATATGAGTTACCTTGCCAAACTATTTCACCGTTGTCTTTTAAACTTGTACCATTATGAAAACGATATATATTTGTTTCTCCGCTAGGAGAAGTATTAGAACCATGCAAAGAAGTTTTTAATTGCAATGTAAAAAGCTCAATTATTGATGATGGATTTACATCTTGTAAATTACTAACTACTAATGCTGTACTCATGGCTCAAAAACTTGTATGAATGTTGCTTTTATATCAGCTAGATTGCCATAATTCATAGTTTTTGTCCAACTTTCGCATTTGAATTGACTTGCTCCAGACAAAGTTACAGATACGTTTCCAGCATTTGTCGCAGCACTAGCTGCATTAACTGTAAATATATTTAAATTAGCTGTCGTAGCAACGGTAAAAGTACCATCAACTGCTGATCCTGACGTATAGTCAATAGTTACAATATTTCCAACTACAAGACCATGATTTGCAATTGTTATGGTTACAACAGATGATGATTGTGAATATGTACCTGTTTTTATAAAACCTTCGTTAGGTGGTTCGTAAGTAAAACTTGCACCATCTACAACTCTTTGATCAAGAAACGACTCTATTACATCAGATTCTAATTCAGTAATATTATTCCACTGCAAATTATAAATTTTAGGATTCTGGTTTGTTGCTAATCCAAAAGTAATTCTTTTCTCATATCCATCAGCAAATTTTATTGTTTTTACATTTGGTTTCGATTGTTTTGTTAATGAATAACTAGGTTCGATTGAAGGGAATGTTGCCATTATGCTAATAGTCCTCCTGGTCTTTGCTGATCAATTATTTCTGATTGTACTGCCATACCAATTAGTCGTCCAAGTTGTTTTGACTGTTCTTCATTACCTTCCACTGAACTTCCAGAAGCATCTACATTTACAGTTATATTACCACCGCCACTACCATGAGCAATAATTCCAAGTTTTCCATCTTTACCACGTTTCAGCGGCATAATACTTTCCGGACCTGCTTCTCCCATAATACCCAGGTTAGATCCTCCGTATTGGAACATTGTTGGTGAGTTAACAACGCCACCTTTGCGATATGGCACGATTCCATTTTTAGCAAAAGCATTACCGTTAGCATTATTCAAAAATGGGAAAAGACCCATAATAGGTTTCATTATTGTTTGACGTATAACTATTCTTGCCATATCAGCCAATATTGATCTTGTTAAATCTGCGAAGTTAAGCTTACCTGTCGTTACAAATGTGACTAATGCATCTTCCATTCCTTTGAATGCTTTTGATACTGCATCACCAGTTTCTTCTGCAAAACTCTTGATTGTATCAAAATATTTTTGTGCGCCTTGCTGTATTCCTCCTAATTCTTTATCTCCTGTTCCTGTTCCATCTCCAGTTCCAGTTCCTGTTCCATCTCCTGTTCCTGTTCCATCTTCTATTCCTGTAGGAGGAATAGCATCTGGCCCAATATTATAAAGATCTTTAAATCTTTGTAAATTCTTTTTGGCTTGATTAGATGTATCTTCTAAACCTTTTCTGGCAATTTCGATTGCCTTTTTAAAATCTAACTGAACTATTGCTAATTGTATTTTTGCTAAATCCACTAATGTTCTAATTAAAAACCTTACACCCTCAACAGTAACAAAAGCAGCAAGACCTATACCTTTTAAAGTATGTGTTATCGTTTTCATCGCACCTTCAGAATTACCTATTGCAACAACTATCTCTGAAAATGAAGATTGAAACAAAGCACCTATAGGAGTAATAGTTTTACCAATTGCATCTTTTAATTCAGATGTTGCCGTTGTTAATCTGTCACCAGCAGCTTCTGGGCCTTGTGCAAGAATTTTTGCGTTTTCTCCATATTTTTTAAATAGAAGATCTGCAAAACCCATAAAATCATCAAGAGTTACTTTTCCTTGCTCTAGTGCTTTATCTAATTCTGCTGGCGTTCTATTCATAGATTGTGCAAACAAAGTAAATGCGCCAGGTAGCCTTTCACCCAACTGTTGTCTTAATTCTTCGGCGCTTACCTTGCCTTTTGAAAATACCTGGCTAGTCGCTCGCATAGCCGCTTTCATGTCTTCTAGGTTTCCACCTGTACCTCTAATACCAGCAGCAATTGCTTGGAAAACTTTTTCTGAGTCTGCTACTGATTGACCAGCACCAACAACTGATGCAGTTAATGAAGTAAATTGTCTTGTAATTACTTCTTGAGGTATTGCTAACTCTCTTGATGTTTGAAGTAGGAATTTTTGTGATTGATTATATTGATTAGTGTCATTTATGACTAGTCTTAATGCTTTTCTTTGTAATGCAAGTGATGCAGAATATTCAGCTAAACCAGCAATTTGTTGCCTAACCATTCCAACTTGCGCACCTATAGCAGCACCAACAGCAGCACCGGCAGGGCCACCCATGCTAAGACCAATTGCACCACCAATTGCACCTTCTGGGCCTCCAAAGATACCACCAGCAGCTATAGCTCCAGCACCTTTTGCAAATCCTTTTAATCTACCTTTTAACCCACCAGCGCCACCACCAGCCGCGGCTTGTTTCATTTTTGCATCTAATAACGAGATATCTTTTGTTAATTGCTTAAACTCTAACCCTGTAACATCAGCCATGTTACGCAGACCCTGCAAGGCAGTTTTTTGCCGTTGCATACTGTTAATACTAGTTCCAGTTGCTTTATTGACAGCTAATAATTGTGTTTTTACTTGTTGTAATTGTTTACTACTTAAACTACCGAAATTCTTTTTTAAAGCACCGACTTCTCTTCCTAACTGTTTAAATGCTTTCTTAACTTGAGCATCTTTAAAAGTTTTAAATTGTATACCAACAACGGTTACTGTATCTGCCATGTTATTTATTTTCCTTATTTAATTCTTTCAAGGCAGTAGCTTCCATGATTTGGATCTCTTCTAAGATTTTAGACCTTTCTGTAATATTGTAAAGGTCAAACATACCACCTTGCATAAGAAGCACCTCATATTTTAATCCTACATAACCGCCAAACGAAGTAGTCCATTGTGTCTGCATATTACAAAAGATCATCAATGCATCCCAATTATCTTCTAAAACTTCAAAATTTTCTTTTTCTTTTTTCTTTGCTTTCGGCAGTTCTAAACCAAAGGCTTTTGCATCTTCTTCAGTTTGATCAATAACTTCTTTACCAGAACCCAGCCAATAAAGAACTGCCTCTTTTAGTTTTTTACTTTTTCTTCTATTAATGATGCAGTATAAGATTCAGAAACGCCCTTTAACCAATACGCATCTTCCATCATTTCTTTTAAGTTTTGGTTGTTAAAGGGTATCTCTTCGCCATCCTCTTCTTTCATATTTTCCCAACCTACAAGCATCATCTTAAGCATTTCAAATTCTGATTTTGATTCTGAAGCTTGTGTGTACTCACTTACTTTCAATCTTTTAAATACAGCAATAAATTCGCTTTCTTCATAAACCCCAGCATCATTCTCGCTTGGTTCACGAACAACAACAGGCCATTTAAATGTTTTGTTCTTTTTTCTTACAAAAGTCATAAAGTGTAGAAATAAATATACTTCTACACTCTAG
>MDSV01150767.1_pt1 | contig 14111 bp, 9 predicted proteins | sample 810851 | NCBI WGS metagenome assembly MDSV01 (sample SAMN05326640, study PRJNA326480) | marine metagenome | isolation source: seawater | place: Atlantic Ocean: North East | collected 2012 | reverse complement strand
CGAGGTGGTGATGTTCCAGCGTTCAGTTCCTGGGGCAGGGATGATGTCATCAACATCGGGATCACCTGTTGGGTTTTCACCTGCTTTGACCATGTCAACGGTTCGCTGTGAGACATCGACGCCCCAGACCTCGAAGCCAGCGTCATGAAAGCCAATAGCAGTAGGCAAACCAACATAGCCTAGACCGATCACACCTACTGTCCTCCCACCTTTGGAGAACTTTTGAAACAATGAGGAAAAATTATTCATGTTTGGTGCTAAAGGCCCAAGTTCATGAATTCGTTGGTTATACTGTATGCTTTGTGATAAATAACAAGATTCTAAATTATTCAAGTAATGATTTGATAAACTATTGATTGAAGCAATCTTCATGATACCAATGGACTCTACTCCAGAGTTGAGAGTTGTTGGACAAAAATCATCCGCATTCTTAGCCCCATGGACTAATCTCAAACTGCTTTTTGATAACAATTTCCTTGTTCGTAATCTAGTCCGTAGAGATGTACGAGGTAGATACAGAAATGCAATATTAGGCTATGCTTGGACAGTGATTGAACCCACTCTGCTCTCGATTGTATATTGGTTTTTATTCATTATGTTGGCCGGAAACCCTGACGAATATTATGCTGTGTGGGTTTTGATCGGAGTAGTGGTATGGAGCTGTTTTGGGAAATCATTGATGTCTTCCGTCACATCACTGACTGGCAACACAAGGGTTATCCATCTTGTTTTCTTCCCAAGAATTATCTTTCCCGCAACCGCAATGCTGGCTAATATTGTGATAACCATAATGAGTAGTTTGGTCGTAATACCAATAATACTAGCCTATGGTTTCCCAATTGGAATACATCTCATTTTAATTCCAACTGGGATTTTCATATCAGGTTTGATGGGCATGGGATTAGGTATAATCTTCGCCCCCTTGAATTGCATTCAAAAAGACATCGAACATCTCTTCAGATTTATCGTGCGCGCAGGATTTTTCGTATCACCAGTAATGTGGACATATGAAATGGCTATGGAACGCGGTGTTTTTGGAGAAATCGTTTTGTGGAACCCAATGGTTGTCCCGATCACAATCGCAAGGCATGGTCTGATGGGTAAATGGCCCGAGGTCCCTATTGAATGGATAGCATACAGTCTTGGATTTACTCTGTTTCTATGGATTATTGGTAACATCATATTCGAAAAATATGAACGCGAGGCGGTGAAGCATTTATGAGTCAAACCGTTATATCAATCAATGATGTGTCTCTGAGTTTCCCTAAGAGACGTAGTTTGAAGGCTTTGATAATCGGTTTATTCAAGCCCAACAAGAGGATACATCAAGCCCTAAAGGGAGTTTCTCTTAAAGTTAGGAAGGGAGAAATTATCGGCATCATTGGGACAAATGGTTGTGGGAAGTCGACCTTACTTCGAATCATTTCCGGCATCTATCCGCCCGATAGTGGGACATGTAAAGTTCAAGGGACTATTTCACTATTGGCGGGACTGGGCACAGGTTTTTCAGCCCATCAAACGGGGAGGGAAAATGCAATTTTGTACGGTAGTATTCTTGGGTATTCAGAGGAAAAAATAATTAACAAACTCCCTGAAATAATCGAATTTAGCGAATTAGGGGGGTTTATTGACGAACCAATCAGAACATACTCGGCTGGGATGAAAGCGAGATTAGGCTTGGCTGTCGCCAGCGCAATCCAACCAGAGCTGTTATTGATTGACGAGGTTTTGGGAGTCGGTGATCCAGCATTTAGAAAGAAATCGACCGACCGAATTATGGAAATGGTGCAGGATGCGGGTAGTGTCGTAATTGTAAGCCATAGCTTCGGAATGTTAACAGAAGTCTGTGATCGACTCGTACTGTTAGAGAAAGGTTCTATCATCTCAGAAGGGGAACCTAAAGATGTAATCGAAGCATATTATGAAAATATAAAACCCAAAAAGGGGTGATGAACGTGGTTAGCCTTCCTTATTCGATCTTCAAAATAGTACAAGGGTTATGCTATCCGCGTCGATCGAATGTATTTTCCTATGGCCCATGGGATACAAGTGATTTTTCAACTTCTCAAAATATTCAAAATGATTTAACACCTGAAACTGATATAGTAATTATCCCGCACGAACATGAGCAATTAGAGTATGTGCTAAGTCGTAGTTCTCACATCGATTACAAATTTCAGATTATAATTTCATCATATGATCGATTGGATCTAATTACGAGATTGAAAGAAATCGACCATGCAATTATCTCATCAATCGATGGATATTATGCTGTAATCCTTCATAAATTTGCCAAGAACTCTTACCTCGGAGATTATATCCGGCAAGGAATAGAATTAGATATCGATCAAGATTCATTTTTCCTTCCAGACTTTGATTATTCAAAATGGTCTCAAAATGATAAAACGGTCACATTTGATTCTCCGGAAGGCCAAATTGATTTTACAGTACCATCATCGTTTTCATTAGCTCGTACCTCGAAAGATTTGCTATGGATTATTGAATCCGTTTTGCTTTCCCCTTGGCATAAAAAATACAACCAACCTTGGGTGCCCACGAGAAGACCTGGCAACAGGCCTGGGCTCTCTTTTTCAGGAGGAATAGACTCGACTGCCGCTCTTTGCCTTATGCCAAAGGACACCATTTTGTTATACATGGAGCGCAATTTTGAAAGCATGATCAAACACGAAAATGCACATTACTTTATTTCAGAGTTAGAAAAGATGGGTAGAACTGTAATTAATGTACAGTCTAATCATGAATCTATTCGAACAAACTACGGGAAAAATCCCGGCTTTTCAACTGATTATGCTTGTATGGCACACCTTATTTTGCTTGCGGATTTCCTTGATTTAGATTCAGCAGCGACAGGGATGCCTCTTGAGAATACATATTTCTTTCATGGATCTTCAGTGAGAGATTTTGCTGAATCAAGGTTTTGGAAATCATATTCCCCGATGTTTAATTATGCGGGTTTATCACTTTATCAACCAGTTGCGGGATGTTCAGAAATAATAAACAGCCAAATTGTGAAAGACTCGCCCTACGAACATCTAGCTTCCTCCTGTTTACGTTCACCTAATGTGGGAATGAAATGTGAGACGTGTTGGAAATGTTTCCGGAAAAACATATTTAGCAATCAATCATGGTCTATGAGTTCAGAAATTTCAACGTTTTTGGGGAAAAGACCGCTGAAACAGGGACTTGCCACATTGTATGCACTTCAAATTATTTTTCAGACAGATAATATTCTTCCTCCTGAAGCAAAAGACCTACAACCAATAATTGACACGGATTTAAGTTTCCTCAAACATTACTGGCCACCTTATATCGAATTGATTCCGATCAAATACCGACAATTCACCCACGACAAAATTCGCGAACATGCTACCCCTATGAATATAAATTTACTTGCCATGAAAGAAAATGTTCTGTCGGTTCTAAGGGGTGAGTCAACTTGAAACCACACCCGTTTAATCTTCGCAAGCGCCTCATTGCTCATCAATATCGAAAAGCTCAGTATCAAAGCGTTTTAGATTCTTGTGAGAAGTTTTTGAGCAAGAAACCGGAAGACATTTTTGTCATGGAATTAGAGGCAAGAGCATTCACTTCCATGCGATACTGGGAAGATGGGTGGCTGCGTTACAATCGTGTTTTTGACATGAATCCCAAATATCTAGATGCTGGAATCCAATTGGCAAGATGCTCCATATATTGTAAAAAATGGGAAACACTAAATAAAATCTTTACAACAAATCAGAATATATTAAAAAACGCAACAATTCAAAAGGCGTTGAGTAAAAAAATTATTTCTTTGCCAAATCCGGAATTTGTAGATTTTTTCCAGAATCAAAAATTCCAATACGTCTTACCTAGAACCTGCTTGAAGCGATGGGTTGATCTCGATTACAACCTAAGACCTCAACAAATTATGCCGATTGACAAGTATTGCCTTGACAATACCATCGGAGGGCCATATCTTGGACATATGATCTTGAATATTCTTGAACGTTCGGTTAGTGAAGCAAGAAACACGCTGTACAACTTTACACGCAACTATCCCATCTCCATGATTAGTCAGTGGGTGAGCCCTGGTATTGAAGCTAATAATCAGCATTCTCGTATTCTTACTGATTGGTTGATTTCATATGTCAACCCTAAGGAAATATCTTTGCAAACCTTAGAGACTCTGTGCGCCACTGAACAAATTCCCCCTCACGTGGAATCGCTTGTGAGAGAATATCTCAGCTATTGTTCAACTCAAGAAGTTAAACAAGCTATACGAGTTATTGGGAGAAAAAGTGATCCAAGAAATTATGTGTCCGATGAAATTATTCGACAGATGATTTTCGATGGTATTGATGTGTCAGATAGCGACCCAACTGTTCATACATGGATGATTGAACATATGCTACGTACACAAGACTATGATACGCTTGAAGAAATATTTTCAAACCACACTCGTGGCATTCTTGCACCAGTTTTGAACACCCTGAATAATTTATCATCAACAGAAAATGAGTTGCGATTACTAGAATTGATACGTTTAGTTGTTAATTCATCTTTTATGCTTACAAATATAAAATTGAGGCATACCCTATCTAGGATTCTACTCAAAATAGCAGAGCCAGAGGTTGCACATTCTTTCACAATGGAATCAATTTTATTAGAGCCTCAAGATGCTGTGAGTGGTCTAATCGCATTACAAGCAGCGAGCAAGACTGGGTGCTCTAAACTCGTTTTAGAAACTGCCGACGTAGTATTATCAATGAAATCCCGTTCGAACCATGTGGACTATGCTACGATTGCAGTAGCGGCAATTAGGGAAAATAAACTCACCTTTGCTGAAGAATTACTGAAGGAGAATAGAATGAGGGCTGACTTAATGGCTCAACGAATACGTATTGGTTTACAATTTTTTGAACATCGAGATTATGAACGTACATTAGGCGAAATTTCAAACACACAAAGTGGTTTTACCAATGATCACACAATTGTTCTATACAAGCTGTTTTCCTTACTTAAACTGAAAAAATACGATGAAGCCTACAAAGTTGTAGAAGGTATAACACATCCATCTGAAAAGGCATTAGCATCATTTTTGTTTTTCCGGGCGAAAGGAGAGGAGACACGCGCAATTTCCAGTATTCAGTCATTCACAGACGAGTTGCGGGTTCAACCTTTTCCCGAGCAGTGGTTTAAATCAAATCTAGATTTTAACTCCTTACATCAAGAAGTCAGAACTGAAGTTGATACACAAGAACATGATGAGTTAGTGTCTGTCATACTTACTACTCATAAATGGAATAAGTTCTTGCCGATTGCCGTAAATTCAATTCTAAATCAAACTCATGTCAAAATAGAATTGATCATAGTGGACGACGCTTCACCATACAGTGATGTAAAACTTTATGATGAAATTATGACCGATTCGAGGATTCGAAGAATAAGAATGGAAAAGAATGTCGGCACATACGCTTGTCGAAATGCTGGTTTGGAGCAGGTGAATGGCGAATATGTTACCTTCGCTGACAGCGATGACTGGATACATCCTGACAAAATAAATTATTCTTTAGCTACTATTAAGAAACACAAAGCGAGTGTCTTAATCAATAGATTTGTTCGAATTTCAGAAACGGGTGAAATTTGGTTCAATGGAAACAAATTGACTCAATTTTCTTTGGTAGGAATGATAGTTTCCACCGCTAAATTAAATCAATTCGGTTTGAGGTTTGATGGAAGAGCAAGATTTGGTGCTGATTCAGAATTTTTGGAACGAGCAGAGATAGTTTTTGGAAAATCAGAAATTAAAAGAACAAACTTCATCGAATTACTCGCTCTTCATCATGAGGATTCGCTAACTGGTGGTGGTCCCAATAGTATTGATTGGACAGGACCTCATGGAGCGCGTCAGAGATATGCGCATGCTTTCCGTAGAAATTTGGATTTGATTAAAGCTGGAAGGGCAGATTTCAGTATTACCAATTTTTCACCGCCAAGCGATAAAATTACCTCAGAAGTGATTTCAGAAACTCATCATACCATTAGAGAGATTTTGGGAGTTGAACCAACCCCCTATCAGGAGAATTTCGTCAATATATCGTCTGTGAACGTTTTAGAAAAAGTCAATGTGTTCATGGCCACATATCCAGGTGGCTTCGATAAAATTAGTCTTACTGTGAAATCATTATTGAACCAAACCGTTCCCTTCACGAAACTCACAATCCATGTAAATGGGCCTGAAATTCCTTCAGATATTCCTACCGATCCAAGAATAGAAGTCATTTATTCCGATGTAAATTATGCCGATAATGGTAAATTTGTTCATCTTGATGGCGTCTCAGGATATATATTAACTGTTGACGACGACATTAATTATCCCTTGAACTACATTGAAGAACTAATCAAGAATATTGAATTGTTCAATCGTAAAGCGCTAATCGGCGTTCATGGAGCATTACTCCCTTGGGGGCCACATGTGAGTCGCTGGTCGGATTACAGAGAACTTCGTCGTTCACACGTATTTAGCGCACAACACTCCTCAACCAATTTTGTGAATGTGATTGGGACGGGTACAATGGGATTCCACTCGAATATAGGAATACCAAACATCAATTTAATGGATACTTTACGAATGGTCGATCTTCATATCGCAGTATGGGCGCAACAACAGAGTATCCCAATGTATACCATTCCTCGTGAGAAAAATTGGATGAAGGAATTTGAAGATCTTGGTGATCAACGCATTTGGCAACAAGCTAATTCAAACCTTGAACTGCAGAATGAAATGATGGAAACCCTATCAAAAATCAAGCATTGGAAGTGTAAAGTTAATCGTTTATGTTATTTGAAAAACGGTCCTCTGAATGCTCATAAGGATTGGACCACAAGGGAGTTGCCACCATTGATGAAATTGAAACCTGTTAGGCAATGGCCAAAACTGGCGGAAAATCCGAAGGTCACCATATATATCCCGGCGTTTAATGTAGAGAAATATATCGAAGAATGCGTAGACTCTGCATTGGCACAAACTTATGATAATTTTGAAATTTCTATCCATGACGACGGTTCGTCTGATGAAACATGGAATATTTTAAATTCAAAATACGGAACTCATCCCAAAGTTATTCTAAATTCAATGCCCAACCGTGGAATAGGTTTTGCTACAAACAATGCTATTTCTAATGGCAATGGTGATTTAATCTTACAATTAGATTCAGACGATTTCATAGAACCGAACACACTCGAGTCACTTGTCAGCGCGATTATGCCTGGGCATGTATGTGCTTATGGCAATTTTAGACGCATTAATCCAGATGGATCTACCATAGATAACGGTTGGGAGGTTGCAACATATTCTCGAACCCGACTTTTAAAGGACATGATCATACATCCTCCTCGTTTATTTCGAAGAGATGTATGGGAGTTCGTAGGCAAACATAATGAAAAATTAGTAAATGCTGAAGATTTTGACCTATTTCTAAGAATGTCAGAAATAGGAACGATGGTTCATGTTCGAAAAATATTGTATTCTTACAGAATCTTACAAACCTCCTCGACTAGGTCACAAAGTGAAATCATGACACTAAATACTCATGAGGTAATAAAATCAGCACTAATCAGACATGGAGTGGATAAGTTTGAAATGATCATTCCAAATCCAAAATTTCCCAGAAGAATAAAATTTGTTCATGTCAGTTTCCTTGAATTATAGAACTAAACCATCCTTGAATTATTTCGATATTCGCCCATTCTGGCAATGGATCGTAGAAAAGAAATCCCTCCAAATCTACGTTAATGATTCGCTTGTATTTCAACGAATAAACTAGATTATGCAAAGCCCAATCCCCAGTCAGCGTTTTATTCGAATTTGCAGAGATGATCTTTCCCAAAAGAACATGACATTCCGATAAAATCAATGAATAAGTGTTCGGATCAATCTCGTGTCTCTTGATCAAATCAAGGCGATACCCGTGAAGAAATTCGGACTTGTATGAACCATCAATCTCTAAATCATAACCTCTGCAAACGTGGTCTCGTAATTCAACAGGGAGAACAATTCCATCGAGTATGTTTGAAAAATGTCCGAGATTCTCTTCGCCGTTGATTAACTCCGATAGGTGTGGATTCGATAGATTATTTTTTTTGTAGATCACCGATTCATCAGTCGCAATAAAAAAATCATATCCATTTTTCTTTTTCGATACATGCTGCACCGGAAAAAATCTCTTAAACTCAAGTTTGAAGGTACTTGCTCGATCCAAGTTCAATACCCCATATTACAAATTGGTAAAGGAATTATTTCAATCACCACTAATTCCTATGATTCCAGGAACACTATTTGCCCCATTTAAATCGTTTTGTTCAATGGGTACAATGGAAAAGAGTTGAGTGATTTTATCTTCTAGACTTTCCGAATTAAAAGTGTAAACTAAACCCCAACCTTCTCTCTCTGCACCCATACATCTGGATAATTGGTCATCCATCCCAGTATCCAAGTTCGGTATGAAAAGGGTAGGTATTCCAAATGATCGCATCTCATGATATGAATTATAACCGCCGGCTTGAATTGATGCATCAAAAGCATTGGCATAAAGTGAATTTGGATAGTCACGGATAACCCGTAGTCTATCATGTTGAACCTCTAATCTATGGCCCAACATCGACTCGCCCAAAACAACAAAAACCTCGGGATTCTTGAATAGTATATCCAAAACATGATCAACAATATTGTCAATGTTGTTGATTCGACCTGCTCCAAGTTGTACATAAACAACCTTGCCCTTCTTTGGTACTGCCAAACGAGATCGAGCGTAAGCCCGTTCCCAAGCTTCTTCAATATCTAAAACTCTAATTGGTGAAACGAGGTGCTCGTTTTCCAATTCTGAGATACTATTTTCTCCAGGTATAATGAATCCGTCAAAGAATGAAAAACTATCAACTGGGATTTTTTTGTTCGATTTTATGGAACCTCTCCTCATCCACCATTTGTCCATATTCTGTCGTGATGCTATTGCATTTAACATTCCTCTGTAGGGATATGCGCCATCGAACATGAACCATTTTGGCCGATGAGTTTCGAATACCAGATGTAACATATCCTCAACCAATCCATTCCATTCAGTCGCACTCATATCGGCATGCTTGTATCTTCCGGCAAGATGGTAAGTAGCATAATCATCGTTGTACAGAATATGCAAGGTAGGCATTGGAGTAAAAAATACAATTTCGAGGGTCGGATCTTTTTTTCTTAAAGCTCTAGCTACGGCATACATTCGTGTGAAATGGCCAAAGCCAACCCCGTTCGTCGGAAAAAGAACGATGCAATGCCTTGGTTTCTGAATATCATGAGAATCAATCTGTTCTAAAAGAGATCTTCGCCCTATCCGCTTAATCCCCAAACGAAAAGCGTGAATTGGAAAAGTGATGGGGAGTAGGGGGAGTCTCCATGGTTTACGAACTGCATCTGTTAAGTGCAATCCTAATTGAAACGAAACGCTATTACGAAGACGGCGTATTTCTCGCTCGTTACGATCGTGCTTTTTGCTTAGACTCTCTAATTGAGACCTCGGAGGACCGTCTTCCGGCTGAAATGAAGGGTTATCCCCAGAAATCCCTTCACCCATGCCTCCCCCATTCACCCCGGCTCCTTGAGGTTTCGGCTACAGGATGTGTATTTATCAAAAACAAAGACACCTCGTAGTTCACAAATCGAGTTGTATCAATTCCAATTCGAACGGAGGTTCCATCCAATCGAGGAATCGTTCAGTATTGTCTTTGATGTGATATCTCAAAGGAGTTCTAATCAGTTCTAATCCCGGAGAATATGCTTTTATCCACCATGAAAAATCACTGCTAAGATATGGAAGTAGGCGAGGCGCTAAATCAGCAATGTCTTGATTCTTAACCGCCCAAAGAGCATGAACTCCGCTCCGAAGGGGACTTTTATTCAAGAAAGTGATAATTTCTTTGCTATTTGGATCAAAAGTTCTACCTAAAGGGCCATTTTTGTGAAAGCATTTCCAACATATTCCGCACCATCGAAGGTTTTTACCCCTTAAACATGAATTAACAACATCACGGAACATACTTTGCCGGCATATTTCTAATGTTCCACCTTCTGTAAGGTGATTAATCACCAAATCGTATGATAGCCCCGCTTTATCGAACTTACTAGACCAATATAACCAGTAATCGGACGAAGAGAATTCCCTAAAATTCAATCCCTTTTTTAACCAGGTATTATCGACAGGGGTGCCGAATGCAATACCGTTTAAATTCAAAAAATCACTCAAGAGAATCAGATGAACTCCTGCTGCGTGATCAGTAGAAAATCCGTTAGGTTTTCCATGATAAGTACGAATTTTTTCGTGATTTGAGGGAATGCATAGTACCTTTCTACCCGTTCTTTCTTTAATTGCTGCAAAGGTTGAATGTGGCAAGGAATGATTCAGCATGGAAGTAAAATTACGTTCATGATAGGATAAAATTGTATCCTGTGGCATCAGGATCATTGCTGCAGTCGAATCAACCCCTCCAGAAAAGGAAAGTGAATAGTTTTGACCAGGGGCTCGTCTTTCTACATTCCAAGACTTGGTTTCGGGCACCCATGGAGATAATAGGACTTCAAGAGCGAGGTATAGCAACGCAGGATGAGTTTTTCTCAATTGGTAGCCATTTGGCATATCCCAGTGTACCCATCCCCAAGGATGGCGCAACCACACTCGATTGCCTTCTTGTGACCAATTTGAGAGCAAATCTGTTGAATGCCAATCTTGCTTTTGTTCAGGCTCAGGTATGCCCTGAGAGGCCTCAATCTTCTCCGCCAGTTTTCTTTTAGCTTTATGACCATAATTGCCAAGATCAGATTCTGGATGATGTTTCGTGAAGTTTAGCAATGCTTGCCACTGACCTTCATTATACAAGCAACGAACTATCAATTCTGCTGCAAAAGCATGGTTTACTGTTGACAACTCCGATTTACACTCTTTTCGGGCCTTTTTCCATTCACCAGCGTTGTAGAGTCGGCGGATTCTCCATCTTCGTATCGCACTGATGAACATGGTAGCCGCCCCCAGTCCATGTGAAAGCCCTCTTCTTTTTTGATTATCACCCGTTCATGGGTGAATTCTGCTACAAAGCATAAGGCATGGATACACCGACCACAAGTCATGGCGAGGGTCCTCATCACGGGTGGTGCGGGTTTCATTGGACGGCATTGTGCTCGTCGTTTCGTCGATCAGGGTTGGGATGTAACACTTTTCGACTACGCACCAATTGAGGATGATGATCCATTAGTAGAATCTGGGTGCGCCGTACATATTGGTGATGTGAGGGATCAGCAAGCGGTTGGCCTCGCTATGCAGGGCTGTGATGCAGTGGTTCACCTTGCTGCTCTTGTCTCAGTTCAAGAATCGATTGAAAACCCTGACAAAACGATGGACATCAATGTTAGAGGAACTCAAAATGTTCTTGGAGCGGCTCAACGACTTGGCTTGGCTCATGCGATATTCGCTTCAAGCGCAGCAGTCTATGGTGAACAGGAGGTTTTGCCAATTATTGAGGCGACTGCGTTGGAATCACTGTCGCCTTATGGAGAGAGTAAAATCATCAATGAAAGGGATGTTACAAACGCTCGCAATCAAGGTTTGAATGCGATTGCGTTGCGGTTTTTCAATGTCTATGGACCTGGCCAGTCGAGTTCTTCTGGCTATGCATCATTGATTCCATTATTCATTGGCAAGTTGATTCAATGTGAACGCCCAACAATCTTTGGCGATGGAATGCAGACTCGGGATTTCATTCATGTTAAAGATCTCACGCATGCGATTGTTAAGCTGGCCAGCCTTTCTAAACCGTTTTCGTTTCCTGTTGCAAACGTAGCAACGCAAACCCAAACAAGCGTGCTTGATGTCTACCAAGTGATTAATCATCATTTGGTTACGAATTACGAATTGCCAAGCATAGAGCCGATGTATTCCGTTGCAAGACCAGGCGATATCATGCACTCTTTTGGGTCAATTTCGAGATTGCAGTCAATCATTGAATGGCAACCTCAAGTTGGCTTAGAGGAAGGGCTCAGTGGTCTTATTGAACACCAAAAGAGGAGCGATTCTACGTGAACATAGCATGGATCACCGTGCGAAGGTGGGCGGACTTTTGTTCCACGACAACGAATGCCTTAGCAAGTGGTTTAATCGCACGAGGTCACGAACTTACCATCCTCAATGGCGATGCAGCAGAAGCACATGCTGATTTACCATGGAATCACATTGCTTTAGACCAATCCACTCTTCCTGGGCGGAAAGGTGCATCTCTTGCACGAAATGCATCCCGTTGGTTTCATAAGAACCAAAATCAAACCTATGATGCTGTCATTGTCGATTGGCCACTTGCACCAGGCGTTGCTGCTGAATTAACAAAACAGAATCTCAACATGATTTTGATGGACCGTTCACCACCTGCTGATGTTTCGTTGCTCGGTCAAATCCAATGGATGGTTTGGCGCAAGGCGTGGAACCTCGTTAAACGAGGCATCATTCGACATGGAACGGTGGTGTCTTCAGCGCACAAGGAGTTCGTACAGCGTCGATGTTCAGTCGATGCAAATTTCATCCATTCAATTCCCGCGGGCGTTGATCTCGAACATTTTTCATCAAAAAACAAAATCTTCGATGGCACATGGAAAATGATCTATCATGGTCGGTTAGACAAGCACAGGGGCGTTCTTGCCCTTCCAATGCTAGTCCAAAAACTACTCGATAACGGCGTTAAGGTACAATTAAGCCTTATCGGCGAGGGCGATGCGTTTGAGGCACTCAAAGTAATTGCTGCAAATCAAGAAGCGATTTCAATTTCGTCAGGCAAATCTAGGTCGGAAATTTCTACCATCCTAGAATCGCACCACATCGGTTTACTTCCCATGCCCGATACCCCTGTTTGGTCCATAGCGAGCCCCCTCAAACGCAGCGAATACCTTGCTTCTGGATTGATGATTTACGGGGTTAATCACGCAGGTCACAGGTTAAGTAAAACCAGTCAAGAATGGTTTTGTCTATCTGAAATGGGAGATTTTCATGCCAAGGCTATTGATTGGTTGAGCGGTTTAAACGAGACTCAGGCAAGAAATGGTTGTCTTGCAGCGCGGACTTACGCCGAAAATCATTGTTCATGGGAAAAAAGTGTGAAAGCACTCGAACTGGTTCTTCAGGCCACAAGCAGAGCAGAATAACATGTCATCCATTCCTGTTGAACTGATTCAAGGTGCGTCAGTGGGTCATTTGCTTCAACTACTGGAGGGTGTTCGAGAAGGGTGTTAATCTTGGAAACCCAATCCTCAATTTCAGGGCCTGCAAAAAACGTCGAAGAGGGCAAGGAGGACAAATGGTCTGAGGCCACAATTGGCAGACCACAGGCTTTCGCTTCCAAAGCGACCATTGGCTGTCCTTCATGTAATGATGGCAAAAGCAGCAGACTTGCAGTCTGGAGAAGATGGAGTTTGCGATCTTCGCTGACCCAACCGAGCGCTCTGACAAACGGCTTTGTTGATTTTTCAATTCCAGTCATGGATAGTATTAGATCTGGGCGTTGGAGGCGCAATTTAGTTGCGATTTCAATAGCCATCGCATGGTTTTTCACTGGATCATTGCGACCAAGGAGGAGCAAATGATCACTGTCCCGCGGACCATTGCTCGAGCCAAGATTAAGAGCTACAGGATTCGAAATCGCTATCGTAGACCCAATCGACTTAGTGAATTGTTCCTTCCACAAATCGCTGAGGACCACGACCGTCGCACCTACATGTCCGATGGTCTGTCTAAATCGCTTAGAGCGACCTGAGGTGCTGGCACCAATCCAGGTGTCGAACTTCCCTGAATGAATGTGAACGACGACTTTGCAACCTGAGGCATGGGCCAGCAACGCAAATCTCCGCTTACGCCACCACGACCAGTCCGCAGCAGTATGCAAATGAACCACATCGGGGCGTTGCTCTGGATTGCTTAGCATGCTCTTCAGTGTGGCTCGGGCCTTTCTGTAGGCCCTCCATTTCGCCCATGGTGAGCCAACCACATGGGATGCGAGGAGTTCTGCATCCCATCCTTCTGGTGGAT
>MDSV01140259.1_pt1 | contig 14112 bp, 6 predicted proteins | sample 810851 | NCBI WGS metagenome assembly MDSV01 (sample SAMN05326640, study PRJNA326480) | marine metagenome | isolation source: seawater | place: Atlantic Ocean: North East | collected 2012 | reverse complement strand
GCGCGCCCGCCACGCTCACCTCGAGCTTGCACCAGGACGCCTGCGAGGCGGCGGGCACCGCGGCGGCGCCGCGCAGCGCGAGCCACGAGGGGCCCATCACGCGCGACTTCACCATCAGGTGCTCGAGCATGCCGGTCTGCGTGCCCAGCGCGCAGACGAAGTGCGCGCCGCGCGCGTCCGCCGGGAGGGGCGCCGAGGCGGCGGGGTACCGAACCTTGAGCACGTACTGCGCGCCGCGCGGCACGTCTTCGCGCTCAAAGCAGTAGGAGCGCTTCACGGGCTTCATGGAGAAGTTCTCGATGCCCCTGGCGAGGAGCATATCGCGCACTTCGCCCTTCACCTCCGCCGCGCGCGCCTGCAGGCACCGCAGCAACGCGCCCTTCGCCTTCTTGGCGGCGGCGGCGAGCGCCTCGTCGCCCTTCGCCGCGGCGGCGGCGCGCGCGGCGACCTCGGCGGCGTCCTCGAGGTCGGAGATCTCGTTCTCCGGGTCCGCGAACGCCTCCGGCCGGGGCACGAAGAACACGCACCGCTGCATGTTGTGCACCACCGCGCACGCGCTCACCGTCTCGCCGTTCGCCTGGGACGCGTCCACGGGCACGCGCCCGAACAGGAACACCTTCCCGGGGGAGTTGATGTCCTCGTGCGCGTCCAGCAGGTAAAAGGGGAGAGTGTCGTCGACGTCCAGGGGGAGCGACCCGTCCGCGATCGTCGCGGGCGCGACGTCCTCGGCCACCTCACCGGCGTCATCCGCCATCAAGGACGCGTACGCGTCGCTCGCGGAGGGCGCCGCGGGAACCTTCGTGCCGGGGGCGACGCCCGCCGAAGTCACGGCGCGCGCCGGCGCCTCAGCCGCCTCAGAGGGGGGCTTGAGGATGCCCGGCGGGGACGCCTTCTTCGCCGCCGCGGCGGCGGCGCCCGGCGAGGGGGGCTCGTCGTCGTCCATGGCGTCGTCCTCGTCTGCGCCTGAGGGCATGGGCGCGTCGTCCTTCCCGTCGTCGCGCTGCGAGCCGGGCGGCGAGAGGGGGGGCGGGATGAAGTACTCGTCGCCCGCCGCCGCCGAGGGAGGAGGCTCGGCGAAGGTCACGCGGGGGGTCGCCTTGCCCGCGCTCGCCGGCGCGCCCGCCGCGCGCGGCGCCGCGGGGGTCACGACGGCGGGCACCGTGGCCGCCGGCGTGGGCGCCACAGAGGGCGGCCGCGCCGGGGCGGGGCGGCGGAACTGGTTCGCGGGGAGCGCCGCGGGGGCCGGCCGCGCGGCGCGCTTTTGAAGCGCGGGAGCGTCGTCTCCCCCGACGCCGGCGAGGATGCTCTCGAGCAGGTCGTCGGCGTCCACGGCGTTCGGCTCAGGCTGCTTCGAATCCGAGGGCTTGTTGCGCTTGACGCCTCCCGCAGCCGCGGCGGCGTTCTTGGCGAACATGTTAGCCAGTCTCTGGCGGTCCTTCTTGTCCACCTTCTCCTGCTTCGCCTTCTTGGCGTCGCCCTTCTCATCGCCGCCCTTCTTGCGCTTCTTGCGATCCACCGCATCCTCCTCGTCGTCGGACGCGCCGGCTTGCGCTGTGGTCCAGTCGTCCTCCTCGCCGAGGTCGACGTACCTGGTGGGTCGAAGTCGAGTGAAGAGGTGCAGAGTGTCGGGGATTTCGTCGGTCAGGGGCGGCCGGGATGCGCGCGCCGCGCCGCGCGACGCCGCGCGGCGTCGACTGTCGAAAACGCGATTTCAAACCGCGCGGCGGCCGTCGGGAACGCCCGCGCGGGAGACCGGGAATTTGAAAGCCATCGGGTCGGGTGGGCACGCACTCATCGCCTTCTTCGCCGACAACGAAACCGCCGTACTTCTGGCGGCGCTCATTCGCAAACTTGGCGTACTCCTCCTCGGTCATCTGCGGGTGCGTCGCGGAGGTGGGGGTCGCGGGGGGGTCAGGTTAGTGTCCGCTCGGGTTCTTTTTTTTGGCACCCGCTATTGTTGGCACCACCAAGAAATTTGAAGTTTTGCGCGAGGGACGCCGCGTTCGCGGCGCGCGCGATTGACCGCTCGACCTCGATCGATGCGACCTCGGGTCCGCGACGCGTTCGCGCGCTCGCGCGAACGCATGCGCGGCCTCGGGGAGGTGATTCGGGTCCCGCGGGTGCGTACCGAGGTGTACACATCGTTGTCCTCCAGGTCCTCGACCGTATCGAGGCGCTTCGTGCCCTTCTCGCGAAGCGACTTCAGCTGGCTCGCGGCAGCCGCAGCCTTGTCCGCCTTGTTGGCGCCGCGGCGCGAGGGTCTGTCCATGACGGAAGAACGCGACTCCCCGCGATCCTATCCGCGCGTTGTGCGTGAGCGGGTGCGCTCACACGACCGCGCGCGACTTGTGAGGATCAAGCATCGCACATCTGACTGAATATTTGAAATGCGTTTTCGAGATTTCGAGATCCACCTTCGGTACCAGGTGCGACACACGTTTTTCCGTCATCGTTTCCGACTCTCACGCTTCACTCCGGGTCGCGCGATGACGTCCACGTCGTGCCTGAGCGCCTGCGGGCACGCGCGTCCCATCGTTCCTTCCCCCGCGTGCGGCTCGAAACGCACCCCATGCGCGTCCCGGGTCGCTCGAGTCCCCTCGAGATGCGCGCGCGGCGCGACGCGCGCCCGCGCGGCATCCGGGGATAGTGCCGACCTCGACGAAGACTGGGTCAAGAGCAACGAGGATGCCGTCCGCGCGTCCCCCCTGGTGGTCGGCGGGGTCTCCGTGGCGACGCTCTTGCTGAACCGCATTTTGTCCGGCGTCGCACCCGTCGCGGACGCGTCCTCGGGGCAGTCGCGCGCGGACGTGCTGTGCCTGGGCATGGCGGGCACGCTGGTCCTGACCGGCCTGCAGTGGCTGGCGCTCAAGCCGAAGCCGCCCACGCGGGTGACGCTGGAGGGCGCGGCGGTGCCCGGCTCCGGAGGGTTCGTGGATCCGAGCCTGCCGGAAAGCGCGCGGGAAGAGCTGCGATGGACGTGGGACGCGTTACGGTCGGCCACGAGCTGCGGGTCGTTCGCGGTGGTGTACAAAGGCGTGAGAGTCTCGCAAGCCGGGGTGGCGCCGCGAGCCGCGTTCGGCGAGAGCGGCGCCGACGATGTCGCGACGATGAGCGACGAGAAAAAGCTCGCGGCGCTGCGGTCGAACCAGCCTTCGCTGGGTCCGATCTGCGAGCGGTGCATGCGGAGCGGCGGGGGGAACTACCTGGCGAACCTGATCCTGTTCCCCGGGCGCGTGGAGTTCGAGAGCTACCTCCCGCGCAACGCGCAAGCCGTGGTGGTGACGCCGGTTGGGAACGAGGGCGTGATGGTCGCCGCAAGCGGCACGCAACGCGGGTTCACCCCCGCCGACCAGGCGTGGATGGCGGTGCTGGCGGAGAAACTGGACCAGACGCTCTCGGGGGAAACCAGGACGTGATAAGTGCAGAGAGGCTCTGCTGCGCGTGTATTATCTAGACGCACGTGTTTCGTGCGCCGAGGACGGAGTCGTGACGGTTCGCGGTCGCGGAGCGAAAAATCCCTCTTCTTTTTGTACGCCTGAAAAACGATGATGAGACGACGTCGCCAGCCACATCCCGTCACGCGTCGCTCGGAGACATGGTGTCCACGAAGCCGTTAGCGGAGTGCACACTGGTCGAGGCTGCGCTGCGGTGCGTGTATCTTCGAGCTCTATCGTCCACAAACTCTGTCGCGACGCTGCGCCGCGGTGCCCGTGTTACACCCCCTGCCGTGTCCGGTCGCCCTCCGCCGCCGAGCTTCACGACTCGACTGACGAGAGCCCCTCCCCACCATCAGGGTGCTGCGCACTCCCAGCCCCCACGACAAGGCGGCGCTGACCGACGAGATCGCCGCGCTGTGGGCGAAGGGCGACATACGCGTGGCGTACGACCCCGACCCCGACGCGAAGCACGAGGCTCCCCCGGACAAGCCCGCGAGGTACGCCCGACCGTCTTCCGCTTCTCGACGCGCTCAGTCACGAAACCTCGTGCCGACTCGCGCCCGCGTGACGATTCGGCCGTCGCGGGCGCGAGCGCGCCGAGCTTTTCCTCCCAATCGTCCCGAGACGAACGAAAAACGGAAAACGTACGCTCACCGATTCCACGGATCGCGTTCGCGTTCGCGCCTCCTCAGAGACGACCGCGTGACGCTGGTCGAGCCGAGCAAAGCCCCGCGGCTGGGCAAGGGCGGCACGCCTGAGAGCCGCATCGCCATCCTGCACTCGTTGGCGCACATCGAGAGCTGGGCCATCGACTTGTCCTGGGACGCCGTCGCGCGATTCGGCGCGGCGCGGCGGATGCCGAAGGCGTTTTTCGACGACTTCGTCGCCGTCGCGGCGGACGAGGCCCGTCACTTCTCGCGGCTGGCGGCGCGGCTGCAGGCGCTGGGCAGCCACTACGGCGCGCTCAGCGCGCACGACGGGCTGTGGGATAGCGCGGCGGAGACCTCGGGCAGCCTCGAGGCGCGCCTGGTCATAGAGCACTGCGTGCACGAGGCGCGCGGCCTGGACGTGTTGCCGGCGACGATTGGCAAGTTCCGCAACGGCGGCGACGCCGAGTCTGCGGATTTGCTCGAACGCGTCATCTTACCGGAGGAGACGACGCACTGCGCGGCGGGCGTGCGCTGGTTCACGTTCCTGTGCGCGCGCCGAGACGCGAGCTGCGGGGACACGAAGGCGGACGCGCCGCAGCTGTGGGAGGGTCAGGGACCGCTGGATACCGACGCGGACGTCGAGAAGAAGTCTTTGTCGGCGAGCGCGCCGAAGCCCTCCGCGTCGGCGGGTTCGGAATCCTCGTCGGCGCGAACGCTCGCGCTCGCGCGGGAGGTTTTCGAGACGAAGAAACGCCGCAACCCGGAACCGCCTCTCGCCGAAGACGCGTCCGTCCCGGAGAGGTTCCACCGCATCGTGTGGCGTTACTTTCGGGGCGTCTTGAAGCCGCCCTTCAACGAAGGCGCGCGTTTGGAAGCCGGGTTCGGGAAGGAGTGGTACGAGCCGCTCTGCGAAAGACCGGAGTGGGAGACGTGCGACGTCGAAAAAGAGGCGGCGGCGTTCTTCGCCGCCGAGGAGGCGAAGGCGCGGGCGAAAAAAGAAGCGGCCGAGGCTGAGAAGCGGGCGGCTGAGGCCGAGGCAGCGAGGAAGCAGAAGCATTTGGACGACGTAGCGGACACGAATAGGAGGATATTTCTGCTCTGATGAGCGCTATGGAGTGGAACCGTGCGCGTCGTAGCGCCAATCCGGTACCTTGTCCCCGTAAACATAGCTCGCGCGTACGGTGTCTTTGAAAGGTGTTTTGTGAAACTCGCTCGCGTCTGTCTACCAGGGGATCTGCAGCCCGTCCTCGCAGTTGATGAACAGGCCGTTGTGCTCGGGGGTCATCAGCTTTACTTCGTGCAGCACGCGCTTGGCGCCCATCGACGCGTCCACGGCGCCTTCTACCTCCCAGATGTGCTCGTACTTCTTGGTCATGCCCGTCTTGTTGAAGCCGGGGTGCAGCATCTGCACCATGACGCCCTTCGGCGCCAGCTCCTGCGCGAGCAGCACGCCGCCCATGTTCGCGGCAGACTTGGACATGTGGTGGCCGTAGTCGTGCCCGGTGGGGTTCTGCACCACGCGCCACGCCACGGACCCGCCCTGGCTCGTGATCATGGCGATCTTTCCGCCGGCGGGCTTGATCTTCCCCGCGTTCCACAGTGCAGAGGAGACGCGCAGGGGCCCGACCGCGCAGATGTCGATCATCTTGAGCTCCTCCTCGAAGTTCATCGTCTCGATCGTCTCCAGGGGCTCGTAGAAATACCCGGCGTTGTTGATGAGGATGTCAACCGGTTCGGCAACCTGTTCGGTCATCTTCTGCACCGACGCGGTGTCGGTGACGTCACAGTTCTCGATGACCTGCACGTTCATCGCCGCGAGCTCGTCGTTGGACGAGCGGCAGGTGACGATGACGTTCGCGCCGCACGCCACCAGCTCCTTGACGAGCGCGAGGCCGATGCCGCGGTTTCCGCCGGTAACCAAAACGCGCTGGTCCTTGAGGAACGAGCCGTCGTAGAAGTCCGTGGTCATCATGCGCGCGTTGTTCTCCGCCTTGCCTTTGGCGAAACGCGCGGGCTGATCGGGCATGGTGAAGTGGTCCCCCTCGGGGATGGTCGCGCCCATGGCGCGCGTGACGGCGCGGACCGAGGCGGAGCGCGGGGCGGCGACGTGACGAGCGAGGGCGCTGTGCAGGAACGTCGAGGAGCGGGCCGCGAGAGCCATCGCCGGCGCGTCGGGAAGTGTCGACGCTATCCGCTCGAGACCGCTCGGGCACTCCGATATCCGAATCCACACTTTGTGCTTCGACCGACGTTTCTCGAAGCAGTTTCCGGAGCGCGGTTCATAAGTCGGGTCGGCGCGGTGTGGCGTCCACTGTCCTCTGATCGCGATGGGTTTGCTGGCGAAGCTGAAGGCGTTCGATGCGTACGTCAAACCCGAGGCGCACCTGACGCGCAAGACCACGAGCGGCGCCATCGTGAGCCTGGTGGGGTACGCGCTGATGGCGATCTTGTTCCTGTTCGAGCTCGCGACGTACCTCCCCCCCCGGCGCGTGACGACCATGGGCGTGGACGTCACGCGGGACGAGCTTCTGCGCATCAACCTGGACATGACCTTCCCCGGTCTTCCGTGCCAGATCATCTCGCTGGACGCGCTGGACGCGAGCGGCAAGCACGAGGCGGACATCGGGGGCGAGCTGCACAAGCAGCGGATCGGCAGCGACGGCCGCGTGCTCGGTATGTACGAGTCGCATTACGAGGATTTCGAGCTTGGCGTGATCCAGTTCCTGCGGCCGCGCAACCCGCGCGAGCCCATGCCTCGTGTCAAGCACTTCGAGGAGGTGGCGAAGGCGCGCAAAGACAAGGAGGGGTGCCGCATCTTCGGGAGTATGAAGGTGCAGCGGGTGGCTGGGAACTTCCACGTCTCCGTGCACTCGCAGGATTGGCAGACGCTGCAAATGGTGTACGACAAGGTGGAGCACATCGACGTGAGCCACACCATCAAGCGCCTTTCTTTCGGGCGCGATTACCCCGGGAAGGTGGACCCGCTGGACGGGTACGTGCGCTTGATCGATCGGGCGAAGGGCGAGAAGAGTGGCACGTTCAAGTACTTCCTCAAGGTGGTGCCCACGACGTACACCAGGGGAAGGCGAAGGGGCGGCGCGAGAGTCGGCGCGAAGACGGAGACGCGGGGGAAACGGCGAAAGGACGACGAAGGCGACGAGAGAGGCGCCGTGCGCACGAACCTGTACTCCGTGACGGAGTACTTCACGCCCTCGCGCGGGTGGTCGGAAACCGGTCTGCCCGCGGTGTTTTTCCTGTACGACCTCTCGCCAGTGGTGATGGAGGTGAGCGACGCGCCGGCATCCTTCGGACACTTCCTGGCGCGGGTCTGCGCGGTGGTGGGCGGGGTCTTCGCCGTGACTGGCATGACGGACCGCTGGATCCACCGAGCGCTGGAGCTCCTCGCCGCGAAAAGCAAGTGAAAGTAGCTACGTGATAAGACGAAAGGTACATGCGTACGCTCCGCGCGTACCGCGCTCGTCGTGTACACCACCTTCTGAAGAAAGCAACCAGGTCCTCACTCGTTTCTGTCGCGCAACAAGGCGCGCGCCGCCTCCGCGATCGCCTTTCGGCGCACACGCCGGCGCTTTGCGGACGGCCCCGGCGCTCGGCGCCCCGGCTCCGGCGCGTTTTCGCGATCCGACGCTTCGAAATCGTCGTCTTCCTCGTCTTCGTCGCCAGCTCCGGCGACGCGAGGCCTTTCTCCGTCGCGCTTCTCCGCGCGCGACGCGTCCGCAGCGCCGAACGAAAAAGACCGATCCGTCGCCAGGGCGTCCTCCAGGAGAAACGCGGCGCCGGGCTTGAGCGCCGCGCGCCTCTCGGACGTCGGGGGCGCGTCGCCGCGCCCCGCGGCGTCTTCGCGGAGAGTCGGAGAGACGGAAAAGTCAGACTCGACGGCGGCCGTCTCGACGAGCGCGGACGCGGCGCCGTCCGTCGCCTCCACCCGCGCGCCCACCCACCTGGCGCCGCAGCGCAGCGGCACGAAGTAGCACCCGTCCGCGCGCGACCACGCGCCCGCGTCTCCTGGCATCGCCGGCATCGCCGGCGCCGCCGGCGCGGAAGGGGCGTCGACGTCGACGCCGAGCGCGCGCGACGCGTCGGCGGGATTCGCGGGAACCGCCGACGCGCACCGCAGCGGGAACGGCTCGCCCGGCTGAAACACACGCGCGCGGCGACACACTAAAGCCTCGCGGGGTTCGTCGTCGGTCGCCGCGTCCGACTCGGCGTTGGCGCGCGCCAGCGCCGCCAGGAACGCGGGTCCGTCGCGCGCGCGGGACCGGATCGGGTCGTCGGTTTCGGTGCGCGAAAAGACGTCGAGAGCGCCGCCGAGCGCCACGCGCCGCGCGGGCGTCGCGGACGCCTCCGCGGCGTCGGGGAGCCCGAGCGCCGTCGCCGTCGACACCGACTTGGCGCCGCACGCGCGGCACACCGCGACGCGCCCGAAGCCCAGGCCGCGCGGGCGGCGCATGGGACTGGTTCGCGCGGGGAGTGTACGAAGAGCGCGTCTCGCGGAGGCGTCCGCGGCGGAGGCGTCCGTCGTCGCGCGCGTCGGTTCGTCCGCGCGCCTCGCGCGCGCGGGAATCCTCCCGTGGGGCGCGGGGGAAGGCTCCGCCACGGAATCCGCCAAGGGCTCCGCCACGTGCTTTGCCACGTGCTTCGCCACGTGCGCCCCTGCGGACAGATCCGGCGCGTCCGGGGCGGGCGCGGTCGCCTCCGGACCCGAACCCGGCGCGGGCGCGAAGTTCCGGAACTGCTGCGTCGCGCCCCATCCCCGCGCGCCGAACCCCTGCGTGCCCGGTGTTTCGCCCCACACGGACAGATCGTCGGCGTCGGCGCCGAGGTCCTCGCCCTCCGGCGACGTCCCGGCGAGGCCTTCGTCGTCGCCCCAGGCGAAGACGTCCTCGGTGAGCTCCATGGCGGCCAGCTCGGGGAGCGCCGCGCGCGCCGAGCCGGAAATCGGGGCGGGCGGACGAAACGGCGCGTCGCCGCTCGGCGCCGTCTCCGGGACCTCCTGCGTGTGCATCGCGGACGGAGGATCCGTGAGCTGGCTCGTCACCAGAGGGTCGGGCGCGCGGCGAGGCTCGAACATGGGGGGCACCGGCGCGGAGCGCCATCGCGGAGGCGGCGCCGCGACCGGCGCGGGCGGCGCGCGCGGCATCGGCGCCGATTTCCAAACGGGCTTTTCCGCCGGCGGCGCGGCGGGCGCGGCGGGCGCGGCGGGCGCGGCGGGCGCAGAAGGCACAGAAGGCGCAATGCCTTTCGCGCGCGTCTCGAGGGCGTCCGCCGCGTCGGCCACCGGCGCCGGTGCCGGCTGGAAAAACCGCTTTATGTCGCGCTGTTTCGCGTCCGGTTCCTTGGTTTCCTTGGCGTCCTTCGGCTTGCCGCCCGCTCTCCCGCCCGAGCCGTCCCTCTCCTCGGCGTCCTTCTCCGCGCCCACCGAGGGGAGCAGCTTCGCGACCGACCGCGAACGCGCGGCTTCCGGCGGCGCGTGTCGCGCCCGGAGAGTGAAGAACGCGCGCAACCCCGCGACGGAGTCGTCGAAGTCCGCGCACTTCCGCGTCGCCGGCCTGAGCCACTTGGGGAGGTTCCGCGTGAGCGCGCCGTTGTACCTCTCGTCCACCAACAACACGGCGCCGTGGTCGTTCCTGTGCCGCAAGCACCGCCCAACCGCCTGGTTGAGCGCGCGAAACGCCTGCTGCGAGTACCATTGGTCGCCAGATAAGACGCTGGCGCGGTTCTTGGCGTGTTTCTCGTCGTTGTACTTGCGCTTGAGCTCCACCTGCTTGTCCTTGAGGTTGGGGTAGGGGATGCCCACCACCACCACGCCGCGCGCGTTTGCGTCTGCGAAGTCGATGCCCTCGGAGACCTTCCCGCGGCACACCGCCAGGAGCACGGCGCCGCGGCACGGCGAACCCGCGGGCGCCGCCGCATGCGCGTGTGGCGCCGCCGCCACGCTCGACCGCACCGCGCGGTAATACTTGGACAAAAGCGCGTCCAGGCCGTTGGCGGCGTTTTTTTCGCCGCCGCCACCTCGGCCGCCTCGTCCGCCCCTGCCTTTGCCTCGGCCGCCGCCCTCGCCCGCGCCCGCGCCGCTCCCCCTCGGTTCCTGGAACAGCCTCTTCCCCGTGGCCTGCTCGAGGCGGCGCCAGGCGCCCGTGCTCTTCCACCGCTGCGCGACGCGGTCCAGCAGAGAGTAGCTGGGGAAGAACACCAGCACGCCGTGCGGGATCTCGAGGCACCACTTCTCGAGCGAGCCCCCGAGGTCGTCCTGGTACGAAAACTCCACGGAGGTCTTGAACGTGCCGCTGAGGCGCGTGCCACCCGCGCCCGCGGCCACCGCGCCGCACCACACCTGCGAGCCCACGTCAACGCAGTGCGGCGCCTCCATGCGGATCGGGAACGGCGCGCCCAGCTCGGAGGCGAACGAGTCCAGCGGCGCGAGCGTCCCAGAGGTGAGCACCACCGAGCGCGCCCGAGTCTTCGTGACGAGTCCCGAGTCTTCGTCCCCGCCGCCGGCGATGTCCGCGAACGCCAGCGCCGGGTTCAGAGCCCACAGGGACAGGGTGACCTTCGCGGCGTCTAGAATCGTCACGTCTCGAGAAGTGTTCGAGTGGTGTTCGTCGGACGAGCGACGAGCGCGCGCGTCGCGGTCGCGGTCGCGAACCGGCTCGTCGAACCGTTTCTGCACGGCGAGCCGGAAGTCGTCCGCGCTCGCGGGTCCCGAATCGCCGCCGCCGGCCAGCGCGTACCGCGCGGACGTCAGCAGCACCTCCGCGGTCTTCAGCGCGTGGCCGCCGACGCGCAGAGCGCCGGGCGTGCTGGCGTCGTTCGCGGCTTTCACGGCGGCGTTCCGCGCGCGCTCGACGGACGCGAGCGTCTCGGCGGTGAGGCCTGCGTCGCGGAGCTGCCGACGCACGTTGGCGCCCCCTGACCACACCGCCATCCACCGCTCGAAGCCGTGCGGCCGCAGAGGGCACCGCGGGTTGTCCTGGTCGGACGCGCCGTGGAGCCACCGCGCGACGGAGCCCGTGACGCGCGCCAACAGCGCGTGGCCCGAGTCGGAAGCCGCGCGATGCCCGGACGAGTCGGGCGAAGGGTCAGGGCCGAGGGAGCCTCCGAAGGCGGCGCCGTCTGCGGCGGAAACCCGTCTTTTCCCGCCGGGGGAAGCCGCGGATCCCCCATCCGCGGCTTCCGCCGCCGCGACGCGCTCGAACTCCTCCGCCGCCGCTCGCAGGTCGTGCAAGTGCACGTCGCAGCTCGCGGCTTCCCGGGCCGTGTCCTCGACGTTGTGCGCCTCGTCCAGGATGACCAGCGCGCCGGCGACGTCCACGTCCATCGCCGCGCGCACGGACGGGTCAAGAAGGTAGTTGTACGGGCAAAACACGAGCTCGGCGGATTCGTGCGCGTGCTTCGCCGCAAAGTAAGGACACCCGCGCGTCTTCTGCCCGAGCGTGACCAGGTCCTCGATGTCCACGGGCTCGGCGCCCGGGCGCGACGCCTTAGCCGCGAGCTTCAGAGCGCCGTGGCTGTACCCGCACCCGCCGGAGCGGGCCGGAGCGCCGTTTTCGGTTTCGTCGTCTCGGTCCGCCTCGCCTCCGCCGCGCCCGCGGCGTCCGGCGGCTTCGAGCAGAGCCTTACACTCCTCACCCAGGTTTCCGCCCCTCTTCGCCGCGTTTCGGGCTTTCTGGTTGACACAGTAGTGCTCCCTCGACCCCAGAACGGTCATCGCGGGCCGGTACGCGGTGCGTTTCAGCTCGCGCACGACCTGCGCGATCTGCGAGTGCGTGCGCGTCGCGTAGTAGACGCGAGGCACCTTTTCCTTTTTGCCGCCGCCCGAGGGCTTGGACGCTCGATCCATGGGCTCAGCATCGGCGCGTCGATCGTGCCTCTGCGCGTCGTGCGCGTCATCGCGAGCCTCTGCGGCTTCTCGCGTGGCCTTCCAGCGCTCCTGCCACGCCATCGCCGCGCATAGCAGCGCGAGCGATTTCCCAGACCCGGTGGGCGATTCTAACAACGCGTTCGTTCCCGTGTCGAGCGCCTTCAAGACGCGGCTGGCGATGCCGATCTGCGAGGCGTATGGCTTGAACGGGAAGTGCACGTCGTAACCACCGATGATCATGCGCACCCCCGGGGTGGTTTCTGATGCACCCCCGACGGGATCGGACGGGGACGGACCCACGCTCGCCATGTTCGCTCACCCCAGAAGATCTTGGCACAGTCTTTTCGTCGGAGGGATCGAGCCGCCGGGTGACGTCCCGAGTCACCGCGCCATGTTCGCGAAGGTCGCTCGGACACGTCTACGTCGCGCACCGCGCAAAGCCTCGCGTGGAGCTCCGCCGACACGCCGATACGCCGATACGCGACGCACGCGTCTCCGCCGCGCGCGCCCCAGTGGAGCACGTGCGCGTCTGGGAAGAGCCGTTGTGTCTTTTTCGTTCGAAGGCCGACAGCCGCGTTCGGAAAAAACGAAAATCCCCTGCTTGCTGCTTGCTGCTTGCTCAAACACGAAACCGAAACGATTCGACGAGAACGGCTGATCTGAGAGCGTGCGGATCACCTTCGCTCGAAAAACGAAAAAAAAAGAGTATATCACGCCGCGACGGGGCGCTACGCCGCCGCCGCGAGCTTCGCGGAATCCGCCTCCGCCGTCCTGGTCCTCTGCTCCATCAGCCGCTCCAGCTCCTCCCCCAGGCTTTCCAGCGCGCCCACCTCGCGCACGCGCTCGCGCGTGTGACGCAGCAGCGGCTCGGGGAACCAGGACGCGCAGCTCCGCGTGCGCTCCGTCGCCGGCGCGCGCCGCGCCGAGGCCACCTCGGCAATTGCCAGCCTCGCCGCCTCCTCCAGGCGGTTGTGCGCGAGGTAGACGCGCAGGAGCGCCGCGGGGTTCGCGTCGCGCGCAGCCATGCCTCGCGCGAGTCCGGACCCGAACGCGGGGTTCCGCCCGCGCACGAACCGCGCCGCGAGCCACTGCGGGAGCCGGATCTGCGTCCCCGTGGCGAGCACGGCGCGCGCCGCCGCCTCCGCGGGGCGAAAGCCGCGCGCCGCGACGTCGTGCCTCTCGAGAAACGCGCGGAGCGACCACCACGCCTGCGCGGCGTCAGCCTCCTCTTCGCGCCTCTCGCCGCCGAGAGACGCGCCCAGAACGCCGCCGCCGCCGCCGGCGCACGAGCGCCCCAGCGCGCCCAGCGACTCGACAGCCACGAACCCGGAAACGAAAGTCTCCCCGCTTTTTTCGGGGAGGGTTCCGAAACCAGTCTCGCCGTCGTCTCCTCCGCGCGCGCCGCGCCCGCGCCGCGTCTGCGCGAGCGCGGCGCGCGCGGCGAGCGTCGCCGCGACGAGGCACGCGTGCCCGGTGAGCGCCTCGCCCTCGGTCCACGCGCACGCCAGCGCCTCGGCGGACGCGAACCGCGCGTGCGACACCAGCGCGGCGACCAGCGAGGGGATGATCGACCGCTTATAAGGCTCGGTCTCGAGGGCGTAATAAGGCTCGGGGTCGTTATTCGTCTCGGCGGGACCGTCGTCGCCGCCCAGTCGCGTCTCCGCGGGTTCGGCGCCGGCGACGAGCAGCTCCAGCCGCGCCGACGCCAACGTCGCGTCGCGCGCGACGGCGCCCAAACAAAAACCAGCGTCATCGTCGTCCTCGTCCGCGTGGACTGATGACGGTATTCGTCTCGTCGTGTCGTCATTCGTCTCGTCATCGTCATCGTACGTCCGCGTCCGCGTACGCGTCGATCGAACCTCGTTTTCCAAGACGCTCCGCGCGCTTTCCGCCTCCGCCTCGGGAGGGGTCCCGCGACGAAGCGCGCGCTCGCCCGGCGCGCAGAGCCGCAGCGCGTTCGCCGTCGCCAGCAGCGCGCCCGCTTGTCGCTCGAGGACGCGCGCCAGCGCGGTGGTCGCGGCGACGGCGTCGTTCTCGAGCTGCGCCGACGACTCGGCGGTATCATGTGCCGCAAAAGCCGCGCACGCGCGCCGCGCCGCCCCGGCGGCGCCCGCGGCGGCGCGCTCCAGGCGCGACGCCTCGGCTC
>MDSV01047779.1_pt1 | contig 14113 bp, 13 predicted proteins | sample 810851 | NCBI WGS metagenome assembly MDSV01 (sample SAMN05326640, study PRJNA326480) | marine metagenome | isolation source: seawater | place: Atlantic Ocean: North East | collected 2012 | reverse complement strand
TATAATGTTCAAAACTTTCCAAAGGAAAAAATAAAAATGTTTTATGATTAAAAACTTTCCGCAGGAAAGGTTTTTAACCTACATTTTATTTTTTAAAACAACCGAAGGTTGTTTTTTTTTAGGTTTTTAACCTACCTTTTAGTTTTTAAAAGAACCGAAGGTTCTTTTTTTTTAAAAACAAAGGTTGATTTTTTTTTTACCTGTTATTCTTAAATGAATACACATGAAAATATCAGATTTTCAAACTATGTATTAGAACCATTAATTGAAAATAAAGAACAAGGATTATACCTTCATGATTTTACTAGTTCTGTTGTTAAATCAGACGAAAACTTCATGTTACCACATGATAATGCATACGAAAGACAGTTTATGCTTTTAAAGCCAAAACAAATGGATGACTTTGTACAAGAATCTGATCCAACAAGACAAAGGATAAGTAATTATGAACAGGCTCTACCAGACAGAAACTTATTAGATAATTTTGTGTATCCGACTAGAACACTTGGACTACCTACAAGATTAGATAGAAATAAAATAAAAAGAACCAAAGGTTGTTAAAATAACCTTTTCTTTGGTTGTTTTTTTTGTTTGTTAAGTTTAATGGAAATATTAGCATTAGGATCTATTGCTTTAATAGGATATTTAAAGACAAATCAAGCTCCAAAAAAACCACTCAGAAAAAAAAGAATAATAGAAACTATCAAATTGAAAAAGAGTGCTCCTCTTGTTCAATCTGTACCTTCTATTAGTCAACAACAACCACCTGATAATAATAAGCGACAAGAGGTTAAAGAGTTTATGAACAAATTTTACAGCAAAGAAATTAATACACCAGATACATCTCAATTCTCTGAGAGATATATGACAAGGGGCAATGATTATAATAAAAGAGAAACATTACAAGAAGATTTTGTTAGACAGAATGAAACACAACGAAGAAATATATCAGCCTCTTATTTAGTACCTAGAGAAGATCTAGAAAGCACATTACCTCAATCGCACAGATTCCAGTCTGTTCCTCTTACTGAACCAATACAAGTAGGACCAGGATTGAATGATGGAAGTTCTCAAGCAAAAGGCGGATTTCATCCATACCATCGAGAAATGCCTAGAGATTATGTAATTACTCAAAGAGGTGATGCTGGAAGAGCAAATCATGGTGCATCAAGAGTAGAATCAACTCCATTACAACAATTACAAACAACAAAAGATCAAAAGCGTTTCTTTAGTATTGAAGAAAGACCTTTAGAAAAAGGATTAAGTACAGCAGTAGCTCCAGAAGGTAGAAATGAGGTAGTTTATAGAAATTCAAATAGAGGTATATCAGATATAGAAGCTACAGCTGCTGGAAATCTTAAAGGCACTGATGGACCAACGAATGAATCATTACCTTCACGATTTAATTATGATAATAACAGAACAAGCGATGAAGAATTGCCTCTATTAAATGTACATAATGAATCAAAGGGTTATTTAGAAAGAAAAAAGACAAATCAAGTTATACCTATTACCCAGAGAGGAGAAGAAAATTGTAATATAACATCAGTAAATAGAGAAGGGTTTGGAAGAACTGCTCCTATAACACAATTTAGCGAGACATTAAAAGAAATGACAGAACATAATGAAGTGTTTGGACATGCAGCTGGTGCTTTAAGAGCACCTAAGGCTCAACAAAATTATGAAGTAAGAGATAGAGTATCACATACAGCTCACGCAACTGGTGCAGCAAGAATGAATATTCTCTCAGATCCTAATTGCAGGGGTGGTCAATTTCAGAAGGAAAAGGATGATTCTAGATGTAATGATAGAGGTGCTCCATTAAAAGCACAAGGACAGAATAATTTCCCTTCTAAACTTGGTTTAGTAAATGAATCTACTAAAATAGTAGAACAAAGACCATTAGATCTTAATTTAGCGGTTGATGTTCTTAAGAAGAATCAATTGGTTATAAAACCTTTTCATGAGGCTTAAAACAATGTATCAAATATATTAGTTCTTTTCTGACCAGATACTCTAGATCTTCCTTTCTTAACAGTTTCTTTTTTCTTTTTAGAGTTCTTAGACAAATCGCCTACCTCTATATCATACATAAACTTGACCTTTTTTCCACCTGGAAATTCTACTATGTCAGGTTTATCTTTCTTTACTCTTTTTAATCTATAAGAATATAGTTCTCCGTCACTTCCTCTTGTAACCTCCTTGACAGTTATAGCAAGAGTACATCTTGATCTAATCTTTTTAGACGCACATACATCCCCAAATAACTTCTTAGCAGCCGCTAAAGGTTCTCCGTGTGCTCTAGCTTCCTTGTCAAATGATGTTCCCTTGTAAGATTGTCCAGGTTTTGCCAAATGTACAATTTTGAATGTTCTCTTTGATGACATTATTATTATTATTAATTAAAAAAAATAAAACACACGGTTAAAAACTTAGTTCGATTAAAAACCTTTCCTTTGGAAAGTTTTGAACATTATAAGTTTTGAATTGTAAGGTTAAAAACTTATTCTATAAGTTTTGAATTGTATATCTTACCTATAGATATCCAATCCATATATTTATGATCAAGAACTAAAGAGGATTTATAGTTTTTGATTTTATATTCTAGATCTGCTTTTAAAGGACTAAATACTACAAAATGTCCACCCATACCTGAGTAGGCATCTCCTGGTTTACCAATAAAATGTTCAACTGGATCTACTATTTCTGGTTTGCATTTAAGATAACTATTGATAGTAACATATTCTTTATATGGACCAACTTCTGGACAGATAATATAATTTATACCATTTGATATAGCTTCCATAACGGGCATACAAAATGCTTCACCTCTAGATGGTACTATTAAAACATCTGAAATATCATATAGATGTGTTAATGTGTCAAGTTCATCTGTTATTAACATAACATTTGGTATATTTTTAATTCTTTCTTGAATTCTAATACTTTTACCATAGACATGATTCATCAATTTTATAATTAACTTTTTCTTGGAATCATTACAAAACGAACCTTCCCATACATCTAAAAGTATATCTATACCTTTTCTATATTGATGTGAACCAATATATAGATATGTTACCAAATCACCTTGTATCCTTTTTTTTTCTAAAGCTTTATTATCTATACCATTAGGTATTACATCTATCTTACAATCTATACCAGCATTTTCATATATTTCTTTATTATATTTAGAAGGAACTATTAGTAAATTAGCTTTTCTATTAAACTGATAAATCCATTCCATAGGTACTTTGTTAAATTCCCATGGTTGTATAAATATTAATTTGTTTGCAACAGAACTTTTAAAATTAGGAGGATATGTATGACGGATCTCAACATCATACTCAATTCCCTCTTTGGGTTTTAAATGTATGTTGGCATGGCCATTCCTTTGTAGTTCTCTTACAATATGGTAATTCACAATACTAATAGAATGAGTACCAGATATCTTTCCATGGAATAAAATATTCATTACATATAATAATTATATATTGTTTAAATTATATTACCTCTTTTTCCCGCCTTTTCCCGCTTTTCCAGTTTTTCCCATTTTTTCGTTTTTTCCCGCCTTTTTTCCATGGGGACTTTTTCTGATTTTCCCGCTTTTTCCCTCTTTTTCCCGTTTTTTGGCGTTAACCGATTTTTTGCGATCGAGGATTTTTCTCCATTTTCCCGTTTTTTTCAGTTTTTTCCCGCATTTTTCATTTTCCTTCTTCGCTAAACGATTTTAACGAAAAGTGATTATTCAAGACAAAGTGCTGTTTATATGCTAATTCTGAAGGGTGGGGTACGCTAAACGCCTAAACTACCCCAAAAAAACAAACTTTTTCAAAAAAAAATGTAAAATTTCAAAAAATCAAAAAAAATTAGAAAGTGACAGAACTTTTCCCGCTTTTTTGAAAAAGTGTAATACAGAAGGGGAAATTTGTGACTTGCCAAGAAAAAAAAAATTAAGGGGTATATTTGCTTGTATAAAAAAAGTTTTGTTAAAAAATAGAGTTTAAGCGTTTAGCATCAACGGAAACGATTTTAAGTGTGAAACAAGAGGAAAAATGATTTAAAAAATATAATATTATAAAGTGTTAATGACATTAATAAAGGGAGGAGAGTATCAAAAGTATCCGAAAATAGAGGAGAATATAAAGACTATATATGTACCATTTTGTGGAAATTTATCTGTAGTTATGTATATTATGGATAATTACGAGAATGTGGAAACAATACATATGAGTGATCCGAACAAGGATTTGGTGAATATGTATTTTTGTGTATGTTATAAAACTGAGGAATTTATAGAGAGTATAAAGAAGTTTTGTATACCTCAATTTGACTATTATAAATGTAGGAGGTATTACAGTGATTGTAAAAATATGATGATAAGAAGTGCATTATTTTTGATATTAAACAGGAGTTGTGGTCACGGAACATTTTTTGAAAACTTAGAAGGTGATAGGTGTTTGGCTCCTAGAGGTCGTCATATAGTTAATTGGTCTAAGGTAATAGAAGAGGTTGTAGAAATATCTAGATATTTAAAAAATAAAAAGGTATTAATTCATGCTAAGGATTGGAAGTCATTAATAAGCGATGAAGAAAATGAGGCATTTTATATATCTAATCCTAATGAGGAAATGAAAGATAAATTAAACGGAAAATTGTTAGAAATTTAATTTGTTTCTTTTTTTTATTTACTTTAATTAATGGGAAATAGAAAGTCCAAAGAATCTAAAGACGACGATGATTCTAAAACAGACGATAAGAAGAAAGAGTATTTCGTACCGAAATCTATAAAAGGGTTGACAGTTACAGCAACAATATTGTTATTTGTGACAATGTTAGCATTCTTTGCTTCAACACAAGTTGACACTCCAGAAGCACTAGGTATACCTTTGATGATATCTGGATTAGCTTCGTTAATGGCATTTTTAGGAGCATATATTAGAGAGAAAAAACCTATTCATGAGTTTTTTAAAACTGAAGAGGAAAGGGAGAGTTTTAATAAAACAAAAGGTGACGGACGAATTGGAATAACTAAGGATGTTACAAATGAGCATATAACAGAAAGTCCATACATGGTGGAAGCTTATGATGCATCATGGGGTAAGTACACATCAATATTTATAGGAATATTTGGTCTATTCTTTGGTATTGTAGGAGCATTTGCATTTAAAGACGGAATGGGTTTACAAGCGAAGGTAGGATTAGGTTTTATGTATTTAATATTTGGATGTATATATGCTGCATATGTATTTAGAAAGTATAAGAAGCCATTAGAAAATTATGTAGATGATGATTATAAATATGAAAGAAATATAGTAGTAGATAATAGATTAAAGATATTTAAATCTGGGGATATTCAAAGTATAAATGCTAAAAAAGAGGCATTAAGAAGTGCAATAGATACTGCAAGTATAAATATTTGTAGTAATAAGAGTAAGATAAAGGCATATATGAATGATCATATAACTCAATTAATAGAAACAATTGAAGGCCCAGATTTAGCGACTTTTGCTGGTTTAGCAGAAGGATCTAATTTATTATCAACAGATGCAAACAAAACTAAGTTAAGAGAAGGATTAATAACAGTTGTAAAGGGAAACGCAGATAAACTAAAGTATAATGCTGCATCATTTTTTGGGGCAACATTAACAGATGATCAATTAGCAATATTGAATGATTTGATTGTAGAAATTTATGTAGATTTGTTGGTAATGCCTATGATAGAAAAAAATGCAACAACAAACCAGTGGGTATTAAAACAAGATTTAGAGACAGAAATGAAGAGTGAATTGGATGGGGTATTAACAGATGTATGCAAGCATGCAAAATAAATTGATTAAGCTTAAAAAAAATAAAACGCTCCGTGTTAAAAAAAAAGAACCTTCGGTTCTTTTAAAAACTAAATTGTTTCACAATTTAGTTTTTTATTTTTGATTGTTTTAAGTAATGAATGTAAGTTTGATTAAATCTAATCGAAATAATTACAGTGAAATAAACAGATATATAAAAGGAACTGACAGTTCTTTTCTTCAAAAAGAATTGTTTAGATATATAACTGATGTAGTTCAAGAGGGTGGTAGTATAGATAAATATAGTGTATTGCCATCTAAACCAAATATAAATGAAAACAAGAATAATTGTGTATCTATGAGTCTAACACGTCCAACCATGTCTCAATTTATATTTCATCAATTGGCGCATAGAATATCAAGGGGGTGGAATAAAAAGGGATTATTGGGATGGTTAAGTACAGGGGCTGGAAAGACGATAATAGCAGCTGGTATTTATGATGCTTTCTATAATACGAATAAGGATGTGTATTATATATCTAGACACGATGCTATAAAACCACATGAAGAGATATTTAAGTATTTGAAACCTATATGGAATAACCATGTAGAGATGAAGGATTTCAAGAAGAGGTTCAAGATAATGTCAATAGCATCATTTTCTAATGGAGTTAAGTCTAAGAAAATAGACATGAATAATTTGGTAGTAATAATAGATGAGGCTCAATATTTATTTGCGAATAGAGCGGTTCCTATGTTAAAAACAGCTCATAATTATTTAATTCAGCGTTTAACTAAGTCATCTGATAGTACTAATATATTTATATTGACAGCTACACCAGGTGATAGTTTAAAGGAATTGATAACATTACTAAATCTATTGAATTTGAAAAAGGATAGTAATATAAATGAGAGTAATTATAAAAGTAGGGTATCTGACAAGGTAGTATATTTGGATATGTATAAAGATGAGACTATGTTTCCGAAAGTGTCGGGTAAATTTTCTAACAATATTGTTGTTAAGATGGAAGGTGAGCAAAAAGAAAGATATATAGAAAAGTTATTAACAAAGAATACAGATAAAACATTACAGAAGTGGTCTAATGAATTATATACAGGAAAGGGGGTATTTAGCAATAAAATAAAGAAAATGTATGAAATGATAGATAAGAAAAAGAAAGAAAAGCACTTTGTGTATTCACAATATTATAAACAGGGTATATCTGATTTTATAAAGTATATAGAATCAAGGGGTTATAAAAGGGCTACTAAGGCGAATATAGGAAGAAAAGGGAAAAAGTATTTATTAGCAAAGGCAAGTGAGAATTTTGTAGTATCAGATGAAAAGAATGAAATATTGAGGGGATTTAATAGTGAAAAGAATAAAAATGGTGAGTATATCCAATTATTTATAGCGACTGATAGTTATAATACAGGAGTGGATTTAAAGGCGGTAAGGCATATACATTTTATGGAGCCTACATTTAGTTTTTTGGATACAATTCAGGGTATAGGAAGGGGTGCGAGAGTATGTAGTCATAAGCATTTAGACAAATCTGATTGGAGTGTTCAAGTGTATACATATTTTAGTGAACTGGGTGATCCTGAGAAGGATTTAAAGGAGTATATGGAAAAGAAGTATAAAAAAGGAAGAAACCAGCCTGTGGAGAAGATGATAAGTATAGACGATAAGGTGTATAAAAAGATGTTTTCTAATTACTTGGATTTTTTTACAAAGATGAATCCATTAAGAAGTAATGCAATAGATTGTAGGGTTATGTCATTTTTCCATAATCAGGGATTATCACCATCTGATCCGGGATATATAGTATGTGGAGAGGGTAATGCTGACAAGAGTGTATATGAAACAAAGCCTGGAAATAAGATACTAAGTCAAAAGCGAAGGAAGGAAATAGAAGATAAATTAGCAGGAAAGAGGAAACTGATGAGAGCAGCTGAAAGGGCTAAAAAAATGGCAAATGAATATAAAGATCAAGAGAAAGCAGTTAGTTTAATAAGAAAGGCATTTAATGAGCAAAAATCTAGATATTCAAAAGCTATGGAAAGGAAGACTAATCTAATAGCAACAAAGAAAAGAATAAATGGTGTATCAAAGATGAAGGAGGTACTGATGAAGCAAAAGGAAGCAACAAGAGAAGCTGTAAAATATGCGAAAAAGTTGGCGGAGAAGAAGAAGGAAATGAATAAGGAACAGGAAAGGTTAAATAGAATAGCAAAGAAGAAGAAGGAGCGAGAAGAAGAAAGGTTAAGAATACAAAGAGAAATGGAAGAAATAGAACGGAGGAAAAGGGCGTTTGCATTGGAAAGGCAACGGCGATTGGATGATTATAAAAGAAAGTTGAAAGAAAAAGAGCAACGAAAGAAGGAGAATAAAAAGCAACGGAATAATGAAGTTAAGTCTCAATTGAAAAGAATAAGAAATATGACAACATCTAAAATAAATACAGGATTAAGAAAAAGAATAAATAAAATACCAATGATGGGTTAAAGAAATGTTACGCACGCGTTAACATCTTCCCATGTAATTTTAATTGTAAATTAAAATTCCCTAATTTTATTTTCTTTTTACTTAATAATTAAATGGATGCGCCAACTGCTGCTGGAATTGAAATTACAAAAGCTGCTGATGGAAAAGGTATGTTACAACCAGGTGTTTTAATGATATTTGGTTTAGCTGCAAAAGATGTATTAATACTTTTAGGAAAGCTTATGCCTGACAAGTTTAATACAAAAAAAGGTAGTGCAATAGGTTTAATTTTTATGATACAATTAGTATTAACATCAATAGTTTATTATTTTTACAAAAGGGATAAAGGAGAAATGGAATTATTAACAAGACCGAAGGAATTTATTGAAAAGAATAAACTAGGAGTAGCTTTTAGTGTAGGTTTAGCACTATTAATAGGAGCTTTGTATTCAAAGCAATCGCCTTTTTATCTAAAGGTAGATCCGTCTATGAAGATAAAGATATTAGCAAGTATAGTAGGTATAGCAGGTCTTTATGTAGGATATAAACAATATAGAAAGAGATATCCATCTAAACCAGGTTCGGCGGAACCAGGTTCGACAAAACCTATACTTTAATTGAGAAACTTTTAAAAAACAGCTAGCTGTATTTTTTTTTAAAAAAACATGGTTGCTTTTTTGATTGTTTTAATTAATGAGATATACACAATATAATATAGCGTATCCTAAACCGGGATGTCCGAATGGAGAAGATGTAATATATGTTAATAAGAATTTATTTATAGTTATAGATGGAGTAGGAGGTTCTTCAAGGAGGGAGGGTAGTGTTAAGAATTGGACTCAATGTAGGGATTATATTATGTATTTTATAGAGGTATTAAAGATGTTTAATAATGAAAATAAAAAGATTAAATTACATGATTTGATGAAGTATACATTATATTATTGTGGTCATAGAAGTATGTATCAAGGAACGTTTGTGTTTTCTATGTGTAGATTATACGAAGGCTATATGGAGTATTGTACATTAGGGGATTGTACAATTGTTGTTCTAAGAGAAGATAAGTTAGTATTGAAGAATAGACATGATTATGTAGACAGTACTATAAATATGCCTCGTCAAATGGGTTTCATGAATGGAAAAATAGTGGACGCTTCTTTAAAGACTAGAAGAATGAAAATAAAGAAGGGTGATATAATAATTTTGTGTTCGGATGGAATAACTGATAACATAAGTCTTCGTAAAGCAGTTGTTTTACCAAGTGCATATAAGATATGTTCAGCTGCAAAAAAAGCAAACAAAAAGTATGATGATATGTCTGTTATTAGAATTGAGGTATGATTAAAAGTTTTAAAAAAAAAGAACCTTCGGTTCTTTTAAAAACTAAATTGTTTCACAATTTAGTTTTTTATAAAAAAAACTTTTAACCGTGATTAAGGTTACCAAAGGTAACCTTACCAAAGGTTGTTTTAAAAACTAAAAATGCTTACCGTATTTTTGTTTTTTTAATTTTTTCTGAAATAAGTTTATTTTTAAGGTTTAATTTAGCAGAAGAAGTGCAATTATCAATATTTGGACATTTATGAGTTTCTACAAGGATGCAACTAGTGCAGAAATCATGAGTGCACCACTTACATTGAATTGTTATAGTTTTTTTTCGACAGAAACAACATTTCATTTAATATTATTCATAAAATTATATTTATTAATAATAATATTATGAGTTCAAAACAATACAGTGTTAATAACAGTGTTAATAACAATTTGTTAAAGAATGCTATTAAAATGCAAAACAAAATTAAGGTTGCGATGATAATAATGTCATTAATAACAGTAGGGATTTTAATATATGAGTTTGTTAGACAGAAAATGTGGAATAATATGAGCCTGTCAATACGATATGTTGTAGGTGGTTGTATTACTGTTTTGGCTTTAGTTACTATTGTGTATCTTAGTGGAATGAGAAATATTGGATGTATAAAAGACCCATCATCATGTGAAAAGAAGACTCACACGGTAAACACGTACAAACTACCAGGGCCTCCTCCTCCACCAGGAGGAACACCTCCATCGAATGCGACTTATAAAACATCAATAAAAGGAATGGAAAAGATTATGAAAGAATTAAATAAATACGGTTAAAAGTTTTTTAAAAAAAACTTTAAATCATATTTATTTTTTTAATGGTATGATTGAAAACTTGCTTCGCAAGGTTTTCAACCGTGTGTTTTATTTTTTTTAATAATTAATATTAATAATGAATGATAAAGATGCAGGTGGTATAATAGGTGGAATACTATTTATAGTGGTTTTTTTTATCGTAATGAGAAATTGGGACAAAATTATGCGGGTCGTGTTTAGATTCTAAGATTGAAATTATCATCGAGGATTTTAGGGACACGGCTGTATTGTTTTGCTAGTTTTTTGAAGCATTCATTTACGAATGATTTCATTTGTGAGAGTTCTGTTTCTGTCTCTTCCCATCTTTCACAAAATTCGTTTATATTATCATTAGAGAAACCTAAATTGGTGACTATATTATAGTAGGTATTCATTTTATCTGTGGTAATATGAATGATCATTTGTATGATATTTCTAAGAGCAATATTATATGTGTTTTGTTTTTCTCGTGTTTGAATTAATTTGGCGAATTCATCTTCGGAAAGTTCATTTAATAGATATGAGATCCTATCGTATTCGTTGAGACGATCGTGTCTTAGATCATCAACTCTTCTGATGGTGACATCATTCATATGATTAATTTTTCTAAGGATAAGAGGGTATCTGGTAGCCATATTTCTTATATTTTGTCTATTTAAATGATTATAAGGAACTCGTAGAAATCTAATACCACCGCAATAGTGATCGCCTGGTTGTCTTTCTAAAGTTTGACCGGTTCTTCTCATCCATTCAAAATAGTCAGGATTATGTAGAGGACCGCTAGTAATTATTTTACCGGTTGTCCAAGAGAAAAAAGTATGACATTCTGCACACCAGATCTGCGAGCAGCCTTCAATTTTTTGAATTCGAGTTGAGCAATTAGGACAAGGTTTTGTTTCTTTATTGATGAGTTTAACGGTATCTATTTTTGATTGTTCGCAAACATGACCTTCTATTTTTATTTCCATACACTTTGTGCAAATATGATTTTCGCACAGTGAGCAAAATGAGTTTTCACCTATATAACCTTTGCAATTATCAACAGGACATTTTAGGGGGTTTTTAAATTTAGTTTCTATACGAATATCACCATTTCTAATTCTAGAAATCTGTATTTTCTGGTCTTCAATAGCTCGAATTGTATTTCTATATTCTTTTGCTAACCTTTCACTTTCTTTTTTCATTTTTTGAAGTTCTTTTTCGTTTTCTCTAGCTAGTCTTTCTCGTTGAACAAGAGCCATAGTTGCGGGTATTAATGCTTTTTCTCTATCAAGCAGAATATTACGCCTATGGTCTCTATATTCTTTAGATACAAATGATTTGGTTGTTGATTTTAACATGAATTCGTAGTCATGAACTTTTTTGCAACTCATACAATGCGGATCAGAAGGTGTTGACAGAATCCATTTCTGATAACAGTTTCTGCAACATTCAAATTCGCATTGGGGACATGATACAATAAATTTAGATTTGTTTGCACAAATATTGCACTCCATCCCTTTGGTTTTATTATCAAGGATTTTATTTCTTTAAGTGTTATTTAGTTTTTGTAAAGTGGTTGTTTTTTGAAAATAATGGAGAGTTCATCTTCGTTGATTGTTTCATTATTTATAAGTTCGCGTGCAAGGTAATTAAGAGACATTATATTATTTTTGAGAACTGAGAGTACTTCACCATATGACTTATCGATGATAGTTTTAACTTCGGTATCGATGAGAGCTTGGGTTGTTTCTGAGACTCCCATATAGTTATCTGGAATGTAAACTTTACCGATATTTTCGGAGAATCCAAAATTTTGGATCATGCTCTTAGCAATAGATGTTGCTTGTTGAAAATCTCCGACGGCACCTGATGTAATCCTATCTTTACCGAATATGATTTCTTCGGATGCGTGTCCACCGAGAGCAACTTTAATTTTAGCAAGAAGGTATTCTTTTGTATATAAACCAGAGTCAACTAGATCTTCATCTGGAATAAAGTAAGTAATACCTCCTGCTCTACCACGAGGTAGAATGCTAACTTTGCTAAGCTTATCGAATTGTGTAATATTGGAGAAGTATTGTCCAATAACAGCATGTCCAGCTTCATGATAAGCTACTGTTCTTTTCATATCATCTGTAAGAGTTTTTTTCTTAGCAAGTCCAACTGAAAGTTTTTCATATGCTTCTAGTATATGATCATTATTAATTTTATCTGAACCACTTCTTACACAGAATATAGCTGCTTCGTTCATAATATTCATAAGATCTGCACCGCAAAGACCTGCAGTTTTCTTAGCAATAGTCATAAGGTCGATATTATCATCTAGTTGTTTATTTCTGGAATGAACTTGTAGAATTTTGAATCTACCATCTGTATTGGGAAGATCTACTTCAATTTTACGATCGAATCTTCCGGGCCTTAGTAGAGCATCATCAAGTGTATCTTGTCTATTTGTAGCACCAAGAATAATGATACCTTCGCTACCGGTGAAACCGTCCATTTCTGTAAGGAGTTGATTAAGTGTTTGTTCTTGTTCGTTATTACCTCCAGTTTGAATACCTCCGGATGCTCTTTTTTTTCCGACTGCATCAATTTCGTCAATAAATATGATACATGGTGCTTTATCACGAGCTTTCTTGAATAGATTTCGAATTCTTGATGCTCCAAGACCAACAAACAGTTCAATAAACTCGCTTGCAGACACAGCCATAAAAGGTACTTTTGCTTCACCTGCAATTGCTTTAGCCAAAAGTGTTTTTCCGGTACCTGGTTTACCAGATAGAAGACAACCTTTAGGAACTGAAGCACCGATTTGAGTGTATTTGTTTGGATTTTGTAGGAAGTCAACTAATTCATATAGTTCTTCTTTAACTTCATCTATTCCTTCTACATCTTCAAATGTAATACCGGTGTCTGGTTCCATATTAAAATCTCCAACATTGTTAGGAATTAATGGGTTTCCCATAGGAGAACCATTTTTGTTTATAAGATTAATAAATCCTGTAAGGAATAAGTATGCTAGAGCTATAGTTCCAATTGTTTGGAAAATAGATGGTTCTGATTCAGCAACTTTATCGATATAAACATCAACATTATTTGTTTCCATGGTTTTAAGTAAATCTCCATTTACAAGTACATCGACTGAACCATATTCACCTTCATTATCTTCGAAAAGGAGTTCATTACTATTTTTTTGGATTCTAACTTTATCAATATTTTTGTTTCGGACTTTTTTAATAAATTCAGTATAACTAGTAGGTCTAGATGGTGGGGGGCGAACAATAGGGGGCGGGTTTGCAATATTAGATAGCATCATGTTTTAATATAAAATTAATTCATTCCTTTAAATTGATGCTGTGATTCATTTGTTTTTACAAGTGATTGTGGTGGTGAAGGTGGAGGTGGGAATTTACAAAATATAATACAATCACAAGATATCCGTGGGAATTTGTAGAAATTACAAATAACAGGTCTCAAAGAATTCATAAAATAAGATTCTAGAGTCAAAAATGTTTTCTTCTTAATAGTCATTATCTTATTACTTCTTATCGTTTTTTAAATTTAAAGTTAGTTAATCGTCAAGTTCATTTTCATTTTCAATATAATAACACGAGAAAGAAGAATATTCATCATGTATATTTAAAAAACTTTCCTTTAGAAAGTTTTTAACCAACTGAAGGTTGGTTTTGTTATG
>MDSV01012760.1_pt1 | contig 14113 bp, 10 predicted proteins | sample 810851 | NCBI WGS metagenome assembly MDSV01 (sample SAMN05326640, study PRJNA326480) | marine metagenome | isolation source: seawater | place: Atlantic Ocean: North East | collected 2012 | reverse complement strand
TCTCATGGGCATTTTGAATTAAATGTTTTTAAACCTTTAATCATTCATAATATTTTACAATCAATTGAAATCATGAGTGACTCATCAAAAACTTTTGCGATATTTTGTGTAAGAGGAATTAAAGCAGATAAGAAAAGAATTAAATATTTATTAGATAATTCTTTAATGCAAATTACTGCTTTGGCTCCAAAAATAGGCTATGACAAAGCTGCCTACATTGCAAAAACTGCTCATAAAAATGGAACAACTCTAAAACAAGAAGTTATTAAATCAGGATTAATAAAAGAAAAAGAATACAATAAAATAATGAGTCCAATTAAAATGACTAAACCTAAATAGTTTAAGAAACTTCTTTAATAAATTCTGATATTTTTTTTAAACTAAAAATTTCAAAAAAACTTTCATTAAAAAGGATAATTTCAAATTTATTTTTAAAATATTTTAAATCCTCATTTAAAGCCTTGTAATTTTTGTTCAATGAAATCTTTTTAAAATTAATTTTCTTATTCAAAACATTTAAATTTCCATTAAAATCGAGATTCAAAGTTTCATTCTTAGAATTAGATTTTATAGAAAATAATTTAAAGAATTGTTGTTTGTCATTGGAGTTTATTGAACAATTAAAAAATAACAGAGGATACTCCTCTAAAAGATTTACATTACCTCTGCATGTAAAAAAATTATCTGCTATATAAATATCTTTTATAAAATTCATTCTACCAAAGGCTAAATCAGCCTTTAAATGCATTTTGTTAATTAAGTTACGGCTAAATTTTTTAGACACAAAATTAAATTCATTTTTACTATTAATCTTTTTAATGAGATCTTTTGACGCTAATAACTTTTTAAGATTAATTTTTTTTTTTAAAAATTTAGTATTAACTTCCTCAATTTCAAACTTGGACTTTAATTCGACAAATGGCTCAAGAACAATTTCATTATTATTTCTAAAAGAAAGATTCTTACTCCTAAATAATGAATTACTTATAATTAATTTTTTATTATCGTAATTAAATTTGAATTTAATGCTTGTGTTAAGTATTTTTGATTTAAAAACTCCATTCAATTTTTTTTTTTTTATTTCATCAAAATCGATAATGGCATTTATGCCCGAATTAATTAGCTTAAAACTAATTTTTTTAAAATTATCACTCGTTTTGATTTTAAATTTTTTACCAAAAATGTTTCCTTGAAAAGAATTTTTGTCATATCCATAGTTAGAAAATTTAATATTATCTAATCTTAGAATTGTTTTATTTTCATCATTTACTTTTAGGTTTAAATTGTCTAAAGAAAATTTATTTTTTTTTGATATTAGGTTTTTTATTAAAATTCTTAAATTTTGAGCTCTAATTTTGATATTACTGTCCTTTAAGACTATCTTGTTTGACTTATAATTTTCATAATTGTAGATACTAAAAATATTTGGGTAAATTTTTAAGTATTCAACTTTTAATTTTTTAGGTAGAGAGTCTAGATTTATAATAACATTTTTTAATTCTAGCCTAGGACGAGGAAAAGGCTGATATTTGATTTCCTCATAATTGATAATTTCAAAATTATAATTCATAAGTATATGATTTTTGATAATTTCTGCTTTTTTTTCATAATTAAAAAAATTTGGGATTAGGAGAAATAAGACGATAGAAATAATAAATATTGCAAATAAATATCTAAGAGAAAAAATAAAACTAAAAAATTTAGAATACTTATTGTGTATTATTTTATTTAATCTATTTATCATTTTTTTTATTTTTATATCTAGTATATAAATGAAAATTCTCTTGTATGAATAACATAGATAATTTAATTGAAAACCTTAACAAAGAACAAAAAGAAGCAGTTCTAAGTACTGAAGGTCCTAATTTAATTGTTGCTGGTGCCGGTTCAGGTAAAACAAGAGTTTTAACTTCTAGACTTATCCATATTATAAATAAAAAAAAAGCTTGGCCTAATCAAATATTGTGTGTGACTTTTACAAATAAAGCTGCGAAAGAAATGCAAAATAGAGTTATGCAATACGTTAAAGGAAGCTCTAATGCGGTGCCATGGTTAGGTACTTTTCATTCTACAAGTGTAAAATTTTTGAGAAGGCATGCTGAGGCACTAGGCTATAGAAGTAATTTTACAATATTAGATACTGAAGATCAAAAAAAATTAATCCGAAATATTGTTAAAGGTGAAGATCTGGATGCTAAGAAATTTTCTCCCCAATTAATTATGTATCATATTGATCAATGGAAAAATAAAGGTCTTTTACCAAAAGATGTTAGATTAGAAAAAGCAGGGTCTATAGTAAAATCAGTATTAAAAGTTTATGAAATTTACCAAAACAAAACAAGAGATCTTAACGCATTTGACTTTGGAGATTTAATTTTATTCTGCGTTAAACTTTTCGAGGAGCACAAAGATATAAGAGAAATATATCAAAAAAATTTTAAGTATATACTAGTAGATGAATTTCAAGATACAAATTTTATTCAAAACAAATGGTTAAATTTACTTGTTAATGATAACGAAAACATTTGTTGTGTCGGTGATGATGACCAATCAATATATAGTTGGAGAGGAGCGGAAATAAAAAACTTTCTTACTTTTGACCAAATTTATAAAAACTGTAAAGTTTTCAAATTAGAACAAAACTATAGATCTACAAAAAATATATTAGAAACTGCTTCTAATTTAATTGCAAATAATTCTAATAGAATGGGAAAAAAATTATGGTCATCTTCAAATCAAGGTGAATTAGTAAAACTTAATTGTTATAGAACCGGAAAAGAAGAAGCACAAGGTATCAGTGATATTATTGAGCAGAAATTAAAAAAGAAATATTCTCTTAATAATGTCTCTATATTGGTAAGAGCAATTTATCAAACTAGAGAATTTGAAGAAAGATTCCTTCAACTAGGTATTGGCTATAGAGTGCTCGGTGGTATTAAATTTTATGAGAGAGCTGAAATTAAAGACGCTGTTTCATATTTAAGAATTATTAATCAAAAATTTGATGATTTGGCATTAGAGAGAGTAATTGGTGCGCCAAAAAAAGGAGTTGGTGAAAATACACTTAATCAAATTTACACATTTGGAAAGAATAATAAATTATGTTTAGAGGACTCCATTATTAAAATAATTGAAAAAGGAGGTTTTAAACCAAAGATAAAAACCGCTCTTAATCATTTGATAAATATGATTCAAAAATGGCGTAAAGACTCTTCAAATATGAAACATTTTGATTTAATGAAATTAGTTTTAGACGAGTCAGGATACTCATCGATGCTCAAAAATAAAAAAGATTTAGAAAATGAAAACAGATTAGAAAATTTAAAGGAATTACTAAGGGCTATGCAAGATTATGATAATTTACAAAGTTTTTTAGAGCATGTGGCGCTAGCAACCTCTATAGATCAGGAATGGGAAGGTGCTAAAATAAATTTAATGACAATGCATGCAGCTAAAGGTTTGGAATTTGATGTAGTATTTCTTCCTGGGTGGGAAGAAGGTTTGTTTCCACATCAAAAATCTTTAGAAGAAAAAGGAGATTTTGCTTTAGAGGAGGAGAGAAGACTAGCCTATGTTGGTATTACGAGAGCTAAAAAAGAGGCTTATTTATCATTCGCGATGAAAAGAGCTTACCATGGAGATTGGATGGACGCTCTACCTTCAAGATTTATTAATGAAATACCGGATGAAAGTTTAGAAAAAAATGAGATAGGGATAAATGAAACAGATGATTTTGATTTTAATCAGGATAATTCTATAGAATTCGATGAAGAATATAGGAGTCCTGGGTGGGAAAGATTTAAGAAAAACAAGATACTTAAATGGAAAAAATAAGAAAACTAAAGCAAGCTATTAAAAGTAACAAAATTGATGGTTATATAGTCCCGAAAAATGATGAATTTTTTTGTGAATATATACCAGAATACAATGATAGGTTAAATTATATCTCTAATTTTTCAGGTTCTTATGGTTTTGCTTTAATATTAAAAGATAAAAACTACTTGTTCGTTGATGGCAGATATACTTTGCAAGCAAACAATCAAAGTAAAGCGTCCTATAAAATTGTTACTTTTCCTAGTAAAATGCCCAATGATATTTTAAAAAATAAAAAAATGTCAATTGGATTTGATCCAAAGTTATTTACAAAAAAAACATTAAATGCTTTTTTTGGAAAAAATAATTGTAAATTTAAATCTTTAAATAATAATTTAATTGATAAAATTTGGAAAAGAAAATTTAATAAGTCAAAAGGTTTTTTTTATAAATTACCTAATCATTCTGTGGGCGAAAGTTACATTTCGAAAATTAACAAAATTACACACAATTTAAAAAAAAAGGGGGCAGATTTTCAATTTATTACTGCGAGTGAAAATAATGCTTGGTTATTTAACATTAGGGGTAATGATACAAAATATACTCCAATTCCTAATAGTCACGCATTAATAGATAAAAATAAAAATATTCAATTTTTTTGTAATTTAAAAAAAATTTCTTCATCATTAAGAAAAGCTTTTAATAAAGTAAAATTTACAAAAATAGAACTAATAGGCAAAACGCTTTCAGAGATCAAAAGGCGAAAATTTATAATAGATGAAAATACCTGCTCAATTTATTTTGAAAATCTAATTTCTAAGAATAATAAACTTCTAGGTTACCAAGATCCTATTTATCAACTTAAAGCGATCAAAAACGAAGGAGAAATAAAAAATATTAAGGCTGCTCATATTTATGACGGTGCTGCACTTACAAAATTCTTATTTTGGGTCAAAAAAAATTTTACTAAGAGAAAAATTACTGAAATAAGTGCTTCGGAAAAATTGTATTACTTTAGGAAAAAAAATAAAAAATTTAAATTTTTAAGTTTTCCTACAATTTCCGGCTCTGGTCCAAACGGAGCAATAATTCATTATAAACCAAACAAAATAACAAATAGAAAACTTAACAATGGAGATATTTACCTTGTTGACTCTGGAGGACAATACGAATTTGGAACAACAGATGTAACAAGGACTATTTCTCTACAAAACTCTAATAAGAGGATAAAAGATATATTTACAAGAGTTCTTAAAGGCCATATTGCCGTCGCAAGTTACAAATTAAAAGAAAATACATCAGGCTCTGAAATTGATAACGAAGCACGAAAATATTTGAAGCAAATTGGATTAGATTATGCGCATGGAACAGGTCATGGTGTAGGTTTTTTTTTGAATGTTCATGAAGGTCCTCATGCAATTTCAAAGAATAATAAAGTTACGTTTAGGGAGGGAATGATAGTATCAAATGAACCTGGATATTATGAAAAAAACAATTTTGGTATAAGAATTGAAAACTTAATCTATGTTAAAAATAATAAACAAAAAAAATACTTTGAGAATCTAACGATGGCACCAATTGATAAGGAATTAATTAATAAAAATATTATGAATGATAATGAAAAAAAATGGCTAAATACTTATCATAAAAAGGTGTTTCATAATCTTAAAAGTTTAATGAATAAAGTAGAGATTTCTGAATTAAAAGAAGCTTGTTCAGCTATTTAAAATTTTATTCCATTCTTTCTCTAAAATAATTTTTATATTTAATTGTTTTGCCTGATCTATTTTCTTTTTTGTAGGTTTAGACCCGCCAACTACTAAAAAATCTAATTTTTTTGAGATTGATCCTAAAACTTTTCCACCATTATTTTCAGCAATAGCTTTAGCTTCTGACCTACTCATATTTTGAAAACCACCTGTAAACATTATTTTTTTATTTGAGAATTTTCCTTTATTACTTTGAATAGAGTATTTGTTTATGTTTAATTTATTAATTAACTCATTTGTTATTCTTATATTTGTTTCGTTTAAAAAAAAGTTATTGATGGAATGGATTTGAGTTTCTCCAATACCATCTAAATCAACTAAATTACTCAGAATTTTTTTTCTATTTTTCAAATCAAATAATTTTTTAAATTCTTTAATTGATCCAAAAAAGCTGGCTAAAATTTTTGCGTTTTCCTGTCCAATATGTCTTATACCTATTGAATAAATTAGTTTATCTAAATTAATTGATTTTGATTTAGTAATTGCAACTTTCAAGTTTTTGATAGAAATCTCTCCCCACCCCTCTAATTTTTTTATTTTATCAAAATCTAGTTCAAAGATATCTGAAGGTTCTTTTATTAAGTTTAATTCCCAAAACTGTTCAATTACTCTTTTGCCAAGACCATCAATATTAAAAGCCTCTTTAGAAACTATATGTTTAAGTTTTTCTTTAGCAATATATTTGCAATCATATCCCTTAATACACCTTCTTACAGCATCAAGTTTTTTCAAATTTTTGCTAAATTCTTGCTTAGTCTCGGCTCCGCATAAACATTTTTTTGGAAAAATGAATTTTTTACTTTTTTTGTCTCTTTTAGATCTATCTACAGATACCACTTGCGGAATAACATCTCCCGCTCTTTGAATTTGTATTGTATCATTAATTCGTACATCTTTTCTCTTAATTTCTTCTTCATTGTGTAAAGTTGCGTTAGATACGACGACCCCTCCAACATTTACAGATTCTACCTTAGCTACAGGAGTAATTGCTCCCGTTCTGCCAACTTGTATTATTATATCTTTAACTTTAGTTAACGCTTTTTCGGAAGAAAATTTATAAGCTATTGCCCATCTAGGAGAGTTAGATGTATTACCCAATCTTTTTTGGAGATTTATGTCATTAACTTTATAAACAATTCCATCTATATCATAATTCAGTGATGAGCGTTTCTTGTCTAATTTTTGATGTGCTTCCTCTATTTCATCTAAACTATTAACAACTTTGGTTAGTGGATTTGTAATAAAATTCCAGCTTGATATTTTTTCTAAAAATTCGAAATGTGTTTTAAATATCATTGGTTCTAAAGCACCAAAACCATACGCAAAGTATTGAAGAGGAATATTTGAGGTCTCTTTGGCATTTTTTTGTCTTAAAGAACCTCCAGCGGCATTCCTTGGATTTGCAAACTTTTCTTTTAAATTAAAAAAATCTTTTTTACCTATATAAATTTCACATCGAATTTCAATTAAATTTGGAATATTTTCTCCCTTAATAAATTTTGGAATGGTAGAAATAGTTTTTAAATTTGACAAAATATCTTCTCCTACTACACCATCACCTCTAGATAGACCTCTGCTAAGCTTGCCATTTTCATATATCAAAGATGCAGATATTCCATCAATTTTAGGCTCTGAAATTAATTCTATTTTTTTTTCCTTTAGATTTAAAAAATTTTTTATTTTTTTTATAAAATCACTCATATCTTCCTTATTAAAAGCATTGGATAAAGAAAGCATTGGGCGCAGGTGTTGAATTTTTTTGAATTTATTTAAAGGAGACGCTCCTACAATTGGCGATAATAAATTTAGTTTTTTTAAAAAACTATTTTTTTGTTCTAAGAGTAATATTTCTTTTTTTAATGTATCATAATCTTTATCAGATATTTTTGGATTGTCATTATTGTAATAATAATGGTTATGCTGTTTTAGAGTATTTATTTTATTTTTATAATCATTAATTATTTTTGACTTCTCTTTCATTATTTTATTATTTTAATAATTTTATTAAATAATCCACCTTCTTCTTTTTTTTTAGGAAGTGATTTTTTTTTAACAATTTTATAATCTTTATTTAAAATTTTATATGATTGTTCATACCATTCGCTAGAATTATAATTATAACCTAATAAACTAGCATATTTTTTGGCCTCATCTACTAAACCAAGGTAATAATGTATCTCTACTAGTCGATGTAAAGCCTCTTCAATAAAAACTGTTTTATCGTAATTTTTTAAAATATTTTTAAGTCTATTGATTGCAGGCACCCATTTTTGAACTGAAATATAATACTTTGCTACAAATAATTCTTTTGCGGCTAATTGATTTTTAATTAAATCTTTTTTAAATTTTAAGTCAATTGAATACTCACTTTCAGGATATTTTTTTATAAAATAATTAATCTGCTCTTGAGCTTTAAGTAATGGTTTAAGATCTTTTTTTTCATCTTGTATCTGCTCATAATAAATTATTGCTAACAAATAATTTGCATAAATTATGTTTTTATCAACTGGATAAACATTAATAAATCTTTTTAAGTTTTCCTCTGCCTGATTAAAAAAATTTATCCCGTATAATGCATAGCTAGACATTATAGATGCTTTGGCGGCCAATTCTGGTTTGGAGAAATTTAATTCAGCTTCATCAAATTTTTTGCTTGCAAAAAAATAATCCTTTTTTTCAAAAGCTATTAAACCCTCAGCATAAATTTTGTAAGGATCTGTTCTCTTTGAGGTTTCGTATTTTAGATCTTCTTTTTTAGAACATGCTAATGAAGAAAAAGCTAACAACAATATTAATAAAAATCTAATTACCATGAACACAAATTAATAACAGATTAATAATTAATTTATAAGATAAATTTATCTTTTTAGATTCTAATTAAGCGTTTACAGCTATTTTTTCTAATTGTTTTTGGTGGAATTTTTTGGATACTTTGAAATTTTTCATCTCAATAACTTCAAATGCTGATTTTAAACTAAAAATTTTTCTCAAAAATAAATTTGTTAGTTCATGACCGCCTTGATGGCAAAAAACTTTTCCAATTATTCTATGTCCAGACAGTAAAAAATCTCCAGCTAAATCTAAAATTTTATGATTTACGAACTCCTTTTTATTTCTAAGTCCTCCTTCATTTAAAACTTTATTATCATCAACGACTAAAGCATTTTCTAATGACCCGCCTTTAGCTAAACCAAATTTTTTAATTTTTTTAATATCTTCGAATAAACAAAATGTTCTTGAGCTAGAAACTTCGTTCAAATTATCTGTTTGAAAATTCACTATATTTTTTTGCTTACCTATTATCTTATTTGAATAATCTAATTGAAAATTAACCTCTAAAGATGAATTGTTTGGTTCAATTGAAATTTTTCTTTTACCATCAACGAGCTCGATTTTGCTAGAAATTTTTAAATATTTTCTTTTTTTTGACTGATCAATTAGATTTATTTTTTTAAGAACGTTAAGAAAATCTTTTGAAGATCCATCCATTATTGGAATTTCTTCGTTGTCTATCTCTACAATTGCGTTATCAACGCCAGTTATATAAAAGGCAGCTAGCAAGTGTTCAACCGTTGAAACTTTTACACCATAATCATTTTGCAAAGTAGTACATAGTCTTGCAGATGATACATTGTTATAATTTGCCTTTATCAAATTATTTTTTATTAAATCAACTCTTTTAAAAACAATGCCTGTTCCCTCTTTGGCTGGAATTATATTTATTGTTGAGCTTTTTCCTGAATGCAAACCAATGCCATCAAAGCTTACTTTTTTAGATAGAGTTTTTTCATACATTTCTTGCATAGGAAAATGTTATACTTGAGAGTCGATTTATCTTTAAAACAACTAATGTTTCTAAAAAAAACAAAAATTAGTTAAAAATCGCTTCAAAAAACCGAGCTAGTAGTGACTTTTTGGGTTGGGCGACGGGTATAGCCTCTTTTTTCCAACCAAAATGAGCTAGTTTGTTAATGGAATTTAATATGCTTTCACTTGCTAAACCCTCTAAAAATTTTAAATTGAAATTACTGTTGGTTGAAAAAGTTATTTTATAAATCTCTCTAAAACATTTGAATTCTCTCTTCTGGTCGATTTCTATAAAAATATTCTTTGATATCAACCTATAATATTTAAAATTAATATTTTTAAATAGTATAAGTTCAAAAATTTCTTTAACTCGAGCTAATATAATTTCGTATATTAATTTCTTTTTTATTTTTCTATAATCATTATTAATGAACAAATTTTTTTCTACAAGTTCGTCTTCAGATATATTTTCTGTTAACTCTATTTTATTCAAAATATTTTTAACAGTATCTGTTTTTAAAGCAGTTATTTTCGATATATCTCTAATTATAATATCAGTTCCGAATTTAAATTTTTGCTCGGATTTAAGACAATTATTTTCAAAGTAAAAAATTTTTGAATTTTTCTCGTTAATTTTAATATGGAAAAAAGTATTAGAGTTTTTATGATTTTCACTTATGTTTACTCCTTTAACAAAACTCTTAACCAAAATTTTTTTAATATTTAAACTACATTTATCAAAAATATTTTTTAAATTCTTATAATCATTAGTATTAACTAATGTAAAAGACAGTTCATGTGAATAAAAATCTCCAAATAATCCAATAGGTAAATTTTCTATTTCTTTATTGTCCAAATAAAATTTTGAATTAAAAATATGCAGTACTGTTTTTTTTATTTCAATCTCATTTATACGAGATTTTAATATATTCAAAATATAGGTTATATTCTCTCGAGATACTTGGGAACTATTTAATTTTTTAAAACCTGTTAAACTAATAAATGAAGGGTTAAAGTTATCAAGAATTAAAATTACCTCTTTAAAAGTATAATTTAACTTTTGCTCTATTGAATAAATATTTTCTTTAATTACTTTAAAAGTATTTTCTAAATTAGAAATTCTATTATCTTCGTCAATACTAGCAGGAATCTCTAATTCACTAATAACTCTTAAATTATTATTCTCATTAACTTCTCCAACATAAAAAATATAACTCAATTCATTAATTTCTAGAAAAAGTTTTGCTGAGAAATTTTTCATGAACTATTTTAATATAAGTTGATTGATTATTCTATAATCAAAAACTTTATATTTTTTGAAAGCATTTTTTCCTTCAAGATCTAAATAATTTTTCAAACTTTTTATGTAATTCTGTGACGGAAGTTTAATAATATTACTATTTTTTGTTTCTAAATCCCATCTACTAGCTTTGTACAAAGTATATTTTTTTATCTTATTAAAAGGAAAATTCATTTTTATTAAATTATCATATAAAATTTTAAATTCTTCTTTATTCCCTATAACGTGAGGTAAGTTTTGATAATTAGGGAAATTCTTAAATTCTATCAAATCGATCTTTTCACTTAAATAAAACTTTTCTTTTTTATTCAGTAGTATTGCAATTGGTTTTTTTTCAAATATTTTTATCTTTAGAGTACTAGGATATTTTTTATTTATTTTAAAACTTTCAATAAAAGTATTTTTAGTTAATAAATTTGCGATTTTACTATTTTTTAAAAAAATTAAATTTTCGTTGTAAATTGGATCCAGTAATTCTTTTATCTCTTTTTCGTCTAATAAAAAATTATTTTCGATATTTACTACCTTTAAATTAAATTTTGAACCAACTATTTTTAGATTTATAGTAATAGTAGTAAATAGTATCAATAGCACTGCAGCAATTAATGAACGTTTTTTCATTTATTAATACTTGCATCTAGTAAAATTTTTTCGACTAAATTCTCAAAACTAATGCCATTATAATTGGCTATTTCAGGAACTAAAGATAAGCTTGTCATTCCTGGCTGCGTATTCAATTCTAATAAATAAAAACGGTTATTATAAAATTTAAAATCTGATCTTGTAACTCCTCTACATTTTAAAACTTGATGTGTTTTTTTTGCTATTCGTAAAACTTCTCTATAGTTTTTTTTTGACAATCTTGCAGGCATTACATGTCTTGTGTTAGCTTTTTTTGTATATTTTGCTTTGTAATCGTAGAACAGTCTTCTTGGTATAAGTTCGATTGCTCCAAGTGGGTTATCATTAATTACTGCGACTTGAACCTCTTGTCCTCCAATGTATTCTTCAAAAATTAATTCATCATATTTTTTGAATAATGATCTTATTGAATTAAATAATTCTTTTTTATTTTTATAAATTTTTACACCTAAGCTAGACCCTTCATTAACGGGTTTTGAAACTATTGGAAAATTAATTTTGCTGTTATTGATAATATTTAATATTGAATTTTTTTTGTAATCGGACTTATTTATTGAAAAAAATTTAGGAGTTTTAATTTTATTCTTAATGAATAATTTTTTTGAAATTATCTTATTCATGGAATTATAAGAACTTAGTACACCCGAATGAGTATAAGGAATTTTTAAATATTCGAAGTAACTTTGTGCGACACCATCTTCTCCATCTCTTCCGTGTAAGGCGTTAAAAATGACGTCAATTTTTTTTTTATCTATAAGATTAAAATTTTTTTTTTTAGGATCGAATGTTGAAACTTTATAACCTTTTTTTTTTAAAGCTTTAACGCATGCTGTCCCGCTCTGGAGACTTACAGCTCTCTCACCTGAAGTGCCGCCTAGAACGACTAAAACATCTTTAAATTTTTTTTTATTCACCAATAATTTTAATCTCTAGTTCAAGATTTACCCCTGTTTTTTCATAAACTTTTTTTTTAACTTTTTTAATTAGATTTTCAATGTCAGACGATTTGGCTTTGCCGTTATTCACAAAAAAATTGCAATGTCTTTGTGAAATTATTGCGTCACCTTCCCTCAAATTTTCACACCCCGCTTTTTTAATTAACATCCAGGCTTTTTTATCCTTGCTAATATTTTTAAAAGTACTTCCACATGTTTTTATCTGACTAGGTTGAGATAATTTTTTTCTCTCAACAAAATCTGATTGTTTTTTTTCTATTATTTCTTTTTTACGAGTAGAACCTTTAAGTTTTGCAGAAATAATAATTAAATTTTCAGGTAAATTACTTCCTCTATATGAAAACTTAATATTTTCGCTTTTAATTTCAATTTCTGACATATTATTTTTATCAATTGCTTTTAAAGAAACTAAAACTTTAGAAATATCATTTTCATAACAACCGCTATTCATTACAATTGCACCGCCAACTGATCCTGGTATACAAGACAAAAACTCTAAATCCCCTATGTTATTTTCTTTCGCAAAATTAGAAATTTTACGATCAAGTGTTGCGGCGCCCACTTCTAAAATATCTTTATCAATAAGATTGCAATAGGAAAAGTCTTTTCCTAGTTTAATAACGGCTCCTTTAACACCCTTATCTCTAAATAGTATATTAGAGCCAGCACCTATAAATGTTGTTTGTATTTTTTTTTTTTTTATTTCTCGTAAAAATTCTTTTAGCTGATTTTTATTTTTAGCTTTATAAAAATATTCAGCTTTTCCTCCTAAATTAAACCAACTGTAATTAGATAAATTTACATTTTGACTTAAGCAACTCTCAAATTTTTTTATAAAATCAGTATTTGGTTTCATAGGGAAATTTTAAGTCTCATTAACCATTTTGATATTACTCCGGCTCCCATACCAATTATTATTTCGTTGCTAATTAAATTCTTTTTAAGAAATTTGGTCAGCTCTATTTCACTTCTTACAATAATTACTTGGGTATGTGAATTTTTTGCAATTAAATTTGCAAATTTCATTAGATCAAATTTAAAATTTCTTTTTTCTCCAGCCGCATATAAAGGACATATTATAACTAAATTTGACTTAGAAAAACATCTTGAAAATTCTTTTTTAAGTGACATTACTCTAGAGTATCTATGTGGTTCAAAAATACTAATAATTTTTCTTTTTGAATTAACATTATTTACTCCTTCTAAAATTGAACTAATTTCTGTTGGATGATGGGCATAATCATCATAGAAATCGTTTTTATTTTTTGTAAAAATCTTTGTCATTCTTCTTTGAACTCCAGAAAAATTTTTTAATGATTGCTTGGCAATATTTATATTTGCTCCAAGATTTAAACAAACAATTAAAGATGCTGCCGCATTGAGTGCATTGTGCTTTCCTAATAATTTAACATTTATGTTTTTGATAATTTTTTTTTTCTTATTTTTATCCTCAAATTTTAAGTCAAAGGTCGTGCTATCAAAGTTATACTTAATATTTTTAATCTGATACTCAGCCCTTTTACTTTCTCCATAAGTCAGAATATTTTTCTTTTTTATTTTATTTATAATTTTTCTTACATGATTACTATCAACACAAATAATAGATTTACCTGTTGGTGGAGTTTTATTTATAAATTTTACAAATGATTTTTCTAAATTTTTATAATTTTTGTAGTAATCTAAATGCTCGTAATCTATATTAGTTACGATTGAATAATTAATCGGCAATTGTAAGAAACTTCCATCGGACTCATCTGCCTCTAATATTGCCCACTCACCTTTCCCTAGTTTTGCATTACTTTTAAGAGAATTTATTACTCCACCAT
>MDSV01220760.1_pt1 | contig 14116 bp, 15 predicted proteins | sample 810851 | NCBI WGS metagenome assembly MDSV01 (sample SAMN05326640, study PRJNA326480) | marine metagenome | isolation source: seawater | place: Atlantic Ocean: North East | collected 2012 | reverse complement strand
ATTTACATCATAATACTTATCAAAATTGTCTATACCAATAACAGAATATTTTTTATTTTTAATTAAGTTTTTTGCTAAATTGAAACCAATAAAACCTGCAGATCCAGTTATAAGAATTTTCATTTTTTTGAATTAAATTTTTTATATTCAGTTAATATTTTATTAGCTCTGTTTTTCCAACTATATTTTTTAGAGGTAGAGAGCGAATTTTTACAAATTTTATTAATATTAAATTTATTTTCTAATAGATTATTTACAACTTTTTTCCAACTTTCATAATTATATTTATTTACAATAAGTGAATTTTTTTTGTGTTTTAAAACTTCGCAAATTCCATCTAATTTGGAGGATATTATAATCCTGCCGGATGCCAAATAGTCGAACATTTTTAAAGGCGAGCAATAGTTGGCTGTATTGATATTATTTGCATTAATAGAAACATCATTTGAATATGGCATTAACAATATGTCTGATTTTGATAAAATATTTGGAACTTTTTTGTAGTCGATGTGGTTGAAAATTTTTAAATTTTTTGTGTTGTTAATAGATAATTTGTTGCTTTTTCCGTATAGATTGAAATTTATTTTGTTAAAATTTTTTGCAAGTTTAAGAATTAATTCTATTCCTCTCCCTTTATAAAAACTTCCTATATAAGTAGCTGTCTTAATTCTTGTAATCTTTTTTCCTTTTTTAAAATTTTTTGGATCAGTTCCATCATGTAGTATCATAATTTTTTTATTATTAATGTTATAAAATTTTTTAAGAGCTTTTGAGATAAAAATTATTTTAATAACATATTTTGAATTAATAAAATTAAGTCCTATCAAACAAAATTTTGTAAATGATTTAAGTTCAGTATGTATTTCTAAAAAATGGTTAATTCTTAATAATGATAAAAAAATACTTGCATACAAGCTTCTTGTAATTATTAAAGATTTTCTTTTATCCTTTAGAAAAATAGATGCTTTAAAACCAAAAATAAGTCTTTCTAAAAAATTTGATATTTTTGTTTTTAATATACTTTTGATTTTTAATTGATGTATGCTATTTAACATAAATCTTTTCTTAAGTTTTGAAAAGTTAATTTTTTCTTTTTCATATGGGACTATAAGAATAGTATTGTCAGTTATATTTTGCCCAAATGCGTCACACATTTTAATTACATGTTGACTATATGCACTTTTATTAGTTAATGATGTATCTGCTATATAAAAAACTTTCATTACTTTTTTATTTTTCTTAAATTTCAATATTTATTTAAAAAAATGGAATATTTGCTTGTTTTTCAACTTATTTATTTTTTTCATTAAAATATCATGTGGGGTTAAAATAATATAAATATCGTAATTTGATATTCTTAGAGAAGAATTTAAAATTTTGAATTTTTTTGCGGTTAAATCATCAATCATTGGATCAAAACCTTTTATATATTTAAATTTTTTGTTTAAATTTTTAAAAATTTTCAAGGCTAGAGAATTTCTAATGTCGGCAACATTTTTTTTGTATGTTAAACCACACAAAAGAATTTTATTTTTTTTTACATTTTTGATTTTAAGAATTTTTTCTATTTTTTTTTGAATATTTAGTGTCATTGCATCGTTTATACTTCGACCAGCCAATGTTATTTTAGTTGTAAAGTTGTTTTTTGTACAAATATGAGAAAAATAATAAGGATCAACTGGTAAACAATGTCCTCCCACCAAGCCAGGTTGAAATTTCAAAAAATTCCACTTTGATGATGCAAGTTTATATACTTTTTTATAATTAATATTTAATGCTTCGCAAGCCATATAAATTTCATTAATTAAACCTATGTTTACATCTCTTTGTATATTCTCAATAACTTTGGCTGTTTCGGCTTCAATTATGCTATTTGTATAAATAATTTTTTTTCCTAAATTACTATATAAATTAATTAGTTCTTTTTTATAAAATGAATGTGGATACGCGAGTATTTTATTTATATTTGTTAAATTATGATTTTTATCACCTGGATTAACTCTTTCAGGACTATAACCAACGTAAAAATCTTTACCATTTTTAAGTGAACTTTTTGACTCTAACAATTTCACACATAGTTCTCCTGTTAAACCTGGATAAACTGTAGACTCGAATATAATTATGTCTTTTCTTTTAATAATTTTTGATAACTTTAAGCAAACATTTCTAATATGAGTTAAATCAGGTTTTTTGCTTTTATAAATAGGCGTTGGTACTGTAATAATAAAAACATTAGATTTAATTAAATCTCCTGGATTATATGAAAATGTTAAATTTTTATTTTTAAGATTTTTTTTTTTTATTTCTCCAAATATATCATATCCTTTTTTAAGCTCTAAAACTCTTCTTTTACTAATATCATATCCCAAAATTTTATATTTTTTTGACAGTTTCAAAAGAATAGGAAGCCCAACATATCCAAGTCCGATAATACAAGGTTTAAATTTATGATTTTTATTTTTTAACATTTTTCATTTTAATTGGATTTCCAAACTTAATATCACTTTGGGATCTTCTGCCAATCAAAGAATAATAGTATTTTGGTTGCATACCTAGGCCAGGTCTAATAATTCTCAAATTAAATTTTGAAAATTTATCTCCTTTTTTTATATCTCTAGCAGCATAAATTGATCTTCTAAACTTTAGGTTGGGTAATTCATTTTTGGTCGGACCATAAATATTATTTCCTTTTGAAATAAAGGCATTATTTATTGCTTTTTTTAATAAGGATAATTTTTCAACTTCTAAAGAAAACTTAGCATCTATTCCAATTTTATTATTTAAAGACACATGTTTTTCAATCAATGATGCACCATGGTGAATAGCTCCAATTGCTGCATCAAAACCTATGGTATGATCTGAGTATCCAATTTCACATTTGTATTTTTTTCTCATATCGCCAATTAAATTTAAATTTAAATCAGAGGCTAATGCTGGGTATGAACTCGTACATTTAAGTAATAAATAATTTTTACATTTTTTTCTTTTTAATAATTTAACTAATTCATCTATTTCTTCAGAAGTACATAAACCAGTTGATATCAAAATTGGTTTTTTCGTCTTTATTACTTTTTCAATCAATGGAAAATGAAGACACTCAAATGATGCAATTTTATATGCGGGGACTTTCAATTTTTCTAAAAACTCAATATCATTTTCATCAAATATAGAAGTAAAACAACCAACTTTATATTTCTTTGCTTCATTAAATATTTTGTAGTGCCATTCTTTTTTTGTTTCTCCTTTTTTATATAAATCGAAAAGTTTTTTTTTTTTCCAAATACTTTTTTTATCTTTTATAATAAATCCTGGTTTTGCTAAATTTAAGGTAAGCTTATCTGCTTGATAAGTTTGGAGTTTAATAAAATCTGCTCCATTTTGTGAGGCTTTACGTACCAATTTTAAAGCATTAGACAACTTTCCTCCATGATTTCCTGAAATTTCTGCTACCAAAACTGGTGGGAATTTAAGATCGATGTTTATTTTATCAATTTTCATATTTTATACTCATACTTAAAAATTTTTTTTTTATAATAAATATCAATAAAGTTTAATTTATTAAATATTTTAATTGAAGCTGTATTTTTTTTTTTTGACTAAAGCTATTATTTTTTTAATTTTTTTATTCATTTTAATTTTTTTCATAAATTTTAATAATGCTAACGAGGCGTAACCCCTTCTTCTAAACCTTGCGTCTATAGAGTAACTTAAATAGTAATTTCTATATTTTTTTTCTAATCTTATAAGGCCGATTGGATTTTTATTAAAATAGATAATTTTTAAGATTTTATTTCTAGAATTTAAAAACCTATTGAACCATATTGTGTGTTGCTCTAAAGTAATTTTTTTTCTTAAAATTGAATTTTTTATGGTTTCTTTGTCATTTGCCAATTTAAATGTAAATAAAAGATGTTGTTCTTTCGCCTCAACAAGATTAATTGGCATAAGTATTATCTTCTTTTTATAATTGAATTAACATCTTTTGAAATTTTATTATCAATTTTATTAATATTAGATAGCAATTTTTTTGTTTTTTCTGGCGCATGTTCCATTGCAATTCTTAATATATTCATCCAATTAAGATTATTTTTTTTTCTATTTGTTTCAATTTTATTAATATATTTAATATATTTTTTTTTCATTAAATTACTAAATTTTTAATCATTTCCCTTAGTTCGTACACACTTAAAAAATTTTTATTACTATTGCTGCTATATACAAAATTTCTATTGACTTTTTTACATTTAAATTTTTTTTTGTATTTAAGATAATTATTGCTACTTAAACTTGGTAAAATTAAATAATATTTTTTTAATTCTACTGTATTTTGACTATCACTCGAAGAAATCATTTCTTCATGTATTTTTTCTCCAGGTCTAATTCCAATTATTGGAGTTTTGCATGAAGGGTCGACTGCTTTTGCCAAGTCTGTTATTTTGTAACTGGGCAGTTTCGGAACTAACAATTCACCACCCATAAGATTTTTTATTGACCACAAAACTATATCTACTGCATGATCCAGTGTTATATTAAATCTTGTCATCTCTTTATCTGTGATTGGCAAAATTCCTTTTTTTTTATTTTTTATGAAAAAAGGAACTACGGATCCTCTGCTTCCCAAAACATTTCCATATCGTACTACTGAAAATTTAATATTTCTATTCCCTTTTATATTGTTTGCTGAAATGAATAATTTATCTGAACATAATTTTGTTGCTCCGTATAAATTTATTGGAGAACAGGCTTTATCAGTGGATAAAGCTATTACATTTTTAACATTATTTTTAATAGATGCTTCGATTAAATTGTTGGCTCCTATTATATTAGTTTTAATAGCCTCAAAAGGATTATACTCTGTGGTTGGCACTTGTTTGAGTGCAGCTGCATGAATTACAGTTTCGATATTTTCTGTAGCCGAAATTAATCGATTATAATCCCTCACGTCGCCTATAAAAAATCTTATAAAAGGATATTTTTCTAAAGGGTATTCTTTTGACATTTCAAATTGCTTAAGTTCGTCTCTACTAAAAATAATCAATCTTGAAATTTTCTTATTTGTTTGGATAAGTTTTTTAACAAATGCCTTACCAAAACTTCCAGTTCCTCCAGTAATAAAAAAAGAATTTTTTTTAGACATATATTTACATTAATTAATTATTTTAAAGATAACATTTTTTTTATAATATTATTTAAATCATTTTTTTTTAAACTTGGATAAATTGGCAAAGATATCTCTTTTTTGTAAAAATTTTCTGAAATTGATAGCTGTTTTTTGCTAAATATTGCGTTTTTTTTATAATATGGTTGAAAATGTAGTGGAATATAATGAACTTGAAGTCTGATATTTTTTTTTAAAAATTCTTTAATTAAATTGGTTTTGCTACATTTTAGTTTTTCGAAATTCACAAGTAAAGGATATAAATGATATGAGTGATAAATATTTTTACTGACTTTAGGCACATGAAACCTGTGATCATTTTTAAAACAACTATCGTAAATCTTAGCTATCTCTCTTCTTCGTTTTATGAAAAAATTTAATCTTTTGATTTGAGATATACCCAATGCACATTGCAAATCTGTAATTCTAAAATTGTTACCTGGTTCAAAAATTTTATATTCCCAATGTTTTTTTTTATTTTTTATCATAGAGTGACTTTTTATTAACTTGAATTTATTATCAAAATTCTTTCTATTAGATAAAATTGATCCACCTTCTCCTGTTGTAATTGCTTTTACAGGATGATAACTCTGAGTTACAAAATCTGCATATTTAATAGCATATTTTTTGTCATTATAATATTTTGATCCCATTGAATGACATGCATCATTTATTAATAAAAATTTATACTTTAATGATAAATATTTCAAAGCTTTCCAATCACAAGGATGGCCTGCATAATCAACTCCTATGACGCATTTAACTCTCCTTGGATATTTTTTAAGAAAACTCTCTAATTTGTTAGGGTCTATTGTATATGTATCTTTACAAATATCTACAAAAGCAACATTTGCATTAGTTTGTGAGATACAATTTGCTGTTGCTAAAAATGTAATTGGCGTTGTTACAACAATATCATTTTTCTTCCAATTAAAAATTTTTGCTATTATGTTTAGAGCAGAGGTGCCATTATTAACTACAGTTGCATAATTTGATCCAAAGTATTTACATAATTCATTCTCAAATTTTTTTACAAAAGGTCCTGCTGTTAAATGGCTAGATTTTAATGCTTTAATAACATAATTTATGTCTTCATTAATTATTTCTTGTTGACTGTAATTTATCATTTAAAATTCTCTGGATAAAATTGTTTCTCAATGTTTGATTTGTATTTCTTTAGCAAATTAATGTTTGTTTGGGAAATTTTTTTTTTTTTTAATTCTTTCAATATTTACCAAAAATTTAAATTGAATTGTATTTAAATTTGGTTTTACTTTCAGCCATTTACAGATTTCTAAATAATTTTCAAAATTAAATTTTTCAATTTGAAATATTTTATATTTTTTTTTACTAATTTTTTTCACAGTTTTTAGCAAATATTTGTTGACCTCATCCCAGTACCATTTTGATTTAATAATTGAATTTAACTTGTTCCATTTAAAAAAATATTTTCCATTGGGAGCAATTCTAGAAAAATTATGATGTTTATTGTGAAAGCTGGTTGCAATTCCTTGGTATCCAAGAACTTTATTACTACCTGATTTCTTATAAACAGAGTTGTACCAGCCGCTATCATTTAAGCTCTGGGACACATGATTTGGATTTCTGATTAAAATAATTATTTTTGAATTAAATTTATTTACTAACTCGTTTATATGAAAGATTAAGTATGATGAACTTTCCAAGTAAATTTTTTTTTTTCTATTTGACTTTTTAATTGAATTGTCGATTGCTGAAAATAAAGGGGCTTCGTCAATATTTAATTTGTTGTATTTTATAAATTTATAATATGCTTGAAGGAGCGGTCTTTTTTCATCAAAACATTCTATGTATGTATTTTTTTTAAATATTTTATTTAAAAAACTTTCTCCACATTTTCCACTACCCACTATAAATACACTTTTCATAATTTTGAGAATAAGATTCTTTCTATATTATATATAGGTTTTTTTTCATTTATCTTTTAATAATATTTTTTTGTCTTGGATTTCATAAATTTTATCACAAAATGCCAAGGTCTCTTGTCTATGAGAAATAATTATACAAGTTAAATCATTAATTTTCTTTAGAGATGACAAAATATTTTTTTCTGTTTGAAGATCTAATGCAGATGTTGCTTCATCCAAAATTAATATTTTCGGTTCAAATATTAACGCTCTTGCGATACAAATACGCTGTAATTGTCCTCCAGAAATATTTGTACCTTTTTCATTAATTAATGTTTCAAGTCCAAGTTTGGATTGATCAATAAAAGTTTCTAAATCTGATGCTTGAATTGCTTTTTTTAATTTTTTTTCATCAATTTTTGGATTTTCTTGAAAATAAAGATTTTCTTTTATTGTTCCATCAAAAATTAGCGGTTCTTGTGTAACTACACCAAAATTTGAAAAATTTAAAGTTTTTGAACTTAAAATTCTTTTTCCATCAATAAATATATTTGATTGATCTGCATCAAGAAATCCTGATAAATAATTAATTAAAGTTGTCTTTCCAACCCCAGTCTTACCAACTAATCCTATAAATTGATTTTTATTAATTTCAAAAGAAACATCTTTTAAAATGATTTTATTTATTTTGGTTTTCTCATCAAATATCGATAGATCTAAATTTTTAAATTGTATATTGCTTTCAAAAGAAATTTTCTGTTTATTTCTATTATCTGGTACATTTTGAAATATTTTTTTTTCATTGAATAATACATTAACAGAAGCCTTGCCTGTTGTAATCATTTGGAAGCCTGAAGCTATCCTCGAGACTGCCGGAAATAACCTGGATGCAATTACTGTATATACAACTAAAATATTAAACAAGTCGACTAATTGATTGCCTTTTAAGATATAAAATATTGCAGCTAAAGAAATTACAAAAATAAAAAAAAATTCTAAAAATACTCTTGGAAAAACAAGCAATATTGAGTTTTTAATTGTTATTTTTTTTTGCCCGTACAAATGATAGTTAAGTTTTTTTATAAAAAACTCTTCAATGTCATAAATATTGATTATTTTTCTAAGATTAAGAGACTCCAATATAACTGAAAGTTGTCTACCTACATGATATTGTCTTAGCTTACCCCAATTATAAAATCTTTTTTTGAAAAAAACATAATATATTGTCGATAATATTAAAAATATTAATAATAAAGTTGAAGTTGCTTTAAAATTGTAAATTAATAAGGCAATAATTGCTAAAGTTAAAAATAAAAGTTCTAATATAAGTGTTAATCCCGGATAAAAGACTTTTTTAACGAAAATTTCAACCTCATTTTGCACATTCCGAATCAATGTTGCGGTATTTTTATTTTTTATACTTTTATTATTAATTTTTAAATAATTAATCAAAAAAAAATTATTTAATTTAATGCCTAAGTTAGCTGTAAAATTGGATTGAAAATAATTTAAAAATAGTACGTACAAAAATTTAATAGAAAAAATAATCAAAATTGAGATAATAAAAATTAATTGTAAATCAATTTGAAAATTAAACATTTCATATAAATTCTCTGCATGAAGCAATATTTGATTATCGGGGTTATTTGAGAAAAAATAAACTATTGGAATAAGTGAACTGAAACTTAATAATTCAATTAACGCCCCAATGAAAATTAAGATAAATAAAAAAGGTACTCCTTTTTTTATTTTAATTAATGAGATTAATTTTTTAATCATAAATATTTACGATAAGATTTATCCTAACAAAATATGTCTATTTATTGATTTTATTCAATTTTTTAATCATATTTTCTAGCTGATTAAATAAAGGGGCATCGTCAATATTCATTTTATTGTATTTAATAAATTTATAATAAGAATGTAATAGTGGCCTGCTTTCGTCTCTAGCTAAAATTTTATTATTTCTCTTAAAAAGACTATTTAAAAAGGTTTCGCCACATTGTCCACTTCCAGTTACAAATACGCTTTTCATATTTATTAAAAAATTTTATTCCTACTAATATTACTTAGATTTGTCTTAATTTATACTTTTCTTGTAAATCTTTACTAAGTCTTACTTCTCCATAAGGAGAACTATCTCCCCAAATATTATTTTTATACCACTCATTATTTTTGATCCACCAAACTTTTTCACTTCTAAATGTATCAGCAATTTTCCAAAATTCGTCTTCTTTCATCTGTACATAATTTAACCAAAAATCCAAATCTGATGGTATGATATGATCATATTTTTTTACCATTTCAATACCTTCTTCTCGACTCATATAATCAGTTCTTATATCTTTTGAGGCATGATCTGAAGCTCTACCATAACCAAATTTTATAAATTTTAATAAATCATGAACACCATTTTCGTAACGATCATCAAGATTTGACATTTGCCTATATGTTCTCTCAAAAGGGATGTCTTTTTTTTTCCAATTATATTTTTCCATCATTATTCGTGCGTGACTATTGGGATCCCATTTAAAATAATTACCTATTGGAATTCCTCTAATTTTATTTTGTATATATTCTTCATCTGTTGGAAATTTTGCCCAAAGCATGTCTTGTTCTCTTAAATCTGAATTCTTGATTACGTCTTCCCATTCATAGCCTCTCAAGTTATGTTCAACTCTCATTCTATTTGTAAATTCAACCATATCACTAACATCATACATACCACTTATGTCCCAGAAGGTTTCACCCCAAATAGTCAAGGGAATATTAAATTTTGCTGCAATTTGAAATGGATAAGTAAAAATCCCACAATGAGCATGCCAATTCATGTCACCCATTATTTTAAAACACTGTCTATTTAATTTAATCAAACTTTTTACACTTGGTCCAAATACTAAATGGTCTGCATCAAACACTTCTCTCATTTTATCTCTATTATGAATTCCTTCTGGCAAAAAATTGTTTCCATCATAGGTAACCAATAATGGTTTTAGATTAAACTCTTTTACAATTTGATGTGCTTGGTAATAACTATCTTTACCACCACTAACTGGTATAATACAATCATAGTTGCTGTTTGATTTATGTAATTTTAAAATATCTTCAAATTTTTTTCTTCTTTCTTTCCATTCATCGGGACTGATAGATTGATAGGCTTCATGATATTCACAAGCTGAACATATCCCTTTTTTATTTATTGATAATGCTACAGAATTATTAGGCAATACACATTTTAAACAATAAGTGGTTTTATTTTTCATAAGTTAATTCTATTTAAACTCTTCTGTAAAAAATTTTGGATTTCTAAACTCCTTAGTTTTATTTGATAGATATTCCTTTGCCAAATAAACACTGTGTTCAACATGATGAAAAATATTTGATGCAGCAATTCCATCACATTTGGTATTTGAATAAAGACTATACATATCCTCCCAAGATCCAGCTCCCCCACATGCAATTACGGGTATCTTAAAAGAGTTTGAAAATAAAGATAAAAAGTCAATGTCATAGCCATTTTTTTTACCATCTCTATCAACTGAATTAATAAAAATTTCACCAACACCACTATCTATAACTTCAGTTGCATGTTTTATTGGATCTATATCTAAAACTTTATCTCCATTTTTAACAACTCGATAATTGTTTTTATCAATTTTAATATAGTCTATGCTAGCAATTAAAGCTTGAGATCCTAAAGTTTTTGCAATCTTATTAACTTCATTTTTATTTTCAATCGCTAAAGTGTTTATAACTACTTTTTCAGCTCCATTTTCAATCCTGATAAGAGCATCATTTAAAGATCTTATTTTTCCACCTGTAGAAACTGGCATGAATGAAACTTTAGAAACCTCTTTTAAAATATTAATTAGATTTTCCTTAAAATCATAATTCATATCTGACCTTCTATTTTCATAAAAATCATCTTTAGAAATATCTAAAATAATGATTTCATCAGAACCAAAATCAGATAACCTTTTTATTGTTGGAATAGGATGACCAATATTCTTATATATTTTAAAGCTTGTACTTTGTACAACCCAACCATTTTTAATTAAAATTACAGGAATTAATCTTTTTTTTTTCATTAAATTATAGATTTAAAAAGTTTTTGATAAGTCTTATACCTGCTCCTTGACTTTTTTCAGGATGAAATTGAACACCATAAATGTTGTTTTTTTTGATAATACTTGGAAAGTCTATGTCATAGGAAGTAACTGCTAGTTCATTATTTTTATTTAGCAAATTAAAATAAAATGAATGAGTGAAATAGAAATCCGTTCCATTTGGAATTCCCTCAAAAATTTTATCCTCAGCTAAAATATTAATAGAATTCCATCCTACGTGAGGCAATATTTCTTCAGTCACAATTTTTTCAACACTACCATTTATCAGAGACAAACCATTGTATATCCCATTTTCTTTTCCAAAATCTGACAAAATTTGCATACCTACACATATGCCTAAAATTGGTTTTTTTTTTAAAATTATTTGATTTTTTAACAATGGAATATTTATAAACTTATTAGTGTTCTTAATAACATTTGCATAAGTTCCAACACCAGGTAAAAAAATATGAGTAGCTTTTTCAATTTCCTCTTCCTTATTACCAACAGTAACTTCAATATTTAAATTTGATAAAATATTTTTTAGTGAAAGAATATTTCCTGACTGGATATCTATTATTAGTGGTTTAATCATATTTCAAATAAAATATGTTATTTTTTTTTCAAAGATATATATAAAATATCTTGTCCAAGCTGTGTTACACTTAAATTATTTTTAATATTTAAAGATTTTGTTATTTCTTCAATTTTATGTTTAATTGATGGAACATTAATTTTTTCATTTTTGTGATAAATAATTTTCTTTAAATACAACTTGCCTTTCAAAAATAAAACTAAATTGGTCGTTAGTTTCATATATAAGTCATAAAAAAATAAATATAAAAAAATCTTATAATTTTTGTTTTTTAAATTTGATTTGTTTTTTGCGTAGTGAGAATTTCTTTTTAACAACTTTTTCCAAGTTTTTATAATTTTGTTACTTGAAAAGTTTTTATCTAAAAATAGCATTCTTTTATTAACAAGATATTTTTTTTTATCTAATATTTTATAATTTTTTTTATTTATTAAATTGAGTAATCGTTTTTCATTATAAACATTTTGAGATATCTTTTTTATAAACTCACCAAAAATTTGATTTTTAGAATTGATAGGTACATAATTTATAACTGGAACGTTGCTTATATAGCTCTCCATTGCACTCGTACATCCATTTTGAATAATACATTCTGCATTTCTAATATAAGCTGAAATATCTCCATCATCTTTAATGAATATGTTTTTATAATTCTTAAGATTTTTAACCCAATAATCTAATCGTTCAGTGGGATGTGGACGAACATACATGATTTTATTAGGAAATTTTTTAGAAAATTTTTTTATAAATTCCATAAACTTTTTCATTGTTTTTTTTTGATATTGATAATATTTTTTTTCCTCTTTTTCTAAAATAGGAGACCTGATATAATAATTTTCTTCTCTCTTTCTATCAATGATCTGCTTATAACTATAATAATTGTTACAAAAACTAAAATTGGAAACAAATAGTATATATTTTTCTTTTTTTGTTTTTTCATTTTTCCAAATTTTATCAAAATCTTTTTTCCATAAATCTACACGTGGCGAACCGGTTAAATAAAAAATCTTTTTACTTTTAAATTTTTCACTTAAATTTTTATAATCAAAACTTCCCCAGCAAAAATAAGCACTACATAAATTTAAATCATCTGGATAAACTCTTGGTTTAATAAAGAGGTCATTAAAATTTCCTTTATCTATTACACCATGTTCTTGATCTATACTGGTTATCATAAACTTATCTTTTACTAATTTTTTGTGGAAATTTGTTTTTTTTACACCATGACTAAGGCTTTTAGTGTGAAATATACCTGGTAAGATTAGTTTTTTTTCATGAAGTGTATTAAATACTTTGTTTGTTCCAATGTAGATATTTAAATCTTTTTTCGCCCCTACCACCGACAATAATAAATTACTTAAAAATTCTCTTTTAAAAAATTCGTAGTAAATATAAATATTATTACTCATGATTATTGGATTTTTTTATACTTCTCTCTTTTTGAATAATATCTTGTCCATTGAAGATTATGATATTTCTTATTAATTTGCAAAAGACTATTATTCTTTTTTAAAAAAGACAAAATTTCCTCTAATGAAAAAAATTTATTTTTTTTATATAATTTTTTAAAAACTTTTTTTATAAGAATGTAGTCTTCAGGATAATCAATTGTTAATCTAACTTTCTTAGAATAGTTTTTTAATTTTTTACCCTTATAACTGTATATTGAAAATAGCTTAGGATTAGACCAGATAAATGATGTCACGTGTTCTTTATCAAATCTTGATTTGGCTAACCTATAAGTTTTAGCTAATGATTTAAAACTAAATATTTCACAATGAAAACCATCAGGTAAATAATTTGTACCCACATTACTTACATAATCAAAATTTGAATTTTTGAAAAAGTATAATAATTCTTCAACATATTTGATATCAATTAATGGACAATCAGCTGTTATTCTAATTATGACATTTGATGAATTGTTTTTTGAACAATTATAAAATCTTTTAAGAACATTATTTTCATCGCCTCGATAAATTTTAACTTTTGTATCTTTTGCAATTTTTGATACTAGGTCATCTTCTTTATTTTTTGTAGTTGCAACAAACAGATCATCAATTTCTTTAAGTTTTTTCAATCTTTCAAGCAAATGCCTTAATAAACTTTTATTGTAAATTGATAGTAATATTTTTCCTGGAAGTCTTGAACTATTAACTCGTGCTTGCACTACGCATATAATTTTATTTCTCATTAAAAGATTTATTGTAGTAAGTTAATAAATAAAAAATATCTAAAAAGATTATTTTTATAATTAATATCATATAAAAATTAAAAATTTTTTTCAGTGCATAAATCAAGCCAATTGAGCTATTAGTACTGGTTAGCTACATGCGTTGCCGCACTTCCACACCCAGCCTATCAACGTGGT
>MDSV01103909.1_pt1 | contig 14117 bp, 14 predicted proteins | sample 810851 | NCBI WGS metagenome assembly MDSV01 (sample SAMN05326640, study PRJNA326480) | marine metagenome | isolation source: seawater | place: Atlantic Ocean: North East | collected 2012 | reverse complement strand
ATGGTTGGGAAACTTTAAAACCGTATTTAAGAAAAGTTCCAGATCCATCTAAGTAGTTTGGATAAAAAAATATTAGACCAACAATCTCAGTATTGGGAAGAAAATTTCCTAAGTAAACCTGAGATGTTTGGTCTAGAGCCAAGCCAGGCTGCAATAAATACCCTAAAAACCTTTAAGAAAGAAAACATAAAAAAAATAGTTGAACTTGGCGCAGGTTTGGGTAGAGACACCATTTTTTTTGCAAAAAACTCAATGAATATTGAAGCTCTAGATTATAGTGCTACAGCAATTAAAATAATAAATAAAAAAGTGTTAGAACATAAGTTATCAAACTTTGTATCTACTAAAATGTTTGATGTAAGAAAAAAACTCCCATTTAAAGATGATTCTATAGAAGCATGTTTTTCACATATGCTCTACTGCATGGCTTTAACAACTACAGAGCTTAAATATTTAAATAGCGAAATATGTCGTATTTTAAAACCTGGTGGAATGAATATTTATACTGTTAGACATACGGGCGATGGTGATTATAAAAATGGCAAACATATAGGTGAAGATCTTTATAAAAATGATGGTTTCATTGTTCATTTTTTTTCAGAAGAAAAAGTACGAAAAATTACTGATGGATTTAATGTTGTGGGTATAGAGAAATTTGAAGAAGGTAAATTCCCTAGAAAACTATTTAGAGTGATTTTAAAAAAAAAATAAATTAATCTTTTGGTTTAAAGATCAAGCATACACCATTATTACAATATCTTTTTCCGGTGGGCTTAGGGCCATCATCGAAAATATGACCATGATGTCCTTTGCATTCTTTACAATGATACTCTGTTCTGGAGTAACCTAATATATAATCAACTTTAGTTTCAAATACACCTGGTAATGATTCAAAAAATGATGGCCAACCAGAACCACTTTCATATTTACTTTTTGATTCAAAAAGTTTGGTTCCGCAAGCGGCACATAGGTAGTCGCCTTCTCTTTTTTCATTATTTAAAGAACTTGAGCCAGGTGGTTCTGTTCCTTCTCTTAATAAAATTTCCTTTTGTGCTGCAGTTAATTCTTTAACCATTTTTTTGTTTTCTTGATGATAAAAAAATTCCACCTATTATAAAAAATGCACCTATTAAATGAAAGTTCATAAATTTTTCTTTAAATATTAATATAGCTAACACTGTACTAAAAATTGGCATTAAATGAAGAAATATTCCTGATCTATTTGATCCAATTATTGATATTCCCTTAATCCAAAAAATAAATGAAGCTAAACCAGGGAAAAGAACAACATAACTTAAAGTTAAAATAAAAGGTAAATTTATATTTAATTTAAAACCTAAAAACATCTCTATTAAATAAGCTGGTACCAATAAAATTAATCCAGCAGAAATTATAACTTCTAAAAGTGATAATTGAGAAAGTTCAAATTTTTTTTTTCGCAATAATGCTGAATACATAGCCCAAGAAAACATTGCTACTACCATCCATAAATCACCTTTATTAAAATCTAAGTTAATTAATAAATCAAAATCTGCTTTTGTTACTATAACTGCCACACCTAACAATGAAAAAATAACTCCTAAAATTTGATATATATTTGTTTTTTCAATTTTAAACATCCAACTAAAAAAAATAATCATAACTGGGATAGTAGAAATCATTAGCACACCACTAATAACTTGGGTAAAATTTAGTGAATAATAAACAATCGAATTAAAGATAGTAATACTAGTAATTCCTAAAATTAAAATAAGTTTTATATTTCTTAATATGTAATCTTTTTTTTTAATAATCTCTTTAAGAGTAAATGGAGCTAAAATTAACCATGCAAATGTCCACCTGTAAAAATTTAATGAAAAAGGTGGTATTTCATACATAGTCGCTGCTTTACCAACAATAAAATTACCTGACCAAAATAAAGTAGCTAATATTAGAAAAAAATAGGCACTATGATTTTTTGTAAACAAAATTCTCCTAACTAAATCTTTTAGAATTGTATGGATTTAAATCTAAATTAGAATTTTCCCCAGCTATCATACTTGAAATAATTTTTCCAGAAATAGCTCCTAGAGTCCATCCTAAATGATGATGGCCAAAAGAATAAAATAAATTTTTATGATTTTTTGAAGGACCTAAAACTGGTAGAAAATCTGGTAAAGTTGGCCTAAAGCCTAACCATTCATCTTCATGTTTTTTTTCTTTTAATGCTGGAAAAAGATATTTTGCATTATTAATGAGATTTAAAATTCTTTTTTTACTCGCTGGATTTTTAAGTCCCCCAAACTCTACTGTTCCAACAACTCTTAAGCCCTGCTCCATTGGAGTAATACCAAATCCTCTATTTAAAAATATAATCGGTCTAGATAGTAAATGATCATAACCTTTAAAGTGAACATGATATCCTCTTTCAGTGTCTAGTGGAATTTTTTCATCTACCTGATCAGTAAGTTTTTTTGAAAAAGCCCCACATGCAATAACAGCTTTATCAAAATTATATGATTTTAAATTTGTTTTTATTATTGGCTTATTTTCTGAATTAAAAATAATTGTTTGAACATTTTCTTTTTTAAAACTTCCTCCTTTACTCTTAAATAATTCAAATAATTTCAGTAATATTTTTTTAGGATTTCTTGCATGTTTAGCATTAGAATATAATACCCCACCATGATAAATTTTATTAATATGTGGCTCAAGATCGTGAATTTCATGTGGAGTAAGTAGTTGTTGTTTAACACCTAACTGATTCCTAATTTTAATTTCTAGTTCCCTACTTTTTAAATCTTTATTAGTCCAAAAATACATTATACCTTTACTTTCAACTAATCCAGAAACATCAATATCTTGAAAAAGTTCATCATATGCTGGGAGTGCTAAGTCTAAAATTTGATGCATATATTTTGCTGTATGCATCATATTTTTCGTACTGCAATTTTTAATAAATTTTAAAAACCAAGGTATCATTTTCGGAACGTAGTTCCATTTTAAAGCTAACGGACCTGTTGAATTTAATAGCATAGATGGAACATCAGCTAATATATCTGGTCGATTTGTTGGTACAGAAGCATAAGGAGAAAAATGACCAGCATTACCATATGAAGCTGAATGATCAGCAGGATCGTCACGATCAATAATAGTAACTTGGTAACCTTTTTTAATTAGACAAAGCGCTATACATACACCTTGAACCCCAGCCCCAATAACTCCAACTGAAGATTTATTCTTTACATCTTCATTCATAAAGTTTTTTTATATATTATTTTAAGACTTATTATTAGGTGACAATTTATACGGCTTCTTTATGAACCTTTACGGAAACAACTTTTGGTTTTCTTGGTTCAGTCCTTTCAACTATTTCCTCTATAGCAATATCTTCTTCTGTATTTTTCTTACCATTGTTTATTCTTTTGATATAGCCATCAATGTCTGCCCCTTCTTCTGTCTTCAGAGAATTTTTAAAAAAAACATCGCCTTTTATAATTGCAGTTTTTCCTATGACAATAGAGTCTGCTGTAATTTTGCCTTCAATATGTCCATTGATTTCAATACTAGATGCCTCTATTACACCTCGTATCGATCCTGTTTCTTTTATTATCATATCAGAAATAAAAACATTTCCATTAATGAGTCCAGCAACATCAACAGATCCTGAGGATCTTAAATCGCCATCAACTTGTAATGTTTCTCCAATATATGATCTACCACTATGGTTTAGACTTTTTCCGTCACTTGTTCGAAATTTTTTAAACATATAATAATTAGAGCACAAAATTCCTTATTTTAAAATACAAAAATGACTATTTTTAATAATAATAAATTCAATCTAAGGTTGTTTTGATTTTATTTTCTTCTACCTTCTCTCTTCAAGTTTGCAACTCATCACTATGCCCAAACCAATCATAATTGAAAGCATTGCCGAACCACCATATGACATAATAGGTAATGGTGCTCCTACTATTGGTAGTAAACCTAGAACCATAGACATATTGACGCTTACATAAATAAAAAAAGCTGTAGCAAAACCAAAACAGTAAAGTTTTGCAAAATTATCTTTTGCGTTGTTGCCAATAGCATAAATTCTATAAATAATTAATATGTAGATAAGCAATAATCCAAAAGAACCAATCAACCCAAATTCCTCAGAAAATAAAGTAAATATAAAATCTGTATGTTTTTCTGGTAAATAATCCAAATAACTTTGACTACCTTGTAAATAGCCTTTGCCAAAAATGCCTCCTGAACCAATAGCAATTTTTGATTGTATAATTTGATATCCAGCTCCTAAAGGATCTCTTTCTGGGTTTAAAAAAGTTAAAATTCTAGATTTCTGATAAGGTTTTAGAAATGATATAGCAACAGGCAATAAACATATTGTAATAAGGGTTGAATATAAAAAATATTTTAACCTAAAACCAGTTAGCCAAATGACGGCTACACCTCCAAGAGTGATCAATAATGAAGTTCCCAGATCGGGTTGTGTGGCAACTAAATAAGCTGGAACTAATAAAGCAAAAATTGGTGTAAATAAATATTTAAAGTTTGTAACGTTATCTGAAGGTATTTTGTAGTAAAACCTTGACAAAAATATAATTAAAGCAACTTTCATTAATTCTGATGGTTGTAAATTTATAAAATATAAATTAATCCATCTTTTTGATCCTGAGGCTGTAACACCATATAATTCAACAGATAATAACAAAATTAATGTTAAAAAATAAAAAATATAGGCTGTTCTAAACCAAAATTGCATTCTTATAAGAGAAACTAAAAGAAAAACTCCAAAAAAAGTAAAGAATCTTGAAAGATGACTTTTTGTATAATAACCAAACTTTCCTTGTTCCGTCGAATACATTGCAAAAATACTAATTATTCCTAATATGAAAATTAAGAAAATTAATACATAATCTAAAGATAAAATTTTATCTTTAATATTTTTGTTTTCATTTTGTGAAAAAATTTGCTCCATTGATTAAGCTTCCTGAAATAAGTCTAATTGATATTTTTTTCTTAATTCATGTCTATCTAAAACTTTTTTTATTACTTTTTTGGCTATTGGTGCAGCACCAGAGCTACCAGCACCACCATGTTCCATAACAACGCTTATAGCGTATCGTGGTTTTTTATATGGGGCAAAAGCTATAAAAAGAGCATGATCTCTTTGTTCATAAGGTAAGTCTATATTTTTTAATTTAAGTTTTCTTTGTTCTTCAGAAATTCTTCTTATTTGAGATGTTCCTGTTTTTCCTGCATACATATATTTATCTGAAGTAAATCGAGATCTGTAAGAAGTTCCCATAGGTTCATTGGTTGCGCCATATAAAGCATCTAAAACAAATTTAATATTTTCTTGATTTCTAAAGAGCTTTTTTAAGTTTGGATTTACTGAAGTTAAGTTATTATTTTTTATATAAAATTCTTCTCTCCATGCATTAATAATTGACTGTAAAGCATATTTATCATCTATTATTCTTGGTTTAATCTCATAACCTCCATTAGCTATTTGGGCCATCATTAAACATAATTGAATAGGAGTTGTTTGAAAATAACCTTGCCCAATTCCACTAATTAATGTCTCTCCTAAATACCAAGGCTTCCCAATATATTTTTTTTTCCATTTTGTGTTTGGTACAACACCAGATTTTTCTTCATTAAAAGATGGTAATACTTTTTTTCCTAGTCCAAATTGTTTTACTGTCTCTGATAATCGATCAATTCCGAGTCTTCTAGCAACTTCATAAAAATAAATATCACACGATTGTTTAATAGCGCTTCTTAGATTCATATAGCCATGACCTTTTTCTTTCCAGCAATGATATATTTGGCCATAACGATCGACTTTACCTTTACACTCAACAATAAGTTTTGTACTAACTACATCATTTTCTAAAGCTGAAAGAGCTACTAAAGGTTTAATTGTAGATCCAGGAGGATAAAGTCCTGCCATCGGTTTATTAATTAAAGGTTTTTTATCGTTTTTAATTAATTCTTGCCAATCTTTTTGACTTATGCCATGGACAAATTTATTGGGATCAAATGTTGGATTTGAGACCATAATTACTATATCTCCTGTGTATATATCCATAACACAGACTGAACCACTTTTATCTTCCATTGCTTTGCTAGCAAACTTTTGCAATTCTTGATCTATTGTAATTCTAAAATTTTTACCTGCTGTACCCTTTATAAATTTTAATTCTTTAATTCTTTTTCCATATGCATTTACTTCAAATCTCTGAAGTCCAGGTCTTCCTATCATAGATTCATTTAAAATTTTTTCTAAACCATTTTTTCCTGTTCTTAATCCAGGTAGATTAATTTCTTTTAAATGTTCATTATCCTCCAAGTCTTTTTGACTAACTTCAGAAACATAACCAATAAGATGCGATGAAGAGCCGTGCTCAATATATTCTCGAGCTAGTGCTACTACTGGTTTTATACCTTGGGTTTCGTGTAAAAAAATATTTAATCTTGAAAAATCTCGCCACGACAAGTTATCTGAAATAATAATTGTTTCCCATGGTTTTCGTTTTTTTAATCTTTTAACCAAGTTTTTTTTTTTATTTTCATCAAAGTCAATTATTCTTGATAACTGAAAAAAAAGTTCTCCAATATTTGGAACATCTTCTGGCACCATATGAAGTTGGAATACTTGCTTATTTTGTGCAATTTTATTTCCAAAATAATCTTCTATTATTCCTCCTTGAGGGGTAATCTTCCATTCTCTTAGTCGATTTTTATCAGATAAAGATCTATATTTAATATTTTCTGAAATTTGTAAGTAAAACAAACGGCTTACTATTCCAATAAATACAGCTATTTTCGCTGAATTTAAAATAAACATACGTCTTGTTATCAATTTAGATTTATTTTGAAATGTTTCTGAAAAACTCAGCATACTTTAAGATTTTGTTAAATTTAATATTAATGAAAATAAAGCCCACAAAATAGGATAAAAAATAAATGTAAAAACTGAATTTTTAAATAAAAATATATAATCTATGTTGTAATCAGAAAAATATAAGGAAAAAAAGTAAATGAAATTAGCAAACAATAAAGCTGGTATAAAGCTTATCCAATCATTTACTAGTGTTATTCGGACAGTTACCACTCTTACATAAGCAGCAACTCCCGCTATAACTAATAAAGATAAACTGTTAATTCCTAGTGGAAATCCGTAAACTACATCACTTATTATTCCAGATAAAAAAATTAAACCATAGCCCAAAGTTTCTGGTTTTCGTAAAGTCCAATAGTAAACTAATATATAATGCAAATTTATGGAAAAAAATTTTAAATCAAATACTGAATTTCCATTAAAAGATATAAAAAAAAGAAATAATAATGGAAGAAAATTAAAAAACTTAAATTTAAATATTTGATTAATAAAAGACATAATTATTATTGAGTTTTTGAATCTCCTAAATTAATATTTACAAAAGTAATCTGATTTAAATCTGAAAATAATAAAACTTTTATTATTCCTTCTTCTTTTTTTACTTCTCCAATTGGTATCCCAGGAGAAAATATTCCACCTTTACCTGAAGTGAAAACTTTATTACCATCCTTTATATTATGATTTTTTGGTAAATATTCTAATGTTGGCTCAATGTCTCCATGACCGCTAAGGATAGCATGATGGGCTAACGGCTCTACAAAAACAGGGATTTTGCTATTAAAGTCTGAAATAAGTAAAACTCTAGAAGAAAAATAATTAACATCTACTATTCTTCCAATAAAATTACTCCCATCCATAACAGCCATTCCATTCTTTAAATTTTTATTACTTCCTATATTAATTATAAAAGATTTAAGATAAGGACTTTGTTTATCTAACATCACTCTAGCTGATAAAAAATTATATTTTGATTCTACTTGATCATCAAGTAATTTTTTTAATTGCAAATTTTCTAATTCTAAAAAATTTGATTTTGAAATTTTATCTTTTAATTGATTATTTTCTTCCTTCAATTTATCATAGTTACCATAAAGCTGTATGTGATTTTTAAAACTATTTTTAAAATTATTAGTGAATTTTGCTGGAGTTGATACAACTAAAGAACCTCGATAAATTGTATCTTTAATTAAAGATCTAGCTAAACTAAGTGTTTTAAAATTAAATGTTTCAAGAAAAATAAGTAAAATTGAAAAAAATATAAATACAGTTAATGAAAATCTTTGTTGTGTACCTTTAGATAGAAAAGCTGAACGAACCGCTATACCAAAATCATCTCGACTTGTTTGCATAATTAATTAAAAATAAAAATTATGCACCTACTAACATTGTTGAAAAAGTCTCTTCTTGATCAAGAGCTTTACCTGTACCAAGTGCAACGCAAGATAAAGGGTCTTCAGCAATTACAACAGGTAATCCAGTTTCTTTTGAAATAAGCTTATCAATATTTTTAAGTAGGGCTCCTCCTCCAGTTAATACTAGTCCCATATCAACTAGATCAGCTGATAATTCTGGTGGTGTTTTTTCTAATGCATCTTTAATTCCTGCCATAATTTGAGTTAATATTGGTTTTAATGCTTCAGAAGTATCCTCTTCTTTTAAAGTTATTTCTTTAGGAGTTCCTGATCTTATATCTCTTCCCTTCATTAAGTACGTATTATTACTTGTTGGTAATGCAGTTCCTATCTCCTTCTTAATTTTTTCTGCACTTGCCTCCCCAACTAATAAGTTAAATTGTTTTCGCATATATGTAATAATTGCTCCATCCATAGCATCGCCTGCAACTCTTAATGAATTGGCATAAACTACTCCACCTAATGACAAAACTGCTATCTCAGTTGTCCCGCCACCAATATCAACAACCATTGAGCCTGTAGCTTCTGATATTGGAAGACCTGCTCCAATAGCAGCTGCAATGGGTTCTTCAATTAATTGAACTTTTCTAGCTCCAGCAGCTAATGCTGAGTCTTGAATAGCTTTTCGTTCAACAGGTGTAGATCCTGTAGGAACACAAATTAAAATTCTAGGATTGGCAAAAGCTTTTCTTTTATGAACTTTTTTAATAAAATGTTTTATCATTTCTTCAGTAACTACAAAATCTGCTATCACTCCATCTCTTAAAGGTCTTACAGCTGAAATATTTCCTGGTGTTCTTCCAAGCATGGTTTTAGCCTCATCTCCTACTGCAAGAACTGATTTTTTTCCCTTTTCGTCTATTATAGCTACTACTGAAGGTTCATTTAAAACAATGCCTTCTCCTTTAACAAAAACTAGAGTATTTGCTGTACCTAAATCTATGGCCATGTCAGTTGACCAAATTTGACTAAAATTTTTTATGAAACCTACCATTAAATTCCTTTCATTTTTTCTAGCCCATACTCTTCTGGGGCTGTTTTGTTTCTTTTAATTATCATCTTATTTAAAGCATTTAAATAAGCGTTAGCAGAGGCAACAAGTGTATCAGTATCAGCAGCTTGACCAACAGTTGTTTTACCTTTTTCTTCTATTCTTACACTAACAGTAGCTTGCGCATCTGTTCCTTCTGTCACGGCATGAACTTGGTACAATTGAAGTTTAACTTCATGTGGATACAATTTTTTTATACATTTGAAGATAGCATCAACTGGACCATCGCCTGTTTCAGTTGTTTTTTTAATTTCTCCATAGACATCTAAAGTCATATCAGCTCTTTGCGGCTCTCCTGTTCCAGCATAGACTTTTAAAGATTTTAAATTAATAACATTATTATCTGTGATTAAGCTTTCATCAACTAATGCTGCAATATCATCATCATAAACATGTTTTTTTTTATCAGCTAAAATTTTAAATTTTCCAAAAGCTGTCTGTATTACATCATCTGTAACATCTGCATATCCAAGATCTGTCAATTTGTCTTTAAATGCATGTCTTCCAGAATGTTTTCCCATAACCAAAGATGTTTGTTTAACTCCCACACTTTCAGGTGTCATAATTTCGTAAGTATTCCTATTTTTTAACATACCATCTTGATGAATTCCTGCTTCATGGGCAAAAGCATTTTTTCCAACTATAGCTTTATTAAATTGAACTGGAAAAGTTGCATTTGATACAACTTTAGAAGCTTTGCTTAATAAAGTTGTATTAATTTCTGTTTTGTAAGGCATTAAATCATTTCTTGTTTTAATTGCCATAACAATTTCTTCAAGTGATGCATTCCCAGCTCTCTCACCTATTCCATTAATTGTACATTCTACCTGTCTTGCTCCAGCTGAAACTCCTGCTAAAGAGTTTGCTACAGCCAGACCTAAATCATTATGACAATGCACTGATATTATTGCTTTATCAATATTTGGTACCTTATTTTTTAAAGTTGAAATAATTTTTGTAAACTCTGAGGGAACTGTATACCCAACTGTATCAGGAATATTTACTGTTTTAGCACCACATTTAATTGCAAGTTCTACAGTCTTGCACATATAATCCATATCAGTTCTAGTTCCATCCTCGCATGACCATTCAACATCATCAGTAAACTTTCTTGCGTAAGTAACATGCTCTTTGATTGACTCGTAAACTTGTTCTGGAGATTTATTTAACTTATGTTTCATATGCAATGGACTTGTTGATATAAAAGTATGTATTCTAAATCTTGGGGCCGCTTTTAATGCCTCATAACATGCATCAATATCTTTTTTAGAGTGTCTTGAAAGTCCACAAGGAATAGAATTTTTTAAAATTTTACTTATCGCTGTTACAGCTTCAAAGTCTCCTGGAGATGCAATTGGAAATCCTGCTTCAATAATATCGATTCCCATCTCATCAAAAACTCTTGCGATCTGAGTTTTTTCTTCTAAACTCATAGATGCACCTGGTGATTGCTCACCATCACGCATCGTTGTGTCAAATATATAAACTTTATTTTTATCTTTGGACATTATCCCTCTGCTCCAAGTTTTGACTTGGAAATATTATTTTAAAACATTTTATAATACAACCAAAGCGGGTTATGTGCAAAAGATTTGTCATTTTAATCAACCCAAATTGGTGAAAATTATTTCTTTAATAAAAAAATAACGAAATTTGCTAATTTTTGTCTTTATCAACTAGTTTATTTTTTCCAATCCAAGGCATCATAGCTCTAAGTCCTGTTCCAACTTTTTCGATCGAGTGATCAGCTAAATCTTTTCTAATTTTTAAGAAATTTTTTTGACCACTTTTGCACTCATTAATCCATTCTTTGGTAAATTTGCCAGATTGAATATCTTCCAAAACTTGTTTCATTCTCTTTTTTGTTTCCTCTTTTTTAATAATTCTTGGTCCAGAAACATACTCCCCGTACTCTGCTGTATTAGAAATAGAATAATTCATATTAGCAATTCCACCTTCATAAATTAAGTCAACAATTAATTTCACTTCATGAACAGTTTCGAAGTATGCCATCTCTGGCTCATAGCCTGCCTCAACTAATGTTTCGTATCCATTTTTAATTAACTCGACTAAACCTCCACATAAAACAGTTTGCTCTCCAAATAAATCTGTTTCAACTTCATCTTTAAAAGTTGTTTCAATTATTCCTGATCTTCCACCTCCAACAGCAGAAGCATATGACATAGCAAGTTCTCTTGCCTTTCCTGAACCGTTTTGATGAACAGCAAATAAACATGGAACTCCTCCACCTTTTTCATATTCACTTCTAACCAAATGGCCAGGTCCTTTTGGAGCAACCATAAATACATCTAGATCTTTTCTAGCTTTAATTAGATCGTAATGAATATTTAAACCATGGGCGAAGGCTATACTGGTTCCTTCTTTAACTCTTTGTTCAATATGATTTTTGTATATTGTTGCTTGTAACTCATCAGGTGTTAAAATCATAACTACATCTGCCCATTCTGCAGCATCAGATAAATTCATTACTTTTAATCCTTTAGCCTCAGCTTTAACTTTACTTGAAGATCCATCTCTAAGAGCAACCACTACATCTTTAACACCACTATCTTTTAAATTAAGAGCATGTGCATGTCCTTGACTACCATATCCAAAAATTGCAATCTTCTTTTCTTTAATCAAATTTACATTTGTATCTTTTTCATAAAACATTTTCATAATTAATCCTTAATTTTGTTTATAAATTTCAGAGCCTTTTGTCATTGCAACTACCCCTGTTCTTGATGCGCTAGCTAAACCTAAAGGTTGTAACTTTTTAATTAGTTCATCAATTTCTTTTTTTAAAGCAGAAACCTCAAGAACAAAAGATTTTTTTGTATTATCTAAAATAGTAAACTTGTATTTTTTACATAATTTCTTTGCTTTTTCTAGCTTTGTTTTTGACGAAATTACTTTCAATAAAGCCATTTCTCTTAACAAAGTTTTTTTGTTACGTGGAAAATCTGCTACTTTGTGAACTGGAATCAGCTTACCTAATTGCAATTTTATTTGTTGAAGCACTTGTGGAGTACCAGATGTAGAGATGGTTATTCTAGATATATTTTTTTTTTATCTACTTCAGCTACAGCAAGAGAGTCTATATTATAACCTCGTCCTGAGAATAATCCAACTACACGCGCAAGAACACCCGATTCATTATCAACCCAAACAACGATGATATGATTTTCAATTTTTTGTTTACTAGTTGAAAAACTATAAGCTGATTTATTCATAATTAAACTAATATTTTTCCTTCATCCGAAATTTTGTCTTCTTTATCTTGTTTTCCTAATAACATTTGATTGTGAGCTTTCCCAGATGGAATCATTGGATAGCAGTTTTCTATTTTATCAACTACACAATCAAAAATAACTGGTTTATTTACAGAAAGCATTTGTGCTATTTTTGAATCTAATTCATCTGGTTTATTCGCTCTAATTCCAACACATCCATAAGCCTCAGCAAGTTTTACAAAATCTGGCAATGCTTCAGTATAGCTCTCAGAATAATTTTTTTCATGAAGTAATTCTTGCCATTGTCTAACCATCCCCATGTACTGATTATTAAGAATAAATATTTTAATAGGCAAATTATATTGTACTGCTGTAGACATTTCTTGCATAGTCATTAAAACTGAAGCCTCACCAGCTATATCTATAACAAGCTTGTCTGGATGAGCTACCTGAACTCCAATTGCAGCAGGTAATCCATATCCCATTGTTCCTAATCCACCAGAAGTCATCCATCTATTAGGTTTATCAAACTTATAGTGTTGAGCTGCCCACATTTGGTGTTGTCCAACTTCTGTAGTTATAAAAGTGTCTTGAGCTTTTGTTAGTTCATAAAGTCTTTTGACTGCATACTGAGGTTTAATTACTTCTTTACTGTTTATAAAACCAAGAGAGTTTTTTTTTCTCCATTTTTCTATTTGGTTCCACCATGAAGATATTTTTTGTTTATTAGAGTTTAATAAATTTAAATTTTGTTTTTTTATTGATGTAATAATTTTTTCCAAAATAAATTTAACATCTCCAACAAGTGCAAGATCAACATTAACATTTTTATTAATTGATGATGGATCAATATCAATATGAATTTTTTTAGATTTAGGTGAGAATTCGTCAATTTTTCCTGTTATCCTATCATCGAACCGTGCTCCAATATTGATCATTAAATCACAATCGTGCATTGCATTGTTTGCTTCATATGTACCATGCATGCCTAACATTCCTAAAAATTGATTATCATCTCCAGGAAACGCGCCAAGTCCTTGTAAAGTGGAAGTAATTGGAAATCCAGTCAATGCAGCAAACTCTCTAAGCAAACTTGTTGCTTTAGGTCCTGAATTTATTACTCCTCCTCCTGTGTATAAAATAGGCTTGGAAGATTTTTTGATATAATTAAGTGCAGTCTCTATATAGCCATCATCTATTTTGAACTTAATTATATTTTTTTCATTATTTTTTTTTAATTCTTTTGGTTTTTTATATTTTCCTTTTTTAAACTGAATATCTTTTGGTATATCTACCAAAACTGGTCCTGGTCTTCCAGTAGTAGCAACTTCAAAAGCCTTGTGTAATATGTTTGGTAATTCGTTAATATCCTTAACTAGCCAGTTATGCTTTGTACATGGTCTTGTAATACCGGTTGTGTCACATTCTTGAAAAGCATCAGTACCTATTAGATGTGTTGGGACTTGACCTGTAATACATACTAAAGGAATTGAGTCCATATAAGCATCAGTCAATGCTGTAACTGCATT
>MDSV01225590.1_pt1 | contig 14118 bp, 21 predicted proteins | sample 810851 | NCBI WGS metagenome assembly MDSV01 (sample SAMN05326640, study PRJNA326480) | marine metagenome | isolation source: seawater | place: Atlantic Ocean: North East | collected 2012 | reverse complement strand
GTTGTCGTAAGCACACCGGTCACTGTTGGGCTTGTTAAAGTTTTGTTTTGTAAAGTTTGTGAACCTAACAGCGTTGCAACTGTGCTATCTATGTTAACTGTTACTGCCTGTCCTGTTGCAGTTGTGTCAATACCTGTGCCACCCGTTACAGTGAAACTCTGTGAGTCTAGGTCTACTGCGGCTGTTCCTGAGTCTGCGGCAACATCAAGATCCTGTGCCGTTACCTGTGAGTCTACGTATGCCTTGATTGACTGTTGTGTTGACAGTGATGTAGCACTGTTCGAATCCATTCCATCTTCATCTAGGATAGTTGTCACGGTTGCGCCAGTGCCAACTTTTAAATTTTCAAGCACCACTGTTCCTGAACCTGATGCGTTTATTTCTAGATTTGCATTAGAAGCCGCGGTTGTAATTGTGTTGTCTGTTATTGTTATTCCGCCGTCGATGTCTAAGGTGCCTGTGACTTTTGCTCCAGTGTATGTAACTCTGAAATGCTCTGCTATACTGGATCCGTCAAACACTTGAAATGCAAGTTCATTAGAGGTGCCTCCTGTACCCTGAAAGTCAATACTTGCACCAATAGTGCCACCACTGCCTTTAAAACGTAGTGTTGGAATATTTGCATTGTCAGTTCTTTTGAGTGTTAGATGAGGAGTAGCACCTTCTGTGTGTAATTCATCAACTATATCTACACCATGACTGCCTGTGTTTAACTTTTTAACGTTGTTGTGATAAAGTTCAACTGCCCCATCGGCAATAGCCTTCACCATAATTTCTGTGCTAGTATCTTTAGAAAGTATCACATTGTTGTCACTCTGCAGGTAAAGGCTTCCGGTTCCATCTTCTCGTATTATTGAATGACTGCCATTGTGGAAAATCCTTAGGTCACCGGCATCACCGAGTTTTATTTCGTCACTATCATCTAGTGTTAAATTTCCTATGACTTTTACTGTGCCTGTGCCTGCCGCATCAAGTTCTAGATTGGCGTTCGAACCAGATGTTGTTATGGTATTGTCAGCTACTGTTATTCCAGGAAAAACAACATTTCCTGTACCACCTGGACTGATGTTTATATCTGCGTTTGAGTCTGAACTTATGATGTTGTCATTGAAATTCAAGTTGTCGACATCTAGTGTGCCTACGGCCAAGCCCGATAGGTCAAATGATCCTCCCACAACCAGGTCTCCTGTAATGTCAACGCTCTCTGCAAGTGTGATTTTTGAGGAATCTGAGGAGCTTAAAGTTGTGCCGTTTACAGTCAATGCACCAAGCACAAGATTACCTGTGCCGTTCGGTGTAATTGTTATGTCTGAATTAGTGCCAATGCTAGTGATCGTGGAGTTCGTAATTGATAAAGTGTCTATTTCTATGGTACCTGTCCCGTTGGCCTGTAATTTAAGGTCACCATTGGTGACATCAGTAGTGATAAGTCCAGTTGATCCGTCACCGATCAGTGAATACATTTCGTCGAAATTCGTATTAACCTTTGCCATTGCTGTTCGCAATGAGTCGCCTGTGGCTGGATTTCCTACTGTTCCTGTGTCTATTGTTAATTTCGCCATAATGTGTTGTACATATTTATTAAATACTAATATGTTCATCGAAACCCTCAAGACCATGAGATTGTACGAACGCCAGAGTAAATTAGGGGTATATCACACCTTCCATAGGAAAAACACCATTTACGTATTCAAGTGTGACAGTTGTGGAGTTACATTCTTTAGACCTAGAGCCAAAGTGGATCCTGACAGGGCATCAAACGATTACAAACACGTTTGCTCTTACTGTGATTCTAAAAAGTACGCACAAAAAGTTGGTGTTAAAATGAGAAAAATTTATCAGCTGGACGCTAGTTCAACAACCACAACCTTATAGTTTCATCCATTTTATATCATCACGTTTGCCATCAACCCATCTTCGTAGGTCAGCGTATATGCCAGCCTTGATATTTGCCTGATCAAAATAACCTGGAAGGAAATGATTTGCTTCGATGTATTCTCTCCGATTGATAAAACGGAAATTTGTCTGTGGAAATTTTCTTGTTATTTGCCTTAGCTGATACAACCATTCGTACTTTAGGTATGCTTTCATTCCCATTCGAGAAGGATAATTTGGCGTGTTCTTGTACATATTATTTTGCTGTCTACTCGGCGAATCCATTTCCCATTGTTTCGCCCCTAGGATATCAAAGGCTAGTAAAACAATGTTCGGCACACCAGACTCAGCGGCAAGCAAAACAGCACTCATGCCCGATCCTCTGCTTTGCGAGAAATCTACTGTCCTAATGTGGTTACTTTTTTTAAAATCACCACCTCTCCAATATCGATATAATTTTAAACCTTTAGGAAGTTGTGCATCTTCGTCACCTTCTATAATATAGTTCCATTGGCTGATGTCATCGGGGCCATGTATCTCTGGTGATTCTTTTCCGTTGTTGTGCCATTTGGCAAGTTCTTCATACATCGGAGGATTGACTGCAACTATGTGATCACACAACAGTGGATAGTCTCTGTATATGGCGTTACAACCATATATGATACCTTTGTTTCTTAGATCGTTGATTGGGAAAATTGGCCTGCTTTCACCGTTGCCTATTATAAATGCTGTGTCCATTAAACGCCAAATGATTCGCCACATCCACAGGCACTTGTGGAGTTAGGATTAACTATTTCAAATTGCGATCCAAAAACTTCTTCCTTCCAATCAATTTTTGTTCCAGCAACGTACATCATAGATGCCTCATCCACTACAAACCTACCAGTGCTCCAATCCTCTGTGTGATCACCTTCTGCTATTTGTCCTTTGTCATCTATGAATCCCCATTCATATTTGAAACCTGCACAGCCTCCACCTAACACTGAAAGGCTCACTGCATACTTTTCGGGCTGTTTGGCCAATAATTTTTCCATTTGATTTTTGGCTTCGTCAGTTATCTCAAACCATTTATGATTTTGATATGCGTCTAATTCTACCATACATAAATTCCCATATAAACTGCGACACAGATAACCGCTATCCAAAATATTGTGCTACTATACATATTAATAATTATCCTAATTCTTTCCACTGTTTTGAATTCCTACCGCCATCCAAAACTTTGTTGCTTCTTTTTTCCTCTCAAAACTCATATATGCGTTTTGGTCCTCCCAATGATTTGCTGGATTCTCAATTTCTCCTGCTGGTTTGAACCACCATCCCCATTTGCCCTCACAGTTGGCTTGGCACCATTCTATGCACTCGCCTGCCACGCCGTTGGCATTCATGTCAATGTTGAATTCAAACTGTTGCATGTAACCACAGTCGTCTGGAACTTCATCCATTCTAGGATTTGCTCTTTTTACTGTCACTTTGCCATATCTTCTATTCTTCATTTCCAATTATCAACAACAAATTTATCAGCACACTCCATTGGGTTAGGTTGCCCATGGAAAACTGCAACTCTGTTCTCATCTATTACTTTAGGAGCATTCCTGAAAAACCACTTGCCTTCCTTGTTACGTAATTTTGTGTCCTTGAATCCAACCATTTCCCATTTGTAAGAACGTATCCAGTCATCAGGCCAGTGTGTAATTTGTTCCTTGCCTGCCTTCATTATCCAGTCTTGATCGCCCCAATTTTGCTTCATGATCCTTTCGTGGTTCCCTACAAAATCGTTATACAAATGATTCATTGTTCCCGGAGTCCAACGCATACAGCTGGAATTACTCTGGTTCCAATCCTTTACTCTGCATCTGTTGAAGTCTCTAATAATCATAAACTTGCCTGGATTGTGCGTGAACAAAGGATCAATATTGTTGTGTATTATTACGTCTAGATCGAAGAACAAAACATTTCCTGTCAAGGGAAACTCCGGACTAAACATCCATAATTTGCTCCACCAAGTTTTTATCCATGGTTGGCTAGGAAATTTAATTGTTTTTATGTCCTTGTCTAAACCTGCAGGGTCATCTGTTATGCAATGAAATTCAAAAGGCACAGTCGTGTGTCTCTTGACCATGCTGTGTAGAATATTTGCATACCGAGAAACATATTTGTTCCCCCACTTAACGCATACCACGTGATTCATATCCGTTCTTTAGTCCTTCCATCTGTATTTGTTTCCAATTGTCACTGTCAAGTGTGTAGGGATAATCGCACTCTATAGTTCCACTTGCTATTGTCTTTATACTTGTTATATTTAAATTATCTATCATGGTGTCGTATATCTGTTGAAATGTTGCATTGGTTCCAAATGTTCGTTGCAGGTCAACTTGTCCGATTTTTATATAACCTAACGAAAGTTTTGGATCCTCCCAGTCAAAGTTGTTGTCTTCTAGCCATTTCCTGTATTCATCCATTTCCTCTTTTTTAAAATCATGTGTTTTTTCTGTAATTGTGTCTCCCCATTCTATGTCAAATTCTCCAGAATAGTATTTTTGATGATTGATCTCAGAACACAGAGCGTCTGTCATTTTTGGAGCGTGTTCATCACGGAAAACCTCATACAAAGTCTTGCCCACCTGTGACCAATGTAGATATACTCCACCTAGCTCTCTGTCATATCTGTTGTTTTTAAAATGTTCAAAATCTTCATCGTGAAGATCATACCTTGGTGCATTCAAGAACGTAGTGATCTGTGCTGGACGCATCCATTCTGGTTCAATATATTTCTTACGATCGGCATTTACCCATGCTTCTATTTCGTGGCAGATGTTGTTTAGTTGCCTTATTGCGTATTTGGTTTCATTATCTGCTTGTTTGTAGTAATCAGACATTTGCCATGCAGTTCCTTGCAACTCTTCGAAGTGCCTATGCAGTAGATTGCAGGCATCGTGCTTCAGCCTCTTACCAGGGGTTGCCATTTCATTGCCATCAACTGCCTTTCCTATGGGAAGGTTCGAACTGTATTGAAAATCATCGGCACTAAATTGTTCTATGCGTTGATAAGAAGGATTAAAGTTAAATGTGTTAATTTGTTCTATGCTTTTATTAAGTTCTCCACACAGAAAATTCAAATTTCTTTTTGAATCTGCAAATCCCAAAAAGCAAAAATTCTTCTCGAGCACCCTTTTTTGTTTCAGGTTGTCCTTTAGTGCATCCAGCCACCTATGCCCGAGTGGTGTGTCATAGAGGTGAAAGTAGTAGGCCCTATTTGTAAGGCCTACTCTCACCATATCAAATATAAATTTATTCTTTTCTGTAGATGGCACTATTGGCTCCGTGTTCCATGCATTCAACACTTTCCACGAAACATCTGCCCTCAGTTTTATCTTTGATCAATTTATCTGCAAAGTCAAATGCGTGTTTGGCAAACATTTCTGCACCAACACCATCAAAAATCCTAACCTCGGCTAGGTCATATTTTTCAAGTTCTTGCAATCTTTCTAGCTCTGGATCGTTCTGGTCAAGAGCCATTTTGTGATCAAAGTGATCTTCTAGCCACGCCTTCAATGGCTTCAAGCCACCAAAATCCACAGCCCAATTCTTATTGTCTAAGTCATTGCAACCAAATGTAAATTTGAAAGCAAGACTGTATCCATGAAGTAAATGGCAGTGTGAGTGGTCTGCGTTGGGCTGTCTGAACACTGCTGACAGTCCTATGTTGTGTCCGTATGTTTTTGTTGAGTAGTAAGTCATCTTTTCTCCTTGTTACGATGACTTGCAGAGTTTTTATAGAGGGATGAAAGTCTTCTAGTCCTCTCGATCATCAGTTCAACTTTTTGTTAATCTTTTGATCTAGATCCAACTGAAACGCCGCATCTCTGATACGATCGGTCAAATCATTTGGTATATTTAATTCGCCATCGATGATACTCTTAAGAAAGTGCACCAATATTGTGAATTCCGGCCTGTTAGCAACTGTCTCAGGATCTATGCCATACGTTTCCATTGCGTTGAGAAGTGCTTCAGATGTGTCCACCAAAGCTCTCATTCCTGTGCTGTGTTTTTCAAAGTGCTTCATTATACAATTATTTTAGGTTTCTCAGGTGTCTTTATTGTCTGGAATACTCTCTTGTATTCTTCCTGTATCTTTGATGTAACAACCGATATGCACTGTATCTTGTCTTTTGCTATTGTTATCTCTTTGTCCTGATCAGCCGTGGAGAAGAATGTGCCAAACGCAAGTCCTTGTGGACCTTGCATCAGCGTCAACGCCTTTTTAATTTCAAGAGTTGTTTCGGTTTGTGAGTGCAATGTGGAGATTACCTCTTCACCATGCATTAATTTAAGAGTAATAAGATCTCCATCTTTATATTTTTCAAACATTATACTATTATAAACTATCCTATTAGATTGTCAATATATTTCTTCAATTCCTTGTCCTGCACGTTGGGTGGAATACGGTCAAAGAAAAAGATTTGGTAACTGTCGGATCCGTACTTTCCTATTCCATGCAAATCACTTGCATCTTTACCGTCCCACTTCAAATACTGTTCAGTCATTCTTCTAATTCGTTTTGATCTCACTTCCCACATTCCAAGTGGCTTCAATATTTCCTGTTGTGTTTTTAATCTGCCACGCAAGTATGCTTTCGGATTTGGGTATCTGGCAAAAAGTTTTGGTAAGATTATCTTGACATGCTTTCTGTATGTGAGATTGAGACACATCACACCAACCATATGTTTCCATTTTTTGTGTGGTGCTTTTATTTGTTGTTGCACCATTAGGTCATCCACCATTGCTCTAGTCATGCAACAATTATATGTTAGATTATACTTTTGTCAACTGTTTGTTGATCCACTCCGCCAGGCCTTGGTACGTGTCTTGGAAAACGTTTTTATTTTCTTTCCACTCGGAAGGCATATTCCAACCCTCTTCGTTTACCACTATCCATCTGCAGTCTGAATGTTGGAAAAGTTTGTTGAATTGATAGATCCAGTATGACGGATCAACAGGTCTTTTGATGTAGGTGTAGCCTGTACTTCCTTTGTAGATGTTATTGACATTTTCTGGTTTTCTTTCTTTGCCTAAGCCGTATAGATCCATTCCCACAAGAAATATGGCCTTGGGTTTGAAACTCATTCCTACAAGGGCGGCAAATTGTCCTGTCCCCCAATGGAAAGGGTCGTCTTGCCTCTTGTCACCTTCGTATGGTAAATCGGGAACACACTTAACGTTAGGCCAATATGCAAATTGTTTGTACCACTTGTCTCGAGTGTATATGGAAGTGTTCTTTCCAACAGTGTTGGCGGCCTCCTGGCACATATGCCTGTCAGCACAAACCACGTATTCTAGATTATGATCTCTGAACAATGCGTTGCAACCAACCATTGTGGTAACCGTTTTTAACGGCGTTATGTCAAATCCTCGCCTACTCTCACCATTTCCTATAACACTTACAAACTTGGTCATAATGCTCCTTAAACACCCCTTTAGACTGCTTTAGAGCGACGTACACGCATGGTAAAAGCACTCCTGGAGCAGTTGTTCGTTCTATTTATTAACCACTAAATTCAGGGAAGAATTTGGTGCTTATTTTTCTTTGTTTGGAAATAGTTTTGTCTATACTCCAGCCGTTTGTTGAGATACCGGCCCTATTGCAGTTGTTACAAATTAATTTCATCTTAGCATCAGAAAATTTCTGATCGTAAATCAGCTGATGCTGTTTGGTAAGATTAGCCCATACACCCTCAACGCCTATTTCAAAGACATTGCCAAAATCCACTTTTTCCTTGGGAAAGTTTCGATCATATGACATGTCACAACACAGTGCCGCTCTTCCACTGACCATTACTTCGAGTCTGTTTAGAATTTTTCCTGGTGTAAGATCACAGCCATTTACAAAGCCAGCTTTTGTTGGCCTCCAACTACTTGACTTTGCCCACACGTCATCTCCCGTGCCCAACCTGTTGCTGATCCAATTGGCTTGACCTCTGGCCTTACCGGGAGGAACTAGTTTTTCTTGGTATTCTCTTACCACTTCGGGGTGTGGCATTTCCTGTTTCTTGTCCTTGATTTGAACATCAAGTAACATGGATATATCAGGGTAGTTGTTTTTAAGGAATTCTAAACTGTGCAAGGTTTTATCTTTGCTGATTCCCATTTGTTCTTTTACTGCCTCTGCTGTGAATCCTATCACTGACACAAATATCTTGTTTAAGGTGTGTATGTACTTTTGTAATATGTCGCACTGTCTTTTCTTGAATGAAATTGCATTGGTTGTAAGTCCCACCCTAAGTTTGTGTTTGTCTGCTAGTTCTAATACTGTTTCTAGATGTGGATTTACCAATGGGTCGGAATATCTCCAGGGTAAGATTGCGGCATTTTTGTGTTTCACATTGTATTTGTCCAGCTGGGCTACCCAATCTTCAATTAAAGTTGTGATCTGCTCACGAGACATCTTTTGTGTGATAAAGCTCTTGTCTGCACTAAATTCTGTGTACGGGCAACAGAAACACTTTGCATTACAAAGGTTGATCGGTTCAAATGCAAGAGCCAACGGGACAGGTGAATACCATAATTTTTTAGTTACATTCATTTACAGTAATTATCTGTAAATCTATGAAATTAATGCTGATAGTTTTCAAGCCATTTTTCTAAGTCTACCCCGTTTAAGGGCTCTTTAGTCAACCATTCCTGTTTTCCCTGGGTCATCTGCCACTTGCCACTTCCCATTTGGTGTGATTTTGTAGGCTCTTCTATGTTCCGGCCGACCATGTATCTACGTGTGCCTGGACCATAGGGTGCTATTTCGGTGTGTATGACAATCAATCCTAGTGCATTGATCTTTTCCAGCAATTTTTCTTTATGATTTTTCTTCATTTTGCTCCCATAATCATGTGCCAAACTGTCTTATAGTGTTTCCATGCTTTGCCAAGTGCAGGATACTTTCTTCTCATCTTGACTGCATATTCATCGACCATCTCGTATTCATCAGACACAGTGTCGATGTCTTTTGCGTATTGCGACTGTGAAACTAGTCTTCCACGAGTGCCATCTTTCTTCTGAACGTACACGGTCTCTCCACCATCGGGAGATACGTAAATTTCATTGCTTCGTCTTTTAAATCTCTTTTTTGTTTTCATTTTAGTAATAGTGATTATGATCAGCGTTTGGATGGGCGTACCTCATACCTCCGACGTGATCAGCATCTCCCTCCTCTCGAGGCAGAAAATGTATGTGTGGCCACATAATTGTTTGCCCTGCACACACACCCATATTCATTCCAACGTTAAATCCTTGCATCTTTCCTTCAGCTATCCACTTCTTTCCGTACTCGTAGGCTAGGTCATAAGACTTGCCAACGGCTTCTGCCGTGTCAAACTTAGGGATGAATAAAGTGTGTCCTTTTACAGCAGGATATAGATCATTGAACACTGCGGTGAATTCGTTTTCAAAGAATGGCTTGTCGTTTGACAACCATGTGCTTTCTTCGTAATTTAAAATTTTTTCAAATGGCTTCTTGTAGATAGGTTCTTTTGATTGCATTAGTTTTTATTATTCCTATCTTAATATTACTTGAATTTGGTTTGTGTTGCAACCTGATTTGTTCCCACTTTTTAGTTTTTGGCACACTAGGATTTTGTTCAAATACGTTCAGCAGATTTACCAATGCTTTACGAACTTTTTCCGCGCCACCATGTTTGCGACAGGTGTCCGAACGTCCTACTTCGACTATTTTGTCATTGACTTTTATTTTATACACACAGGATAGCCTAATCCACTTGGTGCTAGGACTCTTACTGTGTTTGATTTTGTATTTGTCTATGGTGTACAGGTCTTCTATGCTGTACCATTTAATATCTGTCATTCTTAATACCAAGGTAATGAAATATTTCTTGTACTTTCCTCGCCTGGAAGTAACAATCTTCAAGTGCATTGTGTAGGCCAGTTCTCTTCTCGTTTTGATTGCGAGGCACAAGACTTCCTAACGTTCTGGAATCTCTGATTTGCCAATAGTTCCATGGCACGGGCACATTCATCTGTCCGTAGAAATTCTGAAGTATGGCATAATCAAAAAGTGGACCTTGGCACCAAAAAACATCCACGCCAACGCACCATTTATTCAACTGTTTAATAAAATGTTTGAGATCAATTCTGTCGTCATCTCCCAGTGCTTCCTCCCTTACATCTTCCGCCTGTTTGCCCCACCATTCCACAGTCTCCTCCATGACATCTCTGCCCATTGCTGTTTGCTCGTCTACATTGATCCTGTGATACATGCCCTGGCCCGGCTCTACCCTGGTATATGGATCAAATTTGACACCACCTATTGTGAGAATAGCCGCGTTGGGCTTGGTGGACAAAGTTTCCAGATCTATCATAGCATGAATCATACTAGTATTGTACTACGGAAAAGTGGTAATGTCAATTAGATGCTTGAACTTTGGTCAGGCACTAGGCTTAGAGTAGGTTTTCCACCATTGTCAATGAATAACTTATATTCTGCCATGTCTTTTTCATTAAGGCAGTGAATTTCCCCGGCAGAAGTTGTGTAAACATCTTTCATGTACCTGCTTACTTGGATTGCTTGACTGTAACATTGTTCGTAGGAATTGAATTCAGACGTGTCAAACACTGCCTGGCAGGCATCTTCCGCAAAACAAATAATCATTACCATAAGAAATTTCATACAAATATTTAAATCTAAGATTGAAAAAGTAATACTATACTACTTCTTTTTTTTCTGTAAAGTGCGTACTTTAGTTTGCAGTCTTATTAGGTCGTTGTCTAATAATCTTATCCTGTCTATCAGTTTGATAAGTGTCGCCGATGTTGAGGACAGTTTTGGTGTGATCTCAGTGGTGATGAACTTCCATAAGAAGTAAATGAAGTATGCTAGGAAGAACACCGCCACGATTGGAAATCCATAATCCTGTATTATCGAGGTTACTGTCATGCTTTTGCTTACGATGTCCATTAGTCTTTCCTTGCGTCAGTTTTGCCATCTGCCCTTGCTACCCTGTCGGTGTCTATTGGCAATCCCAGTTGTTCGGATACTTCTTGGTCTATTTTCAAAATGTCGTTGTTCATTGTCTTAACTCTGTTGTCCAGCTGTGATATGACGCTTTCGATAAACTTAATTGACGATACTATACCATTCAGGATGTATTTTATTATGAACATTATGAACACACCCATTCCCACTGTCGCGGCAATTGGTAATCCTAGTTCGGCTACTAATTTGAAAAACTGAGTCATTATATGTGTATTTAACGTTCCAACGAATACACGTTTATAGGTTCGGTTTTACCCTTTACAGTTATTTGGTCTATGTATTCGAAACTGAACTTATGTTCGATGCCTTTTGTTGTATTCTCAGAAACAATTAGTGTCCTACCTAGCGTTTTACTGGCGCTTTCTAAACGTGCGGCAAGGTTCACCGGATCTCCTATGACTGAGTAATCAAATCTCTGGTCTGAGCCCATGTTACCCACAAGGGCCTCCCCGGTGTTGATGCCTATACCTATGTTGATGTTTGGCAGGTCTTCCTTGGTCAGCTGTTCGTTGAGCATTGCCAATTCGGACTGCATCTGTGACGCTGTCAAAACTGCCTGCATCTGATGATCCTTTGTGTCTAGAGGTGCGTTCCAGAACGCCATTATGCAGTCACCCATAAACTTATCAACTGTGCCACCATTTGCAATTATAACATTGGTCATCCTCGTCAAAAACCTGTTAATCAGTTTTGTTAGTCCTGCAGGATTGCTCTTGTACTTCTCTGAAATTGGAGTGAAACCACGGATGTCACAGAACATGAAAGTCATGTTTCTTGTTTCACCTCCCAACTTTAACAATGTTGGGTCTTTTTGTAATTTTTTAACCATCCTCGGATCAAGATAGTGTTCAAACTGTTTCTTGATCTGTTTTCGCAACCTGCTCTGTGTGGCAAAATTATTGTAGGTGCTGTGTGACCAAATCAAAAATATGTAAAGCACGGCAAATGATGGATCAACTAAAAATCCTTTGTTGGCGTAGGCCATAAAAGATGCGTAACTCATGCCACCTAACACAAATATCAATAGTGGCACTGACAATAGCACGGACACTCTTGGAATCAAAATTATCATTATTAAGCCAAGTAAGCCCATAAAAATTATTTCATAGGTGTCAGCCTGTGGCGTCCTGTGAAGATATTTTCCAGTGATCGCGGTGTCTAATGCCTGTGCGGTTATCATCTGATCAGTTGTGAGTCCTTGTGGTGTGTATTTCAACACACTCAGTCCTGCGGCATCCATTCCAACAATCACTATCCTGCCTGCAATCTTGTCCGCATGGTCTCCACTGAATACCTGTTCCACAGACAACTGTGTATACTCCGATGGGTGGGCATAGCTGATGTACATCTCAGCATTGTGATTAACTGGAATTCCGGCCTTTCTGTTGACAAGTACCTGATCGACTCCGTGTTCTTTAGCTATTACTTTTATCCTTTTACTCTTGTTTATAATCCTAATATTTTCCAATAGCATACTTGGATATATTTTTTCACCCACACGTATCAGCACAGGCATTTTCCTTACAACTGCATCCGGTTCAGGCGAGGTTATGTTCACCCCAATGCCTTGTGCACCTGCTGTGAGTTGCGGCAACGGTGGTACTATTCCTGCATATTCATACAGCCATGGAAGCACTTTGCCTTTCTGTATTATGGGTGTTGTTGTTGCTATAATGTTATCGGTTTCATTTTTAACACTCATCATTAGCACTACATTTTTGCTTTCTCTGATAGCATATGAAAAAATCTTGTCTGTGTCTGTCAGAAACGCTCCTAGTTTTTCTCTAACTTCTGCGGTCATTGGAAAACTTTTTACATATTCCTTGCCACTCATTCTGTCAGGTTCAGCAAAAAGGACATTGTAATTGACAACCACGGCCCCTGAGTCAACTAGGTTTGCTTGAAACATGCCAAGTATGTGTCTGGGCCATGGCCACTGTCCATATTTTTTCAAATCCGATTCGCTAATGTTTACTATCACTATGCGATCACTTACATCTGAACGCGGCTGTAACTGTTGGAAATGATCCCACGTCTTGTATCTTAAAGTTTTCACGGCATCACTGTTGTCTATCCGTACTCCCAATAACACAGCGGCAACTATGATAACCATCCATATGCTTGTAAAAAATTTCATTATTTTGTTTCCTGTTCGAACACTTCAAATCCTATGTTCAATCCTTCCCATAGTCCAAAGAACAAAGCACCGGTTAGCATCAATGCTAAAATTATTATCGGACTTAACAACCATAACCACCAGTAGTATCTCAATATGCCTTGTCCTTTTGCTAAACGTTTTTTTCTGTTGTCCAAGAACCAATGCACTATGCTTTTGATAAAATTTTTAATTCTAGTTACAAAGAATTTGTTTATGACCCAACGTATCAACCTCATAACAATAAGGATTGGAGAACTTAATACGTCAAAAAATATTAGGAACATGTCAACACTGAAGTCGACGATGTTGTCTGCGGTCATGGCCTTACGCCATCTTTCTCTTATTGTTAGTTTTTTTGTCTCGCTCATCCGCCTCCGAATCCGGTCCAGTTCCACGGGTCTTTGAACCTTTCCAGTTCAGATTTGTGAGGAGTTGACAAACACCTCAAACCCAGACCTAGAATTATTCCGAATAAAAACCAACTTAACATTATCTCTCCTGTAGCGCCATGCCTATTCCATTGTGGAAAGGTGTAGTGATATAACTTAATATGGTTCTTTCGCCTGTCAGTATAAAAATGTGTACCTGCACACCTGGTACCAGTTTGTACTGCATATCGCCATTTACAAATGTTTGCGAATCCAATTCCAATTCCAGTTCATAGTAACTCATCATGTCAGTTTGTACAGCATCTGGTGATATTGAAACAAGTTTTGCACCGATTGGCTGATATGTGAGTTGCTCCATGCTGGCCAATTTAATTTTTGCTGACTGTCCGACTTCGATGTAGCCTCTGTCCTTGACCTGTAGTTGTCCTATCACAATTAATTTCTGATCCAGTGGAACGAGTATCGCAAGTGCATCACCCTGTTTTACAACCGAACCTGGATTTTTAAAAGTAAGTTTTTGTATCCTTCCATCTATGTTTGCCCGTATGTGATATGGTTCATAACCCACACCCGGATTGATTGTTATTATTATGTCACCTTTTTTGACCGTGTCTCCTTGCTTGTAATTCACTGCAATGATTTCACCAGTGACC
>MDSV01222347.1_pt1 | contig 14119 bp, 13 predicted proteins | sample 810851 | NCBI WGS metagenome assembly MDSV01 (sample SAMN05326640, study PRJNA326480) | marine metagenome | isolation source: seawater | place: Atlantic Ocean: North East | collected 2012 | reverse complement strand
TTTTTACTTTTTTTACTTTTTTTACTTTTTTTACTTTTTGTACTTCTTTTTCTAAAAATATCATACCTACAGATTGTAGTATATTATACCAATTAATTACTTTTTTTATATCAGAAACATATACTTTTTCTTCATCATAATTTGAAAGAATATTTCTAAAATAACTGATTAACTCATTGCTTGATAATTTATGAGAAATACTTTTTTGACATTTTTCTTTATCTGCGATTTTTTTAAAAACCTCACTAAGTGATAGTACATCTTCATATGTGTAAATTCCTATTTCTTCAAGCAGGTTTGCCTGATTATTTGAATGAATAGGAATTCTTTTTTTGTCAATTAAAGATTCAACAATAATTATTTTTTTATTTTGAGAAACAACTTTGAATAATCCAGGTTTTCCTGTAATATTAATTAATCCTTTAAGATCCATATGTTAAGTTTAGATTACAAATGTATTATTTTTTCATATAAATTATTTCTATATTTCTTTGAAATAAATTTATTAATATTGGAAATAATATATGAGATTTAAAAATTTAATAAATACTAAAAAAGTATTTGCATGGTCATTGTATGATTTTGCAGGTCAACCGTTCACAACTATTGTTGTTACTTTTATATATAGTTCTTTTTTTATTAAAAATATAGCTTCTAATGAAACTGTTGGTACTCAAATGTGGTCAAATTCTATTGCAATATCTGCAATTATTGTTGCTTTTTTGTCACCAATTTTTGGAGCAATTGCTGATAAAGGAAGTTTAAGGAGGATTTTATTAATGATTTTTACTTTGATTTGTTGTTTAGCAACAATGGCACTTTATTTCCCAGTTTCTGGACAAGTTTATTTTTCTTTAATATTATTTGTAATTGCCAACGTATCATACGAGATATGTTCAGTGTTTTATAATTCTTATTTACCAGATATCTCTAATTCAAAAAATACTGGTGCTATTTCTGGTTTCGCTTGGGGTCTAGGATTTTTTGGAGGTATTATAGCTTTATTTATAATAAATTATTTTTTTGATTTTGATAATTTATTAAATGTTAGAAAAACAAATATTTTTGTTGGAATATGGTTTTTAATTTTCAGTATTCCTTTATTTGTTTTTATGAAAGATTCTGTGTCATTATCTGTTAGAAATTTATATTTTAAAAAATCATTTAAATCTATTTTAAATACTTTTCGTTTAATTTCAAAAAATAAATTAATATTAAATTTTTTAATCGCTCGTTTATTCTATAATGATGGTTTGATTACTATCTTTGGTTTAGGTGGAGTCTATGCTGTAACAACTTTAGATTTTACTTTTAGTGAAGTTCTTAAATTAGCCATAGTCTTAAATATATCTGCCGGTATAGGTTCTTTTATTTTTGGTTATTTAGAGGATATCATTGGATATAGAAAGGTTATAAATATTTCTTTGATAGTTTTAATTTTAGCTACACTTATTGCTTTTTTAGCTCCTATGTTTATATATTCAAAGGAGATATTTTGGTTTTCTGGTATTTTAATTGGTTTAATGGTTGGGCCTAATCAGTCTTGTAGTAGGTCTCTAATGTCTAAAATAATTCCTAATAATAAAAAAAATGAATTTTTTGGCTTTTATTCATTTACTGGAAAGGTAACATCTTTTGTTGGACCATTTCTTTTTGGTGTTGTTACTTCACTTTACAGTCAACAATATGCCCTTTGGATAGTAATCATACTGTTATTAATAGGTTTTATTATCTTTAATAGGATTAATTTTAATTCTTTAAATTAGCACAATGAGAATCTTTGTTTTATTATTTTTTTTATTTAACTCATGTACTTATAATGAGTTGACACCTTTAAATGATGTTAATTTAACCTGTGATTCTGAAAACCCTTCTTTTAAAGAATGTATTAAGCCAATAATTGTTAATAATTGTGAGGGATGTCATCGGAGTAATAGCAATAGTGGTTCATTAGAAAGCTATAATGATATAATAGTATATATTGATAATGGAAAACTATTAGATAGAGTGCAAAGGAATGAGAATGATCTGGGATTTATGCCTTTAGGAGGAAGTAAACTAGATGATGAAAATATTAATTTATTAATTAAATGGAAAAATAATGGTGCGCCAAATAATTAGTTGTTTTCTGATTTTATTTTGTTTTATATCAAATGCTCAGCAATATGTTGGAAAAAAGGGAAGTATAACTTTTTTTTCTGAAGCACCAATTGAAAATATACAGGCAATAAACAACAAAGTAGGTGCTGTTTATAATGAATCTAAAGGAGAAATAGTATTTTCTTTAAAAATAAAAGATTTTATATTCCCAAAAAAATTAATGCAAGAACATTTTAATGAGAATTATTTAGAATCTGATATTTTTCCCATATCAACATTTCAAGGAAAAATAATTAAGGTTTTGAATAATGATAGTATTAATGTTGAGGGAGATTTAAATATACATGGAAGAACTAATAAGGTAAACGTATCTGGATTTTTATTTAAAAAAGATAGAAGTGTAAGTATTAAAGCTAATTTTCCAATTAAATTAGAAGATTATAATATTAAAATACCAAAGATAGTAATGTATAATATTGCTGAAGTTATAGATATATCAGTTAGCATCAAACTAGATAGAATAGAATGAGGAATATAGTTTTAATAATTATAAATTTATTTTTTAGTTTTTTTGTGATTGCACAAAATAATTTACTTACATTGTTAAATGAAGAAAAAGAACCATTGCATGTATCTTATTTTTTTAAAGGGACAAAGATTGTTAATGGTCAATCAGTTGAATTACCATCTACTAATGTTTTAAAATTCAACATACAACATCGTTTCGGACCATTAAATTCTGGATTATATAATCTTTATGGATTAGATTATGCGCAAGTAAGATTTAGTTTTGAATATGGATTAAAAAATTGGCTTGCTTTAGGTTTAGGTCGAAGTTCTGTATCTAAAACTATAGATGGCAATATAAAATTAAGATTGAAGAGACAAACTAAAGTCAAAAATATATTTCCAATTACATTAGTTTTAAATTCTGCAATTTATGTTAACCAATATACACATAATGAAAGGGGTTCACCATATTTCTTATTATCAGACCAATTAATTTATACACATCAATTATTATTAGCTAGAAAGATTAATCGTAATTTAACTTTGCAACTAACACCTACTTTTATACATTATAATTTAATTGATATCTCAGTAAATAGAAATAATGATAATTATTCAATTGGCATTGGAGGGCGACAAAAAATTACTAAAAGAATATCAATTAATGCAGAAACATTTTTACAAGCTTTTCATTCTTTTGAACAGAATGTACTTTCTTTAGGATTTGATATTGAGACAGGAGGACATATTTTTCAATTGCATATCAGCAATTCTCCAGCCATGATAGAGCCTTTATTTATAACAAAGACATATGGAAAATTTCTAGAAGGAAACATCTATTTTGGTTTTAATATATCTAGAGTTTTTAATCTAAAAAAATAATTTTTGAATCAGAAGTATGATATAACAATAATTGGTGGTGGTATAATTGGTTTAGCAACAGCATATAGTTTGCAAATTAAGTATCCAAAATTAAATTTATTAATTTTAGAAAAAGAAAAGAAATTAGCATCACATCAAACAGGAAAAAATTCAGGCGTTATACATTCAGGTCTATATTATAAGCCCGGAAGTTTAAAAGCAAATAATTGTGTTTTGGGAAGAAAAAAAATTGTTCAATTTTCTAAAGAAAATAATATTGATTTTGATATTTGCGGAAAACTAGTTGTAGCTACTAATGAAAAAGAAGCTGAATATTTATTAAAATTAAAAGAAAATGGACTCAAAAATAATTTAAAAAATTTAGAGATTTTAAACCCGTCTGAATTTAAAGATATAGAGCCATATGTATTTGGAGTTTCTGCTCTTTGGGTTCCTCAAACAGGTATTATCGATTATAGTTCTGTTACTGAAAAATTAGCTGAAAAGATAATAACAAAAAATAAGAATAGTAAAATAGAAAAATCTTGTAATTTAATCGATTTTGAAGATGAAAACATTTATACTAGTAAGGGAAAATTTATTTCTAAGCATATTATTTTTTGTGGAGGTTTATTTGCTGATAGATTAGCTTATAAAGATAATCTGGATTTAAATTTTAAAATAGTTGGATTTAGAGGGGATTATTATAAGCTAAAAGATGAAAAAAGATATAAGGTAAATAATTTGATATACCCAGTTCCAAATCCAAGTTTCCCATTTTTAGGCGTTCATTTTACTAGGATGACCAGTGGAGAAATTGAATGCGGTCCAAATGCTGTATTTACTTTTAAAAGAGAAGGTTATGGTAAATATGATTTTAATTTTAAAGATACCTATGATGCTCTTTCTTATAAGGGAACTAGAAAATTGTTTATAAATAATTGGAAATTCGGTCTTAATGAATATAAACGGGCATTTTCAAAATCTTTATTTTTGAAAGAATTGCAAAAAATGTTACCTTCGTTGTCAATAAATGATATAATTGAACATAGAAGTGGTGTCAGAGCTATTGCTTTAAACAATGAGGGGTTAATTTTAGATGATTTTAAAGTTTTGAGTACAGATAAAAACATACACATATTGAATGCACCTTCTCCTGCTGCCACTGCTGCTTTATCTATAGGTGATTATGTTAGAGAAAAAGCAACATTAGAATTTAAACTATAGTATAAGATTATTATGATTAAATTTTTTGGATTATTATCAAAAAGAAAAAAAGTAAAACCTCATATTGCTGCTTCAATTTTTGTTGCTACTCTTAATAATGTTATTGATCAAGGTTTTATTGAGATTCGTGATTTTATTAATAATAATAATAATCTTGATTCAAATCCTCATTTATCAATTAAGGATATAGATTGGTTTAGAAATATTATCTTTCTTGGAAATATTTATATGTTAGATGAATTTTTTGAAGAGAATGAAAAATTAAAACTAAGAGAATTGATATTAGATGAATTATACAAAGATCTTATAATTGAAAAACAAAATTTAGAAATAGAAAGATTTTTAGATTATGAAAAATATTTTTTAGATTTGATTTCTGAGAATGAATTGACTGTTAATGCTATGGCTTATGCTATATTTGAAAAATATAACATAAACGATTTTCAAGGAGATTTATTTAAGAGAAAAAATAAGCCAAATCCAATTTTTTTTAATGAATTAAAAAACCTGATTAAACATTTTATATGGAATTGGGAAGATTATTTAGAAAAGAATAAATTAACTTTTTAAATACCTGTATAATTTGATGGGTTAATTTTCTTTAACTCACCTTTTACTTCTTCTGTTACTTCTAAATTATCTATAAATTTTGTTATTTCTTTTTTACTAATTATTATATTTCCTCTGGTTAATTCTTTTAATTTTTCATAAGGGTTTGGATACCCCTCTCTTCTAAGAATTGTTTGTATTGCTTCTGCAACAATCATCCAATTATTCTCTAAATCATCAGCTAGAGCACTTTTATTTATTAATAATTTATTTATACCTTTATGTAATGAAATTAGTGCTATAAGTGTATGGCTAATTGGAACACCAATATTTCTTAAAACAGTACTATCTGTCAGGTCTCTCTGCATTCTTGATATAGGAAGTTTGTTTGCCATAAATATAAAGATACTATTTGCCATTCCTAAATTTCCTTCTGCATTTTCAAAATCTATTGGATTTACTTTATGAGGCATTGCTGATGAACCTATTTCACCCTTTTTTATTTTTTGTTTAAAATAATCTATAGATATATAACTCCAAATATCTCTGCAAAAATCAATTAAAATTGTATTTATTCTACACATATTATGCATTAGTCCACCTAAATTATCATAATGTTCAATTTGCGTAGTAGTTTTTTGTCTTTGTAAACCAAAATTTTTATAAATAAAATTATTTGAAAAATTATTCCAATCAATATTTGGATATGCTACATAATGTGCATTGAAATTACCTGTAGCACCGCCAAACTTTGCGTTAATAGGTATTTTGTTTAATAAATTTAATTGTTCTTCAATTCGTTCAATAAACACATATATTTCTTTCCCTATTCTAGTTGGTGATGCTGCTTGACCATGCGTTCTGGCTAACATGGAAATATTTTTCCATTCATTATATTTTTCTTTTAATAAATCAATCGTTTTTTTTATTGCAGGAAAATATATTTCTTTTAAAGATTCTTTTATCGATAATGGTATAGCAGTATTGTTAATATCTTGAGATGTTAATCCTAAATGAATGAATTCTTTATATTCTGTTATTTTGAGTTCTTCGAATTTATTTTTTATAAAATATTCAACAGCTTTTACATCATGATTAGTAACTGTTTCAATTTCTTTTATTTTTTTAGCATCAGCTTCTGAAAATTTTAAATATATTTCTCTAAGATTTATGAATTTTTCTTTTGGAAACGATTTTAATTGTTTTAGAGGAATTTGACATAGTGCTATAAAGTATTCAATTTCAACTTGTATTCTATATTTTATTAAAGAATATTCAGAAAAAAATTTTTGTAATTCTTTAGTTTTAGTTCTATATCTTCCGTCAATTGGAGAAATAGCATTTAGTGGACTTAATTTCATGTACTAATTTATTATTCCACAAATTTAAGCATTTTATTATAAGAACCGAATTTCAATTATATTCTTAATCTTTTCTTAATTTTGACATATGGAAACTATTATAATTTGTATTGTTTTTCTTTTCTTATTTTTCGGTCTAATTGGATGTGTAATACCTGTAATACCTGGCCCAATATTTTCTTTAATAGGATTATTTATTTTTCATTTTTTCACCTCTCATAGTATCTCACTTAATTTATTAATGTTAACCATTTTGGTTTTTTTATTTACAATATTAGATTATTGGTTGCAATTATATAGTGTGCAAAAATTTGGAGGAGGTAAAAAAGCAATATATGGTACATTTATTGGCTTATTGGTTGGTATGTTTTTTTTCCCACCATTCGGTATGATAATTGGCGCATTAATTGGCGCATTAATTGGTGCATTAATTGAGAAGAAAAATACTTATGATAGTGTTAAAATTGCTTTAGGATCTCTTTTAGGTTTTATTTTTGGTGCTGTTTTAAAAATATCTATTAGCGTATATATGATTTATTTGGTGATTTCTGTTTTAATATAATTTATGATAAAAATTTCATCAGTTTCCTATCTTAATTCTTTGCCATTTATTTATGGAATTAAACAATCTGATTTGTATTCTGAGATTGAATTATTTTTGGATCCTCCATCCTTATGTGCTGATAAATTAATTAATGATGAGATTGATATAGGTTTGGTTCCAGTAGTAACACTTCATTCTTTAAAAAAATATAAAATATTATCGGAATATTGTATCGGTTCAGAAGGTCTAGTTGATACTGTATGTGTCTTTTCTAATGTCCCTATTAATCAAGTTAAAACAATTTTATTAGATCCTCAATCAAGAACTTCAGTTGAGCTGTTAAAGATTTTATTAAAAAATCATTGGGGAATAAATCCCGTATTATATTCAGAACAAATAGATTCAGAATTAGAGAATAATAATACTGCTGCTTTAGTAATTGGAGATGATGCATTTCCACTTCATAATAAATTTGAATTTGTGTATGACCTTTCGCTTGAATGGAGTACTATGACAGGTTTGCCGTTTGTATTTGCAGTTTGGGTAGCAAATAAGAATTTAAACCCGAATTTTATTCAGAAATTTAACCAGGCTTTAGGTTTTGGTGTTAGAAATATTAATAAATCATTATCCATTTCCAATGTATCTCATAAAATTTTTGTCAAAGATCCTCTAAAATATTTAAATTCTAGGATATCATATAATTTTGATAAAAATAAGAAGAAGGCAATGAATTTTTTTCTAAGTCAAGTTAGTTAAAGTTTTCTTTTACAGATACTATCAATGTAATTTTCCAAATCATATAATTTTTTTGGGGCTCCTGAGTAATTTTTAATTTTTTTACTTTTAATTTTAATATAGGATGTTGGTAAATCTGAAATAGGTTTGTAGTATTCATCCTTAAGGTTAATGAAATTGATCTTATCTGCCATTTTGAATATATCTTTTATTTCTTTTTTTGATAACTTAAAATTAAAAATCCCTTTTTTCTCAACATATCTTTTCCCATTGTAAATAGCATTACCATTATTAAATATATCAATTTTATAAACAGGGCATGTCCCAAAACATGCTGTTCTTTCTAATGATATTACGCTTACTTCATTATTTTTAAAGATATTGCAGTTAATTAAAAATGATGTAAATAAAGTTAAGAAAATATATTTCAATTTATCTTCTTTTTTTCATTTGCTCTGCTTGTTTTCTTTGTATTTCTTCTAGTTTTTTTTGAAATTTAGATTTTTTCTTCGGATTCTTTTTGTTTTTTTCAATCTCTGCCAAAATTTTATTTTCGTCAATAAATTTTTTCATAAAAAATTGTTGTGAGAATGTAAACATATTTGCAAGGAAGTAGTAGTATGAAAGCCCCGCCGCATAATTATTAAAAAAGCCTAAAAACATAATTGGCATTAAGTACATCATCCATTTCATTTGGGCCATTTGTCCAGTTGCCATGGAAGAATTCATTCTAGTATATAATAACGTAGATATAGTCATTAAAAGTGTGAATAGACTAACATGGTCTCCATAGAATGGTATTTCAAATGGTAAATTCATTATCGAGTCATATGATGATAAATCATCTGCCCATAGAAATTTCTGTTGTCTTAATTCTATTGATGCTGGAAAAAATCTAAACATTGCAATTAGTATGGGGAATTGAAATAGCATAGGAAGACAACCCCCCATAGGATTAACACCAGCTTTCCTGTAAAGACCCATTGTTTCTTGTTGTATTTTCATGGGGTCTTTCCCTTTTAACTTTTCGTTAATTTTATCTATTTCGGGCTTAAGCACTTTCATTTTAGCTTGCGATAGATATGCTTTATACGTAAATGGAGCAAGAGCTAGTTTTATAATAATAGTTAGTATGAGTATTATTAATCCATAATTAGTAAAATATTTACTAAGAAAGTCAAAGATGTTAATTATTACAAATTTATTAACCCATCCAAAAATCCCCCATCCTAAAGGTAAAATTTCTTCAAATCCTAAATCATATTGTTCAAGTGTTTTAAAATGATTTGGTCCAAAGTAGAATTGAAAATTATATTGTTCATTTTTTTTATGTTCAAAAGGTAACTCGAATTTGCAATATAAATTTTTAATTGACTTTTTATTTTCAGATTTTTTTGACAATAAATATGATGGCTTACCAAATCCTTCTTTTGAAATAAGTATACTACTGAAAAATTGTTGCTTAAAAGCAACCCATTTTAATTTTGAATTTACTTCATCCTCATCTTCTTCTGATGTTAGACTAAGATTATCTGTTTCTTTATCAGAAAGATATTGATAGTAAATACCAGTATACATGTCTTGATTAGATTTGCTTTTTTCAGTTTTTGGAGTTATCATATTCCATTCCAAATTCATATAATTTATTGAAGATGGAATTAGTTCATCTAATCCTATTAAATTAATCTTAAAATCTATAAAATAATTATCTGATATCGTATATACATATTCAATGAATTTATTTTCTTCTAATTCACACCTCATCTTTAGATTTGATCCATCACTATAAGCTTTAAAAAATAAATCAGATGTATTAATACTTGATGCGGTAATAAATTTCAGATTAAATAGACAAGAGTCAATATTGAATAAATTTAATTCTAAAGAGTCATATGTTTGAAATTGTTTTAAAATAACAGATTTTATTTGTCCCCCTTTATTAGACACTAAGGCTTTAATTTTTTCATTTTCTATAATCTCATATTTTTCTTCAACTATTGATGATTCGTAAAATTTTTCAGAGTTATTAATATTTTCATCATTAATTTTTATTTCCTTATTAGCTATATCTAGATTACTAACAGTCTTATTTTCTTCAGTGTTTTGATTTATAGAATTATTAGTTGTTTTTATATTATCTTCTTCAATCTCAGGTAAAAAAAACGTATTAAATACTATCAGAATGATAGCCATAAGTATAAAGCCAATTAATGAATTTTTATCGTACTGTTTCATTATTTTTATGTTTTATCCCAGCATTAATAAAGCTGCAAAATAGTGGGTGAGGTGAATTGACAGTGCTTTTATATTCAGGATGAAATTGGACGCCAACAAACCATAAGTGAGATGGTATTTCAATTATTTCAACAAGATTATTTTCTTTATTAATTCCTGAAGCAATCATTCCTAAATCTTGTAAATGGTTTTTGTATTTATTGTTAAATTCATATCTATGTCTATGCCTTTCCGAAATAATAGTTTTTTTATAAGAATTTATAGCGTTAGTTTTTTTGGTTAAATGACATTCATATGAACCCAAACGCATTGTACCTCCTTTTTTCAGAATATTTTTTTGTTTTTCCATTAAATGTATAACAGGATTAGATGTTGTAGGATCCATTTCTGTTGAATTAGCATCTCCAAGTTTTAATACATTTCTAGCAAATTCAATTACAGCAGTTTGCATGCCTAGACATATACCGAAAAAGGGTATGTTATTTTCTCTTGCATATTTTATAGCAATAATTTTACCATCTATACCTCTATCTCCAAATCCAGGAGCTACTAAAATACCATTTGTTTTGTTTAGTGTTTTATTAATATTTTGTTTGTTAATATCATTCGCATGTACCCAATTTACATCAACTTTACATGAATGCAAAGCTCCAGCATGAATAATTGCTTCAGTGATTGATTTATATGCATCTTGTAATTCAACATATTTACCCACAACAGTGATAGATATTTTTGATTTAGGATTTTGTAAGCCAATTAAGAAGTTTTTCCAATTATCTTCATTAATTATTTTTTTAATTGGGATATTCAATTTTTTTAATACTACTTTATCTAAACCTTCTTTTTGCATTAATAAAGGAACTTCATATATACTTTTAGCATCCATTGATTCAATGACAGCATTTTTTTCTACATTACAGAATCTTGCTATTTTGGATTTAATATCCTGATTTAATGGTTGTTCGCATCTACATACTAAAATATCAGGTTGAATTCCTGCTTCTAGCAATGTTTTAACAGAATGTTGTGTAGGTTTTGTTTTTAATTCACCAGCTGCTGATAAAAAAGGAACTAAAGTTAGATGGATAAAAAGTGCGTTATCTTCTAATTCCCATTTTAATTGTCTTACAGCTTCTATATATGGTAGCGCTTCTATATCTCCAACAGTTCCGCCAATTTCTGTAATTACCACATCTATATCCTTATTTTTTTCAAGTAAACCAATTCTTCTTTTTATTTCATCTGTAATATGTGGTATTATTTGTACTGTTTTTCCAAGATAATCTCCATTCCTTTCTTTATTAATTACTGTTTGATAAATACTTCCAGTTGTTACATTGTTTGCTTGTGACATTGGGCGATCTAGAAAACGTTCGTAATGACCTAAGTCTAGATCTGTTTCTGCTCCATCACAAGTTACATAACATTCTCCATGTTCATAAGGATTCATTGTTCCAGGGTCAACATTAATATATGGATCTAGCTTTTGTATTGTGACCCTTAAACCCCTGTTAGTTAAGAGTTTTCCTAGTGATGCAGAGATAATACCTTTTCCTAATGATGAGGTTACTCCACCAGTAACAAAAATATATTTAGTTTTTAATTTAGCCACAGAAAACTGTTTTTATCATGCAAAAATAATATTTCAAGTTAATTAATCTAAATACTGAACACACATTTCACTTTTTAAAAAGACATATTTAAGCCAATACTTGGCATAATTGGTAATTGATCTACTCTTTCATATTTTATTCTATTAAAATAAAAAATATTTTGCCTATTGTACACATTGGTTACAGAACCAGTGATATTAAGTTGGTATTTATTAATAGAAATTGATTTCGATACTGATACATCTAACCTGTGATAATAAGGTAATCTTCCTTGATTTGTTTCACCATAAATAACACCTAGATTGTTATCATTATTTTCGTTAATACTTGTATAATCAGTGCTTAAATCGGTAAACGTAATATTTTGATAGAATCCTTGTGTTTGTGTAAAAGGAAATCCTGATCCAAGATTCCATCTTGTGTCAGCTTTCCAACTCTTATTCTTCCCAAATTTATATGAAATAACAAGATTAGCATTGTGCCGTCTGTCAAAATGAGGAGTGTAAGTAGTAATATCATCTGTTCTTTTACTCATACCTAGAGAGTATACGCTCCATATATACAAGTTTTTATTTTTATATCTTATTAATGCATCTATACCCTTTGCACTACCATTTTCTATTATAAAATCATTATCTGTATTAAAAATTTTGTTTCTATTAATATTTGTTAATTGTGTAAAATCTTTAATATATCCTTCAAGTTGGACGTCTATATTATTATTCAGATCATATTCAATTCCAGCAATAATATGACGAGCTTTTTGAAATTTTTGTGAATATGATTCGCCATTTGATTGTGGTGGTATATTTTCTGGGGATGAAATAATTCCAGAAAAAAGATTAACAATATCTCTATCAGAACTAGTGCTAAGTATGTTTTGTGAATAAAGACCAGATGCAATTTTTAATCTCAATTGATCTGTAGCAATATACTTTATTCCTACTCTTGGTTCAGGAGAGATGCCAAGAGTATATTTTTGTAATCTAAATCCAGTCTCAATAATCCATCGAGTGGTATTTATTTGGTAATTAATGAAGGCAGAAAACTCCGATGTGTTTTCATTTTGTTCAATTTTAGTGTTAACAGAATTATATGTTAGAAATTTTGTTGAGAAACCATGAATATCAAATCCATATTTTACTTTTCCTTTTTTTGGGAAAGAGGTAAAATCAAAGCCCATATCATAACCACTAATGCCACTTTCTCTTAATGGAAAACCAGATTCGTTTAAAGAAATAATATATCCAGAATATGCAAAGTTTCCTTCAATTAAAACTGGTGATCCTGATGGGATTAATATAAATTCAGCACCTACACCATTTGATTTCCAATCTAATTCAGATATGTTTTTATAATTTACATTGTCTTTAAAATTAAAGCTAAATATATTTAATTTGCTACCATTTTTTCCATGTAATGAAATCTTTCCATATAGGTCAGTATATGAATAGGGAAGGCCTTTATCATCAAAAAAAAGTATAGGCTCTTTATAAAACAATTCAGAGCTTTTATCTAAGTATGATGTTTTTCCTGAAAAAATAAATGAGGCGTTTCCTTTTTTATTTAAAGGTCCTTCAGTAAAAATTTTTGACCCAAATGTATTTGCTGATAGTTTTCCGGAAAACGATTTTTTATTTCCATTTATGGTTTTAATATCCATTATTGACGAGACTCTACCTCCATATTCAGCACTGAAGGCTCCTGTATAAACATCAGTGTTTCTAATTATATCTGTGTCAAATACAGAAAATAAACCTATTGAATGAAATGGACTATAAATTGTCATGCCGTCTAGAAGGACCTTATTTTGAATAGGAGAGCCTCCTCTAATATATAGTTGTCCTCCTTGATCCCCAGTAAAAATAACTCCAGGAATAACTTGCATATATTGCGCTAAATCAGGTTCTCCACCTATAGTTGGTATCATAGTTAAATCTTTTTTTGAAATTTTAATAGCTGCAGCCTTAACTTCTGTTTTCATTTCAACTCGTTCAGCAGATATTTTCACTTCATTTAGATTTATACTTGATTGTGATAATTCAAGATTTTTGGTTATTATTTGATTTTTTTTAATATTTAAATTTATGACTGTAGAATCATATCCTATGTATGAAGCGATTATTGTATAATTTCCTGGTTTTATATTCGATATATTATACATACCATTAATGTCAGTAGCAGTACCAATAGTTGTTCCTTTTATAATAACATTGCAAAACATTACGGCTTCTCCATTTGATTTGTCATATATAAAACCTCTAATAGTACTGTTTTGTGCAAAAAGATTTATTGTTAACGCATGTAAAATTAGAAATAAAATGATTCTTCTCATTTATTAGGATTTAGTGTGCAAATATAATTATATAGCTATTATATGT
>MDSV01155197.1_pt1 | contig 14124 bp, 13 predicted proteins | sample 810851 | NCBI WGS metagenome assembly MDSV01 (sample SAMN05326640, study PRJNA326480) | marine metagenome | isolation source: seawater | place: Atlantic Ocean: North East | collected 2012 | reverse complement strand
GAGAGGGGTTTTATTGCATGGTATGTCTTTTTCCATTGGTTCAATAGTTACTTTTGTATCAATTGGTTTATTTATTTTAGTTTTAAAGATTTTTGGGGAAGAAATAGGATGGGGTTTCCAACTGCAATCTCCAATGTTTGTTGCTTTGCTAATTTACCTTTTTGCTCTGTTGTTTCTTAACTTTATTGGATTTTTTAATATACCAAATTTTTTTGGGAAATTTGGGACCAAAGCCTCTAATACGAATTCATATAAAAGCTCTTTCGGAACTGGTGTCTTAGCAGTTGCAGTAGCAACACCTTGTACCGCACCTTTCATGGGGTCTGCTTTGGGTTTGGCATTAACTCAGCCCAATTTTTTTTCTATCTTAATTTTTTTATTTTTAGGAGTAGGTTTTTCTTTACCTTATCTAATTATAAGTCTTTTTCCTCAATCTCTAAGTTATCTACCAAAGCCTGGTAATTGGATGGAAACTTTTAGAAAAATTATGGCCATACCAATTTTTCTTACAATTCTTTGGCTGATATGGATTTTAAGCAATCAGATATCATTTCTGAACTTAATGAGCGTTTTAGCAGGTGTTTCTATTATATTTTTACTATGTTTTATAAAACAGATTGTTACTTTTTTAAAGTTATCCTCTAATTTGATTAGTCCAGCCTTCGCAATTTTATTATTTTTTTCTATTTATTTACTTCCTTTTAACTATCAAGTGAAGGATGAAACAAAATCTGAAATCTCTCTTGAAGAAATTGAAATTTTATCTAGAAAAGGCCCATTATTTATAAACTTTACAGCTGATTGGTGTATTACTTGTAAAGTAAATGAACAGATTGCATTAAGTGGAGATAATTTTAATTTATTGATTAAAGATAAAAATATAAATTATTTAAAAATTGATTGGACTAATAAAGACCCTAACATTAATAGATTAATAGAGTCATATGGCAGATCTGGAATACCTCTTTATGTGTTCTATCCCTATGAAGAATACGGACCAGTTATTCTTCCGGAAGTGTTGAATAAGTCTATTCTGGAAAATTATTTAAAAGAGAGTTATTAAGCTACGATATATTCTTCCCAATCTTCAATAATTTTATCCTTTATTGAAATTTCTTGTCCTTTCAAAAGATCCCTATAAGTTGGAATAGAAGCTTCAGGAGGATTGTCTAATATTTTATCTGCTTTAGAAATATTACACGATTTACATGAAGTAGTTACATTATCCCAACTTGTTTTACCGCCTTTACTTCTAGGTATTAAATGATCAATTGTAAGATCTTTTTTTTCAAATACATTTGTACAATACTGACAAGTGTACATATCTCTTAAGAAAACATTTGAACGAGAAAATTTTATTTTACTGGAAAATTTATGATACTTTCGAAGCATAACTATACTAGGGACTTTAAAAGTTATAGAAGGAGACCTTACAACCCAATCAGGATGTTCTTTGATCACAATTACGTTTCTAGTAAAAACTAATTTTACTGCTGTTTTCCAATCAACAGCTGATAAAGGGAAATAGCTTAGCGGTTTTCCATTACCATTTAAAATAAGACAATCATTAGACATTAATTAAATAATACTACGAAATTACTCAAAGTTGGCTCTATATCTAAATACAAATAACTAAAACTTTATACTATATTCATTGTTTCCTAAGTGATATTATTCTGCTCAATGGAGTTTCTAGGCAGCAATATCATCTCCATAAACCAATTTGAAAAAGATGATATTGAATCGATTTTCAAAACAGCCGATTCCCTTATTCCTTTCGCTAACAGATCAAAATTAACTAAAGTTTTAGATGGTGCAATTTTAAGTAATATGTTCTTTGAGCCTAGTACAAGGACAAGAATAAGCTTCGGAAGTGCATTCAATATATTAGGTGGCTCAGTTAGAGAAACAACTGAGATGGGTTCCACTTCTTTAAAAAAAGGCGAATCTTTATATGATACTTCCAGAGTTCTTAGCGGTTACAGCGACATAATAGTTATGCGTCATCCAATTGCTGGTTCAGTTGAAGAATTTGCTGAGGCATCTAGAGTTCCTGTCATTAATGCAGGTGATGGAGATAATGAACATCCAAGCCAGGCCTTATTAGATCTCTACACAATTAAAAAAGAACTAGAATCGAGAGGTAAAACTATTGAAAATGCTAGAGTGGCTTTAATCGGCGATCTAAAATATGGCCGAGCTGTTCATTCACTTTGTAAAATCCTGAGTCTTTATAATAATATTTCTCTAAATCTTGTGTCTCCAGAAAAACTTAAACTACCCTCTTCTTCAATAAAAGAGCTCAAAGTTAGTTCAGTTGCTTTAAAGGAAACAGATAACATCCAAGAAGGGATTTCAGATGTTGATATTTTGTATGTTACTAGAATACAAGAAGAAAGATTTAATGATGCAGAAGAAGCAAAAAAATATAAGGGCTTGATGTCACTCAATGAAGAGATTTACACAAAAAACTGTGAGCCGAATACTGTAATAATGCACCCCCTCCCCAGAGATTCTAGAAATGACGCTAACGAACTTGATTCTGACTTAAATCAAAATCCAAATTTAGCAATTTATCGTCAAACCGATAATGGCTTGTTAATTAGAATGTCACTTTTTACACTTATCTTAGGTGTTTCAGATCAAATTAATGATTCTGCATCCAATGTTAATTGGTATTCCAATAAATCTTAATTAGCTCTTGGTAGTTGATACCAATTGGTTGTATACCTTGGAGACTGTAATTCTCTTTTCATAGACCATTCTTTTTTTATCCCTTGCGACAAAAATGTGACAGGCCCATTACTTGTCTTATTAATCTTATCAATAGTTTTCATTAAGTTCTTATCAATAGAATTTCGATGTTCTGACTTAAATAAATCTAATTGAAGAACCTCTTCATTATAAAAATCACTAAGCATTATGCCAGCTTTATTGTATTGAAAATTGGGTTTAAAAATTTTTTCCATAGCCATTCTTGCACCATACATTAGATCCCTTGAATCATTAGTTGGATTAATGAATGGAATTGAAATCATTTCTCTATGCTGAATATCTTGCTTACGAAAAGGATTCGTTCTGATAAAAACTGATAACAGCTTACATACTTGTTTTTCTTTTCTTAATTTGACTCCTGCTCTTGCTGCATAATCACTAACAGCTTCATTTAATAGGTTCTGATCTGTAACCCTCTGACTAAAAGTTCGACTTACGACAATTTGTTTTTTTGTTATTGGTTGGTCTTCTAAATCAATACATGTTTCACCTTTTAATTCTCTGATTGTTTTAGCCAAAACAATATTAAAACGTTTCCGAACATAACTTATGTCTAACTGCGTCAACTCATAAGCATTTTGAATACCAATGGCATTTAAGTGTTTTTCCAATCTCCTCCCAACTCCCCAAATTTCTCCTATTGGCGTTATTTTTAAAAGCCTCTCCTGCCTTTTTTTATCAGACAAATCTACTACACCATTAGTCGCTGGGTATTTTTTAGCACCATAACTTGCAATTTTGGCTAAAGTCTTAGTTGGTCCTATTCCAACTCTGACTGGTACTCCAATCCATTTAAATATTTTTTGCTGGCAATCAATTCCAAAATCATAGAGATTCATGCAATTATTTACGCCTGATAAATCTAGAAAAGCTTCGTCAATACTATAGACCTCTAAGCGTGGTGCAAGCTGTTCTAGAACATCCATAACTCTCGATGAAATATCTGCGTATAGTTCATAATTTGAAGAAAAAACTATCCCTCCTTTTTTTGTGTATTCTTTTTCTATTTCGAACCAAGGATCGCACATTTTAATACCTATCTCTTTAGCCTCCTTTGTCAAAGCGACTACACAGCCATCATTATTTGACAGCACAACTATAGGTTTATTTTTTAAATCAGGTCGAAAAACTCTTTCACAAGAAGCATAAAAACTATTGCAGTCTACTAAAGCAAACATTAGTTAGAATTGATTTATGGCTGCTATTACTACTCCCAAAATTTCTAAATCTTCTTCTTTACTAACTTTTATTGGAGGATATTTAATATTTGCTGAAAGTAGTTTTGGTTTAGGAAAAAGCTGTAATTTTTTACAAGTATAAGCACCATCGACAGAAGCGATTACAATTTTTCCATGTTGTGGCTCTATACTACGATCAACAATCAGTATTGCGCCATTATTAATACCTGCGTTAAGCATTGAATCTCCACTTGCTCTAACCAGATATGTGGCAGCCGGATTACTAATCAAAAATTCATTTAAATCAATTGATCGTTCGACATAATCATCTGCAGGACTTGGCCAACCTACTTTTACTGGTTCAGTGAATATTGGAACTTTTGTAGTATTTTTATCGGGGTCAAAATAACCCCCCAAATTTTTAATTTTCATCTAAGGTAGTTAAGATATACTGTATATATATACAGTATATTACTACGCCTAAGAAATGCAACTAAAATTAAATTACTTTGGCAACTCTTACTGCGAAAGCTGAACCTCCGCCGACAATTTTTACCCAAAGATTAAGGAAGAAACCTGAAGAAAGATTTTTTTTATGACCAGACTCAATTTTATGTTCAATTTCGTCATCCTGACAAGATTGTAAAAGGTTAATAAGAGATTCATTAGAGTTACCTTGAGATCTTAAATAGACAAGCTGCTCTTCATAATGATCTTCAACAAAAGACTCAACAGCCTCAATGGTAGCAAAAACTATCTTAGGCCCAAATAAAGCGGGAAGAAATCCTAAAAGATAGCCTGAAATTTTCCATAGAAAAACAAGTCTGCTCCTTTTATTTTTTGGCAAAACCTCTTCTATTTTTCTTAAATGCTCTTGTTCAGTAGCTAGATGTCTTTTTGAGAATTCTAACAACTCAGGATCTTTTGCAACGGATAAAATTCCTTTATAGATAAATACAGCGCCTACTTCACCAGCGTGGTCTGAACGTAAAAAACTTTCTAACAATTTATTCATAAAAACATATATTAGAGCTTTAGTTGCTTATAAGATAATAGCAAAAAATCTTTTGAGAATGGTAGACACGCCCGGATTCGAACCGGGGACCCCCACCATGTCAAGGTGATACTCTAACCAACTGAGCTACGTGTCTATTATTTTGGCGTGAATTTTACAGGTAATTCCTGAATGGCGTTAACAAAATTATTTGGAGTTAAGACCATTTCTCCGTCTTGAACCATATCTGGAAATCTTTCAAAAATCTTTTGATACACAACTTCCAATTGCATATTCGCAACATGCTTACCCAAACAAAGATGTCTGCCGTAACCGAAAGCTAGATGTTTTTTAGCATTTTCTCGAGTGATGTCGTAAACATCAGGATTTTCAAAAATTTCTGGATCTCTATTGGCTGCACCATACCACAAGGTAACTTTTTCGTTAGGACCCAATATTTGATCTCTTATTTGCACTTCTTCTTTAGTAGTTCGTCTCATGTATATCACTGGAGAGACCATTCTTATCGATTCATGAACCATATTCGGCAATAAATCTTTATTATTCATCACAAGCTCCTTTTGAGCTGGATTTTCTGAGAGCAAGTTCATTGTGCCGCTAATTGAATTTCTGGTCGTATCGTTGCCTGCAAATATAATTAAAAGCCAAGAGCCATCTAAATATTCTCCTGGGAGTTTCTCTCCTTCAACTTCTAAATTGGCAATGACTGATAATAAATCTTCTTTTGGATCTTTTCTTCGAGACATTAATATCGATCTACCGTAATCAAACATTTCTTGAACCATGGTATTAAAAGCTTCTATTAAAGCTGGATCGGGAGCATGAGCTTGTTGTTCCTCAGAAAATTCTTCACCTCGATTTTGCATCTGTTGGCTTGCTGCTAGAAGCTGAGCCATTTCTAATAGTTTCATCCATTCAATTATTTTTGGTCTATCGGCTTCTGGAACTCCCAGCATTTCACAGAGTGTAAACAACGGAAGTTCTGCAGATACTGAATCAACTAAGTTACATTTACCCAAAGGAGCAATATCGTCTAATAACTGATCAACTTTAAGTGAAACTTTTTTCTTTAAGTTTTCAACATATTTTGGATTGAAGAAAGACATGTGAGGATTCCTAATGTTTAAATGCAACATTCCATCAAGGCTCAACATATGATCCATTGTAGATCGATAAAGCAAATCATTTTCTGGTGGTTCAAACCCATGTGTTAATGAAGTGCCTCCAGCTAACTGAGAAGAAAAAATTTGTTGATTTTTTGAAACGTACTCAATATCTTTGTAACTTGTAAGCACCCAAAAACCAGGTTCGCTATCTTCCGGCCCTGTTTCGTGGAAATATACGGGAGCTTTTTCTCTTAATTCTTTGAAATGACTATAAGGCTGTCCTTTAGTAAAAAGAATTAAATCTGTAAGATCAAATTTTCTGTCAAATTTATAAGCATGATCAAAATTAGGTTCAGCTATTTTGACATAAGGTTGTTTATCGCTATTTAATTCAAGTGTCATATATCTATATTTTTTGGCGCGCCCGGAAGGATTCGAACCTCCGACACCGTAGTTCGTAGCCACGTGCTCTATCCAGCTGAGCTACGGGCGCATGAACATATTTTACAGTTTTTATTAAATTTATTTATTTATTTCTTCTCTTAGGACCTTAATCGTTTCAGGTGCTGTTATACCTAACCTAACATGAGATCCTTTGATTTCTAAAACTGTAATTTTTATATCTTGACCAATCAAAACTGATTGCTCTTGTTTTCTACTAAGAACGAGCAAAGCATTCCTCCCCTTATTTGATAGTACACAAGAATACCGACACTGTATACGTAAAAGTTAAACAGGAGGTTCGAAACCTAATGGTGGAGTTTTTAAATTTTTTTTGTTTAATAGATAAGTGGTCTTTCTGAGATAATCAGCTAACTCATCATTTGAATAATCTACGTTCAGTTCAGAATATTTAAAAGAATCTCCTACAATGAATGGAACTTTTGTGTTTATCCGTCTTTTAACTTCGTGAAATAGTAAAGAAGACCTCAACATGGTGCTAAAGTGGCTAACAAATTGAAACAATCCTGAATTAGAACCAGAAAAATAAACTGGAACAATGGTAGCGTCAGATTGTTTTATTAATCTAGAAGTAAATTTTTTCCATTCACAATCAAAAGCTTTGTCTTTATTTTGGTAAAACTTTGAAGTTGTAGAAACTGAACCTGCAGGAAAAATGATTACTGAACCTCCATCTGCTAGATGCCTTCGAGCTATTTTTCTTGTTTCTATATTTGTAAGAAGAGCATTTTTATCACCTGTAAAATCAATAGGTAGTAGATATTTTTTTGTCTCGGGCGCTCTCAAAAGAAGGGAATGAACTAATAACTTAAAATCATCTCTCCTTTTACTAACTAGCCAACTTAGAACTAAACCATCTAAGACTCCAAAAGGGTGATTGGCAACTACAATTGTTGGACCCTCTTTTGGGATATTTTCCAACCTGTCTTTTGTTATATCTATTTCAAGATTGAGAAGATTTACACAGCCGTCCCAAAAACTTTCCCAATTTGAGGGATTTTCTTGATATTTTCTATAAAGTTTAAAAATCTCGGGTTGACCTGCACAAAACTCAATTGATCTAATAATTAATTTTTTGAAAATAGGATCGTCAGGATCTGCATAACTAAAGTATTTTGATTCAATATATTCCATCAGCTCATTGGCGGAGAGAAAGGGATTCGAACCCTTGAAGGAGTTTCCCCCTTACCCGCTTTCCAAGCGAGCGCATTCGACCACTCTGCCATCTCTCCCATTATATGTGTTTATTATATAGATTAACTTCTAATTCCTACCCCTTTCTTTAAGAGGTGCAACGCAACTGAATAAAAAATAACTATAAATAATAAAATCATAGATATTGCATACATTACGTTAATATCAGAAACTCCCAACATTCCATATCGAAAAGAATTAACCATGTATAAAAGAGGATTTAATTTTGATATAAGTTGCCAAGTTTCTGATAGTAATGAGATTGAATAAAAAACACCTCCCAAATAAATAAGTGGTGTCAAAACAAAAGTTGGAATAATTGTAATATCGTCAAAACTATCTGCAAAGATTGCATTCAAAAGACCAGCTAATGAAAAAAGAATTGAAGTTAGAATTACTACTAAAATAGTAATGAAGTAGTATTGTATTGTTATTTCTGTAAAGAAAAGTGAGGTCAGCATCACCAAAAGACCAACTATAATTCCTCTAACTACTCCACCGGCCACAAAGCCAAGTAAAATTAGATATGTTGGCATTGGAGAAACTAATAACTCTTCTATGCTTTTTTGAAATTTAACTCCATAAAAGGAAGAAACTACATTATTGTAAGAATTAGTAATAACCGCAAGCATTACTAAACCAGGTGCCATAAACTGCATATAGTCAAAACCGCCCATTAATCCAATTCTTGAGCCAATAAAATTTCCAAAAATAATAAAATATAAAACCGTAGTTATTACAGATGGAATTAAAGTTTGCTGCCAAATCCTCATAAAACGTTTAATTTCTTTGATTGTGAGAGTATTTAGAGAGATGAAAAGTTCTTTTGGTTTCATATTTGGTTTGTAAGTTTTAAGAAAAGTTCTTCTAATCTATTGGTTTCATTATGGATACTATTAATTTCAATATTATTTGACTGGAATATTTTTAAAACCTCATCTATTCCTTTAGATTTTCCAACTTGAACTGAAATAGTCATTTCATCGATTATTTTAATCTTGAGATCGTCTAATTTCAGATCATGCGGTACTTTTTCTTTTACTTCAAATACATAAATTTCAGATTCAAGTTCTTTAAGAAGAGACTTCATAGAGGAGGTTTTAACTATTTTTCCTTGGTCAATAATTGATATGTTCTTGCATAATTTTTCTGCTTCTTCTAAATAATGTGTTGTTAAAATTATTGTCGTTCCTTTTTCATTTATTTTTTTTAAAAATTTCCATAACGACCTTCTTAATTCAATATCTACCCCTGCAGTAGGTTCATCTAAAATTAGTAATTCAGGCTCATTGACCAAGGCTTTTGCAACCATGAGCCTTCTCTTCATTCCTCCTGAGAGATTTCTACCTTGTTCGTTTCTTTTATCCCATAAATCTAAAGCTTTTAAATAATATTCACTATTTGTTTTTACCACTTTTTTATCTAAACCAAAATATCCTGCTTGTTGAGTTAATATTTGGTAAACGGTTTCAAATTGATTGAAATTAACTTCTTGTCCAACCACACCCATTTTTTGTTTTGCTAAAGAGTGATTCTTATCAATATCAATTCCCAGTATTTCTACTTTTCCGTTACTTTTGTTTACTAGAGAGCTAATGATCCCAATCAAAGTAGACTTGCCAGCTCCATTAGGACCTAGTAGAGCATAAAAATCTCCTGAATTAACTTTTAAGCTTACTTGGTCAAGAGCTTTAAAGTTCTTGGGGTATATTTTGCAGAGATTTTCTATATCAAGAGCTATTTTTTCCAAAACAAAGCTTAAATTTTTTGGTTACTTAGTTAAAAAAGACATCCCGTCTTCTAAACCTTTTAAGGTCAAAGGAAACATTTGGTCTTCTATAAGAGTTCTAGAGAGTTCTATTGATGAAGAATAATCCCAATGATCTTCTGGTACAGGATTTAACCAAATTAATTTTTCATAATTTGAAAAGAATTTTTTCATCCAGGATGAACCTGGTTCTTCGTTCCAATGTTCAATACTTCCGCCGGCGTTAGTAATTTCATAGGGAGCCATAGTTGCATCTCCAATAAAAATTATTTTGTAGTCTTGAGAGTATTTTTGAAACAATTCAGCAGTCTCAATTCTTTCGTTATGTCTTCTAGAATTATCTTTCCAAACCGTTTCATAAATGAAATTATGAAAATAAAAATACTCTAAATTTTTAAATTCAGTTTTGCACGCTGAAAATAATTCTTCACAAATTTTGACATGGGGATCCATTGAACCACCAACATCAAAAAGGACGATGACCTTCACAGCGTTTGCTTTCTCAGGAACCATCTTTATATCTAATAATCCTGCATTCTTAGCTGTAGATTTAATAGTGCCATCAAGATCAAATTCTTCATTATGTGATTCTCTTACAAATTTTCTTAACCTTCTTAAAGCAATTTTTATATTCCTAGTTCCCAACTCAATTGAATCATCTAAGTTTTTAAAATCTCTCTTCTCCCAAACTTTTACTGCTTTATTTTGTTTTCCTTCGCCACCTACTCTTATTCCTTCTGGATTCATACCTGAATTACCATAAGGAGAAGTACCTCCAGTTCCAACCCACTTATCTCCACCTTCATGTCTTCCTTTCTGCTCTTCAAGCCTTTTTTTAAATTCGTCTAAAAGTTTTTCCAAACCCCCCATAGATTTGATCTTTTCAAGTTCTTCTGGAGTAAGAAATTTTTCGAATTCCTTTCTTAGCCATTCATCCGGTATTAAAGCTTGAATAACGTCATCCAAAGTTTCTAGTCCCTTAAAATAAATATCAAAGGCTCGATCAAATTTATCGTAATTTTTCTCATCCTTAACAAGAATAGCTCTTGAGATAAAATAAAACTCTTCCGTATTTGCAAATACAAGTCTTTTATCCAATGCATTCAATAGATCTAAAAGTTCTCTTAGAGTGCAAGGCACCCCAGTATCTCTTAAAGTGTTAAATAAGTTTATTAACATCTAATTGTTAGATTCCCTTCTGGTCATAAAAGCAAGTCTTTCAAGTAGTTGTACATCTTGTTCGTTTTTTATAAGTGCCCCATACAGAGGTGGAATTGCCTTAGAAGGATCTCTATTTTTCAGAATTTCATCAGGTAGATCGTCTGCCATTAAAAGTTTAAGCCAATCTACCAACTCAGATGTAGAGGGTTTTTTCTTAATTCCTGGAACTTTTCTTACGTCGAAAAAAATATCTAGAGCTTCTTTGACTAACTTTTCTTTAATTTTTGGGTGATGAACTTTTATAATTTTTTTCATAGTATCTCTATCAGGAAACGAAATGTAGTGAAAAAAACATCTTCGCAAAAAAGCATCTGGCAATTCTTTTTCATTATTACTAGTTATAACAACGATTGGTCTGTTCACCGCTTTAATTGTTTCCTTAGTTTCATAAACATAAAACTCCATTCGATCTAATTCTTGAAGAAGGTCATTTGGAAATTCAATATCTGCCTTATCAATTTCATCAATAAGTAAAACTACTTTTTCTTCACTTTGAAAAGCTTCCCATAACTTTCCTCTATCAATGTAATTAGATATATCTTTTACTCTTTCATCTCCAAGTTGCGAATCTCTTAATCTTGTAACAGCATCATATTCATAAAGACCCTGTTGAGCCTTTGTTGTAGATTTAATATTCCATTCAATAAGAGGGACTTTTAAGGAACTAGCTATCTCCCTAGCAAGCATAGTCTTTCCTGTTCCTGGTTCTCCCTTAATCAAAAGTGGTTTTTCTAAATTTACAGATGCGTTAACTGCCAAACTGAGATCTTCAGTAGAAATATATGATTTTGTTCCTTTAAATTGCATAAATTGTCTCCGTGACTAAATAAGAATATCTATAATATCAAAAAGAAAAAAAATTACTTCTTTAATCTTAATTTTGCCAACTGTTTTGATTGGCCTACTAAATTGCCCCTAGAATCCCAGATCTCTCTATCTTCCTCAATGAAACCAGAGGTTAGAAAGTCGGTTTTAGCTATTACTTTTAATGGTCCATTTGAGGGGAAAGCTCTTAAATGACTTGTGAGACTAATAGTTGGAACCCATCCAACAGAACCCATGTTGTTAAAAATTGGTGGAGTCGTTGAGTCTAAAAATAAAATTAAACTATATAGATCAGCAGTCTCTTTGTCAGGCCAAGACATGTATAAATTTAAAACCGCTTTATTTGTCTTACTTTCCTTTTCATCCTCCCACCATACAGAGTTAGGACAATATTTCTTTTCAATAAATTTTTCTAACCCTGGGTTAAAACCTTTCTTGAATGGATGAAATATACAATCTTTGTAATCTACAAAATCTGGTTCTTGTCTAAAATTCTTGTTTAATCCTTTCGATTGAGAAAAATCCGTAAAAGTTGCAGTAAAAATGACCTTAATTTCGTCATCTTGTAGCATTGTAGCTCTCGCAGAACTAAGACTTTTTGTAAATGGAAGCACTTCGATGGAGATCAATACTTTTCCAAAATTTAGCCTATTTAAATAATTGGCAGTTATCACCAAAGGATCTTTATGATTGAGACTTTCAGAAATAGCTTTTGCAGCTAAAGCCATTGTGTAACCGCCATTAGGAGTTTTACCAATGCTCCATCGATCTGAAAGGTTACCTTCGTATATATTTTCTTCGATTTGAACCACAGATGTATCTGTTTTAAAGTGATCAAATGGTGTTTTCATAATAATAGATTAACAAATTATAGGGTTTTTTATATGCAAGGTAATTTTTTTGATATAGGTGTTAATCTTACACATGAATCTTTTAATCTTGATTATAAGGAAGTGCTAGAGAAAGCATTCAGTAACAATATTAAAAGAATCTGTCTAACTGGGACATCAATTTTAGATAGTAAAAGGTGTCTAGAAATAGCAGAAGAATTTAAAAAAAATCTTATTACATCAGTCGGGATTCATCCACATTACGCTGATAGTTATGACGAGCTGGCTAAATTAAAGATCCTTGAATTAGCAGAATCACCAATTGTTAAAGCGATTGGTGAGACAGGATTAGATTTCAACAGAAATTTATCTTTAAAAGAAAATCAAATTATTTCTTTTGTAAATCATATTCAGATTGCAAATAACCTTGACCTCCCTTTATTTCTTCACCAGAGAGATGCTCATCAAGATTTTATGCACTGCATTACTAAAGAAGTAGTACCCAGTAAAGGAGTAGTTCACTGTTTTACTGGATCAATTTCAGAGCTTTATGATTATTTAGATCAAGGCTTATACATTGGAATAACTGGATGGCTTTGTGATCCAAAAAGAGGAAAAGATTTAGAAAAAACAATTCCTAAGATACCTATTGAAAAATTAATGATTGAAACTGATTCGCCTTATTTACTTCCTAAAAATATCAAAACAAAAAATAGACGGAACGAACCATATTTTCTTCCAGAAATATTTAATAAAATTTATGATTTAAGAAGTGAATCCAAAGAAGTACTTCAGTATCAAATTTATGAAAACAGCATGAATTTTTTCAATCTAAACGAATAATTTTTTCATTAAATAATTCTGTCTTATCTTTTTCTAAATTCAAGTTCTCAATTATTTCTTCTGTATTGATGCCCACATTAAGCGGTGGGTGTTTAACTTCACTTTCTGTTCTTGAAAATCTTGGAGCAGGAGCTGGTTGTTTAATTCCGGCAACTTCAATAAAAGTTTTTCTTTCAACATTATGCTTATTATTTAAAGATTCTTCTAGAGAAAGAACAGGAGCAAAACAAACATCTTTACCTGTAAAGATATCGCACCATTCGTCTCTACTCTTTTCTTTAAAACGCTCGCTAATGATGTCTTTCAATAATGGCCATGAGCTTTGATCGAATTGTTTTGAAAACATTGATTTATCTAACTCCATGCTTTCTATTAAAGACCCATAAAATTGGGGTTCTATTGATCCAATAGAAATATATTTTTTATCTTTGCATTCATAACAACCATAAAAATGGGCTGCACCATCCAGAAGATTTGATTCTCTCTCATCTTTCCATTGACCTGCGCTATACATACCAAACATCATAGTCATTAATAATGCAGAACCATCCGTCATTGCCGCATCAATGACTTGTCCTTTTCCTGATTTAGCTGTCTCAAGTAATGCGGCGCAAATTCCTAAAGCGAGAAGCATTCCTCCCCCGCCAAAATCTCCGACCAAATTTAAAGGTGGAATTGGAGGAATATCTTTAGCTCCCATAGCCCCAAGCGCGCCTGTTAAAGCAATGTAATTGATATCATGACCAGCTTCGGAAGCAAAACTTCCTGTTTGTCCCCACCCCGTCATTCGTCCATATATTAATTTCGGATTTATTTTTAAAAGATCTTCAGGTCCATAACCTAAGTTTTCCATCTTTCCAGGTCTCAAACCCTCTATTACAGCATCAGCAGTTTTGATCAATTCGTT
>MDSV01149277.1_pt1 | contig 14124 bp, 14 predicted proteins | sample 810851 | NCBI WGS metagenome assembly MDSV01 (sample SAMN05326640, study PRJNA326480) | marine metagenome | isolation source: seawater | place: Atlantic Ocean: North East | collected 2012 | reverse complement strand
GGTAGACACGTTGGACTTAAAATCCAATGGACATTATGTCCGTACGGGTTCAAGTCCCGTCCCGGGTACAGAACGGGAAACCTTCGAAAGACTGTTTCCCGTTTTTTCATAATTCACCAGTTATTATATTATCACCTCTTGACCTCCTTCCTCATAAGTAGGTTTTGGGCTACTTTTAGTACATGAATTTAATAATATTCCTATCAGTAATAATTTTATTATTTTTATTAGATATAAGTGAGAATTTTCTCACTAGCACCAACATTTCTTTTTATATAATTCTGGATAACATCTTTATCAACTTTTTTTAATTGATTTATACCATCTTTAAATTCAGAGTAATTTTTTACAGATTTTACGACTCCTAATTTAATTAAATCCTTTGCTTCATTAGACTTAGTATAATTTGGACCAAATAATACAGGAATATTAAACACCAATGATTCTAGTATATTATGAATACCATTGCCAAATCCACCACCAATATATGAAATTTTAGCATATTTATATATTGATGCTAAGATTCCTATCTGATCAATAATTAATATATTATTAGAATTATTCTGCTGATGTAATTCAGATAAGAAAACTCCACTTGTTTTATTTTGTAACTCTTGTAAATTATTTAATTCATGAGGCACAAGAATAAAATTATATTCTTTATGCTGATTAATATATTTTAAAAATAAATGCTCATCACTTGACCATATGCTTCCAAATATAATAGTATCTCTCTTTTTGGAGAATACCTTAATTAAATTATGATCTTTGTTTTCTAATTTATTTTCATACACACTATCAAATCTAGTATCTCCAACAACCACTGAGTTTTTGTTATTTATTTTTTGTAAAAGTATTTTTGAATTTTCTTCTTGAAGAAAGAACAACTTTACATTTTGTAATTGTTTAGCAAACCAGGAAAATTTAAAAAATATTTGATTTGATCTAAATGTAGTAGCAACAAAATAGAGTGGAATATTTTGTTTTTTGAGTTCTTTCATGTAGTTGAACCAGAAATCATATTTTATAAATATTGCTTTTTTAGGTTTAACAATTCGTATAAATTCTTGCGCATTGGTTTTTGTATCAAATGGAAGATGAAATACCCAATTAACATTCTCGTAATTTTTTTTAACATCATATCCAGATGGAGAAAAGAATGTTAAAAGTATTTTATGATTAGCATATTTCTTCCCATACTTTTCAATTAAAATTTTTCCTTGTTCAAATTCTCCTAATGATGAGCAATGAAACCAAACAATGTTCTTATGATCATTTATTTCAGATTTAATTTTATTAAGAATACCTTTTTTGCTTTTAATTAATCTTTTTGCTTTTTTATTAAAAATACTAATTATAAATACAATAAAAATATAAATATATATACTTATGTTATATAAAAAATTCATCAATTAATAGTAAAAAAACTCTTCAGTATTTCTTTTACTTAGCGGAACAATTATACCTATTCTTGTGCCAAGGATCTTGTCGATTGTTAATTTATTGTCATTATATTGCATGCTATTATAATTATACGTTCTTTGCGCTTTAGTGTAAGCCATTTGATAATTTAAACCTATCGTAAATTGTATGTCACTTTTTTTGCTGTAATATTTATAATTAAATGATATTTTCGTACTGATCCCCCCGCTTAGTTGATCATATCCTTTTTTATAATTTTCATTAAGGTTTGGAATATATTGGTTTTTTGTGTCAATAAATATTTTATATTGTAAGTAACCTATCCCAGATGAAAAATAAAAGCCGCTTAAATTTTTTGGATCTGGATGAATAGCATAGCCTAGAAATAAATGTGTATTAAATCCTCTTTGCATTAAGTTTACATTGGCATAATAACCATCGCCACCTATTATAGCTCCTGTTTGTGTTGAAATTAAATCTAGTATAGTTGTATCTTTTACATTAGAACTAAACATATACCCTCCTTCTACACCTAAAAATAAATTATTTGAATGTTCAATAAAGTAAGATAAATTAATAGAAGAATTAGGTCCAAATAAGTTATATATTTTTCCATCAACAGGTATTTGTAGTTTATAGTCAAATAAAAATGCATTTTGCTTAATAATCTGAGAGTATGAATTTAGATTGAAAAAGAAAAAGACAAATATTAATATGTAAACAAACTTCATTAAAAATTTTGATTTCCACAAAAATACATTTTGTGTCAATAATAAACATTAACATATCTATAATAATTAATTATATTTGCTAATATGAAATATGATTAATTATTATGAATCAAACAATTTTAATAACAGGAGGGGCAGGTTTTATAGGCTCACATGTAGTTAGGTTATTTGTTAATAAATATCCTAATTATAAAATTGTAAATTTAGATAAATTGACATATGCGGGTAATCTTGAAAATTTAAAAGATTTAGAAAATAAAAAGAATTATATTTTTGAAAAAGGAGATATAGTTGATGAAGTATTTATTAATAATTTTTTTGAAAGATACGATTTTGATGGTGTTATACATTTAGCTGCCGAAAGCCACGTAGATAGATCTATTTCAGATCCCATGAGTTTTATTATGACAAATGTGGTTGGTACAGTAAATTTATTAAATGCTTCCAGAAATATTTGGGCAACAAAAAACAATAAAAACTTATTCTATCATATTTCAACTGATGAGGTTTATGGTAGTTTAGGAGATGAGGGATTATTTTTGGAAACCACACCATATGATCCAAAATCACCATATTCCTCTTCTAAAGCCAGTTCAGACCATTTTGTGAGAGCATATGGAAATACATTTAATCTTCCTTATGTGATTTCTAATTGCTCTAATAACTATGGTCCAAATCAATTTCCAGAAAAATTATTGCCTTTGTTTATCAATAATATTAGAAACGGGAAGTCATTGCCTGTATATGGTGATGGTAAATTTACTCGTGATTGGCTTTATGTAGAAGATCATGCTAAAGCAATTGATATAATATATCATAATGGTAAATTAGGAGAAACTTATAATATAGGTGGGTTTAATGAATGGAAAAACATTGATTTAATTAAATTATTATGTGAGCAAATGGATATAGCTCTTAATAAACCTCAAGGAGCATCACTAAAATTAGTTAAATACGTTAAGGATAGACCAGGTCATGATAAAAGATATGCAATCGATGCTACTAAAATTAAGAATGAACTAGGTTGGATGCCTTCATTGCAATTTGCTGAAGGATTGAAAAAAACAATTGAATGGTATTTAAATAATCAAGATTGGTTAGATAACATTACATCAGGAGAATATCAGAAGTATTATAGAGAACAGTATAAATAATGCTGAATTTTTTTTGGAATAAGAAGAAAATATATGATAATCTTGATTTTTCAATTTTAAAAACAGATTTGCATTCACACCTAATTCCAGCAATTGATGATGGTGCTCCTGATTTAGAGACATCAATTTTAATTATAAAAAAGCTAAAAGAATTTGGATATAGAAAAATCATAACTACTCCTCATATAATGAGTGATTTTTATAATAATTCAAGTAATGATATTATAACTGGATTGTCTATTCTTAATAAAGAATTAAAAAATAGAAATATTGACATTGAGGTTGCAGCAGCTGCCGAATATTATGTTGATTTTGAATTTGAACAAAAAATTGGTAAAGAAGATTTTATGACATTTGGAAACAATCACTTATTAATAGAAATTTCATTTCTTGAATTACCAAAAAATTTCTACGATATCATTTTCAAGTTACAGCTAGAAGGATATAAAGTTGTTTTAGCACATCCAGAAAGATATAATTACTTTAGTATTGATGATTATATAGAACTAGTTAATAAAAATATTTATTTGCAAGTAAATTTCCTTTCTATCTTAGGTTATTATTCTCCTATAATAAAACAAAAAACTAAACAATTAATCGAATTAGATTTGATTAGCTTTATAGGATCAGACTGTCATAATATCAAACATTCAGAATTATTATTTGAATGTCAAAAAGAACCATTATGGCATATGTTATCTAAAAGTAAAAAAATATTAAATAATACTTTATAAAGTAACTGCCTCAGTTATTATTTGTCGATCAATTTTTTTGAAAAGTCCTTGCAATACTCTTCCTGGACCAACTTCAGTTACTGATTTTAATCCGTCACTTATCATATTTTCCATTGTTTGCGTCCACATTACAGGAGCAGTTAATTGTTTAATGAGATTTTTTTTAATTATTTCCAATTCATGTGTAGCCTTTCCATTTACATTTTGATAAATTGGACATATACCATTTTTAAAAACAGTATTATTAATAGCTTCTTCTAGTTCTTCTTGAGCAGATTGCATTATAGGTGAGTGAAATGCTCCTCCTACAGGAAGTTTTATAGCTCTTTTAGCACCGGCTTTTAGAAGTTCTTGACATCCCACTTCAACCCCTTCTAATGTTCCTGAAATAACAATTTGCCCAGGGCAATTATAGTTAGCAGGTACAACCAATAAATCTATGTCTTTACATATATCTTGTACAATATTATTTTCTAAACCTAATATTGCTGCCATAGTAGATTTATTTTTTTCACAGGCTTTTTGCATTGCAGATGCTCTTTTTGATACAAGCTTTAATCCATCTTCAAAAGACAAATAACTGCAAGCTACAAGAGCAGAAAATTCTCCTAAAGAATGTCCAGCCACTACATCTGGAGTAAATTTTTTTTCTAGTAAAGTTGCTAATATAACTGAATGAAGAAAAATAGCTGGTTGAGTAACTTTTGTTTGTCTTAAATCATCTTCACTATCTCCAAACATTATATCTGTAATACGGAATTGTAATATATCGTTTGCATTTTCAAACATCATTTTCGCTATGTTAGAACTTTGATAAATATCATGACCCATTCCAGTATATTGTGAACCTTGTCCAGGAAAAACGTATGCTTTCATTTTACATTTTTATTAAATTCATAAATTCTGCTCTTGTCTTTTCATCAGATTTAAAAGTTCCAGAAAAAGCTGATGTTGTGGTTACAGAGTTTTGTTTTTCCACCCCTCTCATTTGCATGCATAAATGTTGAGCTTCTATAACCACTGCAACTCCTTTAGGATTTAGAGATTCTTGTAGACAATCTTTTATTTCATCTGTTAATCTTTCTTGTACTTGAAGCCTTCTAGAGAAAACGTCAACAATTCTAGGCACTTTACTTAATCCTACTATATGACCGTTTGGTATATAAGCAATATGAGCTTTGCCAAAAAATGGCAACATATGATGTTCACATAATGAATACATTTCAATATCTTTTACTAGAACCATTTGATTGTAACTTTCTGTAAACATTGCAGATTCAATAATTTCTTTTGGATTTTGTTTGTATCCTTGAGTGAGAAATTCCATAGCTTTAGCAACCCTGGAGGGTGTTTTTAGTAGACCTTCTCTTGTGGGGTCTTCTCCTATATTTTCAAGTATACTCTTTATATCTTTAGTAATATTTAACATATTTATTATTTTAAACTTGATGACAAATATAATAGCTTTTCTATAAAAGCTTTTAATATCTTTGTTTCTATGAAAGTTTTATTAGTATCTGCTACAAAAAAAGAAATAAAGTATTATAAAAATAATAATTTAGAAATTATTATTACTGGAATTGGTATTCCAAATACTATTTTAAATCTAACAAAAAAGTTAAGTGAAGCAACATATGATTTAGTGATTAATGTTGGTATCTGCGGTAGTTTTAAAAAGCATTTTAAAATTGGAGATGTAGTAGAAATCATTAATGATAAATTTTCTGAAATAGGATATGAAGAAGGATCAAATATTAAAGAATTTGATAATTCATTTAAAATTATAAATAATTTTAATGTAAATGCAAAAACTAATTTAGAGCACGTTTCATCAATAACTGTTAACACTGTTCATGGCAATAAAGACTCAATAAAAAAGATTATAGCGAGATTAAATCCTGATGTTGAAAGCATGGAAGGAGCAGCTGTGTTTATGGTTTGCCAACACTATAATACAAAATGTATACAGCTTCGAGCTATATCAAATTATGTTGAAGAAAGAAATAAAAATAATTGGAATATACCATTAGCTTTGAAAAATTTAGGCGATCTATTAAATCAAAAAATTTATGAATTATGAGAATTACATTTGGTTTTTCAACATGTCCTAACGATACTTTTATGTTTGATGCTTTGGTTCATAAAAAAATAGATACAGAAGGAATAGACTTTAACATAAAACTAGCTGATATAGAAAAACTAAATAAATGGTCATTACAAGCAAGATTAGATATTACTAAAGTTTCATATGGGGCTTTTTTATTGTGCAACGATAAATATATTATTATAGACAGTGGATCCGCACTTGGAAATAATTGTGGCCCTATTTTAGTAAAAAATAAGAATACAGGATTTAACAAGAGAAGTTCAATTGCTATACCTGGAAAAAATACAACAGCAAATATGTTATGTTCATTTTTTTACCCAGAAAATGTTAATAAGAAAGTTGTTTTATTTTCAGATATTGAAAGTCATATTATTAGTGGAAAAGTTGATGCTGGTTTGCTTATTCATGAAAACAGATTTACCTATCAAACAAAAGGATTAGAAAAGATAAAAGATTTAGGAGAATGTTGGCAAGAAAAAACAAAATCACCAATACCATTAGGTGGTATTGTTGTTAAAAGAAAATTAGAAAAAGAAATTCAACATAAAATACAAAGAGTTATTAAACGCTCTATCAATTATGCTTTTACTAATCCTCTAAGTAGCAAAGAATATGTGAAGTCTTATGCGCAAGAAATAGATGATTTAATTATAGAAAAGCATATTGATTTATACGTAAATAAGTTTTCATTGTCATTAGGAAAAAAAGGAAAAGAATCTATTATTAAAATGCTTGAAGGTTATAATTTGACTTCAAAAAACATGTTTTTATAAATTGTATTTGAAAAATATTACTTTTGTTAAATGAAATATTACATTCTTTTTTGCTTTTTTCCTTTTCTTTCTTTTTCACAAACATTGTATGATCCACAACAATTGTATGATGCTCCTGGTGGTTTTTTTGATGAGAATATAATTAGAGATATATTTTTAGAATTTAACGATCCATTATATCATTCATATTTAGTTAATGCATGGTTTTATAATCCGGATGAGAGAATACCAGTTTCATTAACTTTAGATGGAAATGTTTATGATAGTGTTGGCGTTAGATATAAAGGTAATTCAACTTTTTGTCTACCAAATGACAATAGTAATCCTAAAGTGCCTTATAATATAGACATGAATTATTTTATTGAAGGACAACAGCTATTAGATTATAATAAAATGAAGCTAGCCAATGCGTGGATGGATCCTACTTTTGCTAAACAAATTGTAAGTAGTAATATTTATAGAACATATTTACCAACAGGAGAATCTAACTTAGTTAAATTACATGCGCAGGGGGATTATCTTGGCCTTTATGTTAATGATGAATCTATTAATAAACAATTCTTAAAGAAACATTTTGATGAAAAATCGGGGCCTTTATTTAAGTGTGATAATATTGATAGGTTTTGTGATACAGCCAATGCTCCTTCTGCTATGCCTCCAAATTTATATTATATGGGAGATGATACAACTTTGTATTATAACAGTTATGATATGAAATCTGATTATGGATGGGAAGAATTAGTTAAACTAATAAAGACTATAGATATTGATTTTGACAATATTGATAGCATCTTAAATGTTGATAGAACATTATGGGCCTTTGCGGTAAATCAAGTAACTCAAAATCTAGATTGTTATAACACTTACTACATGCATAATTATTATCTATATCAAACAAAAGATGGTTTGTTTCAAATGATACCATGGGATTTAGATAATAGTTTTGCTGGTGCAATTATGGGATGGGATTACTGGAGCCCTTCAAATATTTATGAATATGATTTATATTTTGCAGGTCCATCTTTAGGAGGATCAACACAACCTTGGGAAGAGAGACCATTATTATATAAATTATTAAACACAAAATTATACAGAGATATTTATACTGCACATGTAAGAACAATTTTAAATGAATTGGATACATCTCTAATTAGAAACAATGTTAATCAATTACAGAGTTTAGCAGATTTAGCTGCTTCACAAGATCAGTATAAAGCTTTTAACATGACACAATACTACGATAATGCAGAATCAGCTATTTGGACAGGCTGGGGTTTTGGAGGTATAATGAGTACTATAGATGCAAGAAAAGATTATCTAAATAATCATCCAGAAGTTTCGTTATCTCCTCCTGTAATTACCCAGTTGAATATCACGGCTGATAATTATGTTACAATTAATGTAGTAAATGCAAATCAAGTAGAACTAATGGTTACAACAAGTGAATATAGTTCTAAATTTCAATCTATAAATATGTATGATAATGGAATCAATGGAGATTTATTAGCAAATGATAATATTTTTACTTGTCTTTTACCCTATTCTGGAAACACAAAAGTTAAGTTTTATATAAGAGCCCGAAATAATGATGCATTGTCTTTATTTCCAGAAAGAGCTGAATATGAATTTTATGAATATTCGACCATTACAAATATTGATGATCTAGCTGCAAATAATTATCGTCAAATAGTTAAAATTACTGATTTGCTAGGTAGAAAAGTTAAAAATAAAGATATAATTAAAAATCAAACCCTGTTATATATTTATAATGATGGAAGTATTGAGAAACGAATAATTCTAGATTAATTTAACCTATACTTTTTTTATAAATTATGTGTCGTATTCTATTATGTTCTTTTTTTTGTATAAATAATTTATATGTTTTCGCAAGCGATTCTTTACTATTGTCTAATCCTGGACCATTTTTAGTTAATAGTCTGACAGAATCTACAGGTATTCGAAATGGGCCAAATTATAACGGATCAACTATTTTTTTTCCTGAAAATACAAGTGGTTTATTGTCTAGTATTGTACTAGTTCCAGGTTTTATGAATAATGAGTTAACAATTCAAAACTGGGGTTATTTTTTAGCTTCACATGGTATTATTACGATGACAATTGGCACTAATAGTTTGACAGATTCAGAATATGAAAGAAGAGATGCATTGCTTGATGCAATAATTTCATTAAAAGAAGAAAATACTCGTTTTACTTCTCCTCTTTTTTTAAAATTAGACACCAATAAAATTGCTGTTGGTGGATTTTCAAAAGGGGGTGGGGGCGCGCAATTAGCTGCTAAACAGTTAAGTGAAATTGAAGCAGTTGTAGCATTATATCCATGGATAGAAAATCCAGATTATGATGAACTCAATCATCAGGCTCCAGTAATTATAATTAGCGGACAAATTGATTTAATTGCTCCACCACTCTTGCATGCAGATATACATTATGATTATACTCCAGATTCTACTCCAAAGTTAATTTTTGAAGTTTTTGGCGCTTCACATGATGCAATAAGTGGACCATATGCTGGCGCTCAAGAAGTAGGCAAGAAAGTTTTGTCATGGCTTAAAACATTTTTAGTTAAAGACACTTCATATTGCTTGTATTTACTAAACAATCCATTTGTGTCTTCAAAATACAATACAAATTTATCTTGTGACAATTTAACTAGCACTAAAAATATTAATCACCAAAAAATACCTTCCAAGGTGTTTGATATAATGGGAAGAAAGACAAGTATAGAAAAAAACAAAATGATGTTTATTGAAGAAAAAGGATTAATGAAAAAATATTTCATTATTGATTAGTTTCATTGAACACATCTTTAAAAGATGAGTAATTATATTTAAAATCTAATTTTAATAACCTGTCTACATTTAATTTTTTTTTACCAAATTTTAAGATTTTTGATCTTTCTCCAGCTAATAATTTTAAAAATTGAAATGGCATTTTAATAACTATAGCATATTTAAAAATATTATTTTTTATAATTTGTATAAATTTCTTTTGAGTTAATGGATTATCTGTAGCTAAGTTATATGTACCAATATATTTTTTGTTTTTTAGTGCTTGCACAATAAATCTTGCAGCGTCATTAATATGTATCCAATTGATGATTTGACTGGAAGATCCAATAATTCCAGCTAAACCTAGTTTAGTTGATATTATATTATATTTCAAAATACCACTATTCTTATCCATTAACAAAGATATTCTCATTATCACAACACGACACTTTATTTTTTTAAAATTTTCCGCAGCATTTTCCCAGTCACTTGCCATTTTCGAAAGCCAACTTGATCCAGCTACTGATTCTTCTAAAATTTCTCCTTCGACATTTTCTGGGTAAATCCCCATTGCTGATGCAGAAATAAAAGTTTTAGGTTTTAAAGAAAATTCTTTACATTTTTCAAATATCATTTTAGATGCTTCTACTCTGCTTTGATACATTAGTTTTTTATTTTTTTTAGACCATCTTTTTAAAATTGAATATCCAGATAAATGTATTATATGTTGACATTTTTTTAGACAATCTTTATCTATTTTATTTGTGCTAGGGTCCCAAAAAAAAATATTTTTTTTATTAACTTTTGATTGATTAGTAGTTAAAAAAAACAATTCATATTTGTTTTTTAATAATTTCACTACTTCTTTAGCTAAACTACCACTATATCCTGTAATTAAAATACGTTCTTTCATTAAAACTAATTATTTTTGCAAAATTAAAATAATTTTATTTGTTTATGAAAAGATATAATATAGTTGGGTCTGGTTTTGCAGGATTAAGTGCTGCAGCATCTTTAGCATTTAATAAAAAGGATGTTCATATTATAGAAAAGAATACATCTCTAGGAGGTAGAGCAAGACAATTTAAATCTGATGGATTTGTTTTTGATATGGGGCCAAGTTGGTATTGGATGCCTGATGTTTTTGATAGATTTTTTAAAAAATTTGGAAAAAAAGCATCAGATTATTATGATTTGATACAGCTGAACCCGGGTTTTCAAATAATTTTTGAAAATTATGAAGAAATAAAATTAAATAGTAGCTGGGACGAAATTTTATCACTATTTGAAGCATATGAAAAAGGTTCTGCTGATAGATTAAATAAATTTATGATCGATGCCGAACAAAAATATAATATAGGGATGACATCATTAGTATATAATCCTGCGATAAGTTTTTTTGAATTTTTCCGAAAAGATGTTTTATTCAATATTACAAAAATGAATTTATTTACATCATATCGTAAACATGTTAGAAAATATTTTAAGCACCCATATTTAAGAATGATTTTAGAATTCCCAGTATTATTTTTAGGTACCGCGCCTCAATCAACACCTGCATTATATAGTCTTATGGCATATTCTGGTTTAAAGCAAGGCACATTTTATCCCAAAGGAGGTTTTGGAAAAGTGATAGAAGCTATGGTTGATTTATGTCAAGAGTTAGGAGTGGAATTTCATACTGATAGCGAGGTAAAAGAGTGTAGTTTTAATAAAAATAAAATTAAAAATTTAATAACCTCTAAAACTATTTTGCCAACTGATTACGTAATCTGCGCTGCAGATTATCATCATTTTGATAGATTTATTTTGCCAGATGAGTACAGCAACTACTCTCATAGATATTGGGATAGCAGGGTGATGTCACCTTCGTGTTTAATTTATTACTTGGGAGTGAATAAAAAAATACCAAAGTTAGAACATCATAATTTGTTTTTTGATAAAGATATTGATATACATGTGGATGATATTTATAAAAAACCAAAATGGCCAACAGATCCTTTATTTTATGTTTGTTGTCCTTCAAAAACAGATAATTCAGTAGCACCAAACAGAAATGAAAATCTTTTTTTATTACTACCATTAGCGTCGGGATTAAACGATACAAGAGAATTAAGAGAGAAATATTTTAATAAAATGATTAAAAGGATTGAGGAGTATTGTGGAGAAAAATTTAACGATAATATTATTTTTAAGAAAAGTTATTGTATCAATGATTTTAAGGAGGATTATAATGCTTTTAAAGGTAATGCTTATGGTCTAGCAAATAGTTTGTTGCAAACAGCAAATCTTAAGCCAAAAATTATTAATAAAAAAATACCAAATTTGTTTTATACAGGTCAACTAACTGTCCCTGGACCCGGTGTTCCGCCATCCATTATCTCTGGCCAAGTTGTTGCAGATTATATTTTAAAGAATTTATAATAAACTAGTAAAACTCATATGTAATTTTGCTTATAAAGTAGTAAATTTGCATCTTATTTTTTGAAGTGAAAAAATTATTTGATCAACTTTCATATAACTGCAGTGAAACGACCACAAAGACCTATAGCACTAGCTTTTCTTTTGGTATAAGAGTATTGTATAAATCTCTTAGAGAACCTATTTATAACATTTATGGTTTTGTGAGATTTGCTGATGAAATAGTTGATTCATTTCATGATTTCAATAAAAAAGAATTACTAATAAGATTTAAAAAAGATACATTTACAGCTATTGAAGACAAAATAAGTTTAAATCCAATACTTAATAGCTTTCAAAGTACAGTACATAAATATAATATAGATCTAAAGTTAATTAACAATTTCTTAGATAGTATGCAAATGGATTTAAATCAACAGAGTCATAATGATGAAACGTATAAAAATTATATATATGGATCTGCAGAAGTTGTAGGTTTAATGTGTTTGCATGTTTTTGTTAATGCTGATGATAAATTATATCAAAAACTGAAACCCTTTGCAATGAAATTAGGATCGGCTTTTCAGAAGGTTAATTTTCTTAGAGATATTAATAATGACACAACAAATTTAGGAAGGATATATTTTCCAAATTTAGATATTAATGATTTTCAAAAAAATCAAAAAATAGATATAGAAAAAGATATTTATAAAGATTTTTCGGATGCCTTTAAAGGCATTCAGCTACTTCCTCGAGAATCAAGAGGAGGTGTTTATTTAGCATATTTATATTATATAACTTTATTTAAAAAAATAGAGTCTAAATCTATAAAAAAATTATTTGAAGACAGAATTAGGTTGAATAATATTTATAAAATTAATTTAATGTTTAGGGCTATAGTAAGTAACTATTTAAACTTAGTTTAATTATGATCAAAATTTCTATCTTATTATTAACTTTTTTATTAATGGAATTTGTTTCTTGGTTCACTCATAAATATATTATGCATGGATTTTTATGGTATCTTCATAAAGATCATCATATTGTAGATAGAAACAAACCATTACAAAAAAATGATTTCTTTTTTTTAATTTTTGCTATACCATCTATGATACTAATTTACCTAGGCTATGATGGTTGTCAGAATATTATGTTTATTGGTTTAGGTATAGCATTATATGGTTTTGCATATTTTATTGTTCACGAGATTATCATTCATCAGCGATTACCTTTTTTTAAGAGATTAAATAATCGTTATATTAAAGCTATTAGAAAGGCTCATAAGGTACACCACAAACATTTAGAAAAAAATGGCGCATCTTGTTTTGGGATGTTGATAGTACCAAAAAAATATTTTAAGTTTTGAGTTTATATTTAAAAATTTTACTTTGTTCGTTTTGTGTTCCATTTTTATACTCATTTCATTCTAAAATCCAATTTTTTAAATATTTTAAAATTGCTTTTTTGAGTATATCTAGTGTTAGTTTATTTTTTATTTTTTGGGATATTATCTACACAGATTTACAAGTTTGGGGTTTTAACGAAAAGCATCATTCTAAGTTGTTGTTTTTTAAATTGCCTTTAGAAGAAATTTTATTTTTTTATGTAATACCATTTTGTTGTTTATTTACATATTTTGTGTTTAGAAAATTTAATTTTAGTATAAACGATAGATTTAATAATTATAAAATAATATTTTCAGTAATACTATTTTTTTTAGCAATCCTTAACTATTCTAAGCTTTATACTTTCAGTGTATTTATACTTTCTGCAGTTATTTTTTTCATGCAGAGAAAACCATCGTATTGGTGGGGCACATTCGTTTTAACATATTTAGTGGTTACTTTAATACCATTTTTAATAGTTAATGGACTGCTTACAGGTTTTTTAGATTTTGATAATCCACCAGTTTGGTATAATCCGAATCATATGTTAGGTTTTAGATTTTTTACTATTCCTTTTGAAGATTTCTTTTACAATTTTATTTTATTATACCTTAATTTCTATATTTTTG
>MDSV01168567.1_pt1 | contig 14125 bp, 14 predicted proteins | sample 810851 | NCBI WGS metagenome assembly MDSV01 (sample SAMN05326640, study PRJNA326480) | marine metagenome | isolation source: seawater | place: Atlantic Ocean: North East | collected 2012 | reverse complement strand
ATTTTTATATTAGATATCAAGAATAAACTAAAAACATACAAAACATTGGATAATGCTGAAATAAGTAAAATAAATAATATTGCAAAAAAATACAATATTAAAAACCATAACAAACACAAACTTGATCTTGTTAATGAAATATTGATCAATGTTGATATAATTCCAAATTCAATTGCATTAGCTCAAGCAGCAATTGAGAGTGGTTGGGGGAAATCAAGATTTGCAAAAGAATATAACGCTCTTTTTGGTGAATATACATATGATAAAAATCAAGGAGTAGTTCCATTAGAAAGGGAATTTGGAGCTAAACATCTAATTAAATCATTTTCTTCTTTTGATAATAGTGTGTCATCATATTTTATTAATATTAATTCTCATTATGCTTATAAAGAATTTAGAGAACTTAGAAAAATTATGAGATCAAAAAATAATTTTTCTGAAATTGCATTTTTGATAGAAAAACTTGATACTTATGCTGAAGACAATAATTATATTAATACCCTAAGTGCTGTAATAGAAAAAAATAATTTTAAAAAATTTGATTCAAAAATTATATCTTACTAATTTCAATTATAAAATTGATGACCAAACCATCGCCAATCTCCATTTGAATCTTTAGTTGTACAATTTACTCTAGATCTCCCACTTTCTAACTCTCTTGATAGCCTTATTTCTATTCTTTCGTTAAATTTATATATTTCTTTTTCAACTTGACCATTTCTATCAAAAATAAAACAATCAAGTGATTTTGAAAGCTTTTCATCCAGAAGTGAAAAACCAATAAAAGGAGGGTTTTCAGTTATACTTGGATCTTTGGGAATAAAATCATAAACTCCTAATCCTTTTGCTGCAGCTGCAAATTTGACTCTATCTATTTCTCCATATCTCTCATTAAGAGAAAATCTAGGTAAATAATATAAATTTGATGTTTCATTAATTATTCCTGAATGTTGGCCAAAAGCAACTTTATATTTATATGATTTTAGAATTTCAATTAACTCTTCATTTGCTTCTCCATAGGGATGAGCATACAGATTTGGTATTTCTCCTAATTCTTTTAAAAATATTTTGTTAGATATCTCAATCTCTTTTTTAATTTCTTCTGCAGTTAGATCAGGCATATGAGAGTGTGTATGTGCATGAGCACCAATTGTTACACCTTCATTTTTAAGTTTTCTAATTTGATCCCAATTCAAGTAGCTTTTATTATTATTTACAATCGTTCCAGTGGTTACAAAAAGAGTAACTGGTATATTGTTTGCCTTAAACAAAGGCCAACCAACAGATAAAAAAGATTTGTCTGCGTCATCAACACTAATACCAATCGTATTATCATCCAGTGTTCCATCATTGATAATCGTGTCAACAATATATTCCAATGATTTAATTGAATATTTTTCTTTTGTTAATTCTTCTATATGTTTTTCGAATTGCTCTAATGTTACACTAGTAGACGGATACTTTGATACATCAAATTTATGATACATAAATACTGTTGCGGAATTCTTTATATTTACAGCTTCAGCAGTTGATATTAACAAAAAAAATGAAGAAATGCTTTTTAATATCAGTAATAAAATATATTTATAAGGTACCATATGTTATTGTTTTTAGATGTAGTTTCACCCATACCAGAATTTTTTATAATTGAAGACAATAAATTAATATACAATCAAAAAATTACAAAAAAACCTGAAGATAAGCTTAGTGATCATATATTTCAAGTTTTTACAAAAATGGAAAAAAAATTTAATTTTTCTGATAATTTAAAAAAAATAGCCATAACCACTGGCCCTGGATCATACACCAGTTTGAGGGTTGGAGCTGCATTTATTAGCGGTATTCACATTTCTAAAAAAATTGTTTTCTGTCCCTTTAGTATTAATGATATTTTAAAATTTAAATCTCAAGATGTTCAAAATTATAGTATAGGTATTTATATCCATTCCGCAAACAACCAAGATTTTTTTTGTAGTATTGATAGTATGGGTAAAACTATTTTTTTAAAAATTGATAACAATAATTTTATTATACCAAGTGAAATAAGTACAATATATTATAATTACAAAAAAATAGATTTTAATTTGAAAAATATAAAACAAATAAAGTTTTCATTTATTGAAGAATTAATTAATAATTATAAAAAATTAATTTTTAATGAAATAGGTATTATTGAACCTATTTACATATCTAATAATAAGATATTAAATTGATACAGATAAAGAAATTAAATAATTCAGATTTTAAACTGGTTGAAAATTTTATTATTTTAGAAAAAGAAAATTTTAAATTTATTAGTAAGTTAGGCTGGTCAGATAAAAATATACAATTACAACTAATAAAAAAAAATAATTTGTCGATTGGTTTTTTTGATAAAAATGAATTAATTGGAATTTTAATTGCCGAGACTATTCAACAACTAAAGAATCTGGATTTAGAAATACACATTATCTATATTTCTCATAAAAAAAGAAGAAAAAATGCTGCCTCTAAATTGCTAAATTATTTTGAAGTTAACAAAAAAAACTTAAATTTAAATAATATATATTTAGAAGTTGCAGAAAATAATCTACCAGCAATAAAACTTTATGAAAAAAACGACTTTGTTTTTTTAAAATTTCGTCATAATTACTATAAATATAATAATAAAATGATAAGTGCTAAATGCTATTTAAAAAAACTATAATATATGGAAGATAAATTTATTTTTATTAAGTCTTATGGATGTCAGATGAATATCTATGACAGCAATAGAATTAAAGATTTATTTTTAGATAAAGGATATAAATTAACACAAGATATCTCTAAAGCAAATTTAACTGTTCTCAACACATGTCATATAAGAGAGAAGGCTGTAGAAAAAGTATATTCAGACATTGGAAGAATAAAAAAAATAAAAGATAAAAAAGAAGATTTAAAATTAGTTGTTGCAGGTTGTGTAGCGCAGGCAGAAGGAGAAGAAATTAAAAAAAGAGCGCCAATTGTAGATTTTATTGTTGGACCCCAATCATATCATAAATTAACAGGTATGGTTGAAGATAGTAATACATCTATAAATAGTGATTTTTTGCAAAACGAAAAATTTAAAAATTTAATATTTAATTCTTCAAAACTTTCCTCTGAATTTTTGTCAATTCAAGAAGGATGCGATAAATTTTGTTCTTTTTGTGTAGTGCCATATACCAGAGGCCCAGAGTTTTCTAGACCAGTTGAGGATATAATTTATGAAACAAAAAAATATTTAAATAATGGTATTAAAGAAATTATTTTATTAGGACAAAATGTTAATGCTTATCATGGTAAAGCTTCTAATGGAAAATCCCAAGACTTATCATATCTTATCAATAAACTTAGTGAAATTGATGAACTTAAAAGAATTAGATATATGACATCCCACCCTATTGATATGACTGATTCACTTATAAATACACATGCAGACAATCCAAAGTTAATGCCTTTTTTACATTTACCAATTCAGTCAGGGTCTGATAAAATTTTAAAAAAAATGAACAGAAAACATACTGTCTATGATTACTTAAAAATTGTAGAAAAAATTAGATCTGTTCGACCTGATATTGCCCTTTCATCTGATTTTATTGTAGGTTATCCAGATGAGAATGATGAAGATTTTGAAAAAACTATGAAATTTGTTGAAGATGTAAAGTTCGTAATTGCTTATTCTTTTATTTACAGTCCTAGACCGGGTACTCCAGCACAATACAAAGATAATGTTGATATAAAATTAAAAAAAGCAAGATTGAGTGCCTTACAATCACTATTAACAGAGCAACAACTTAATTATAATAAATCATTTATTAATAAAAAAATGGAAGTTTTATTTGAAAAAACTGGAAGATACACAAATCAATATGTTGGTAGAACAATTTATAATCAAAGTACTTTTATTAATTCATCAAAAAAAATATTAAATAAAATATTGGATGTTAAAATTACAAACTCTACAAATTTTGCACTTGAATGTCAGATATAATTAAAAATAATAATAATTTAGAAATTGAGTTGGACGATAATAGTCTATTAAGTAATCTCTTTGGAGTTAATGATAGTAATTTACATATTATTGAAAAATTAAATAATGTTAAAATTCAATATAGAGGTAATAAAATTAAAATATTTGGTAAAAAAGAATCCATATATCAAACAAAACAAACTATTTTAAATTTATTTGAAGATGCTAGAAAAGGAGAGGAAATTGACGAAGATAAGATAAGAGATAATAAAAGCTTGATATCCATGGAAATAAAAAAAGATACTCAAATGGATTTGTCTATTCAAACTAAAAAAAGAAAAATAATACCGCGAACTAAGAATCAAAATATATACTTTCAATTATTAAATTCTAAAAATATTGTTTTTGCAATTGGTCCAGCCGGAACTGGCAAAACTTTTATTGCAGTAGCAAAAGCCGTTTCAGCTCTGCAAGATGGGAAAGTAAATAAAATAATTCTATCAAGACCAGCAGTTGAAGCAGGGGAAAAATTAGGATTCTTACCTGGTGATTTAAAGGAAAAAGTAGACCCATTTCTAAGACCAATCTATGATGCTCTTTATGAAATGCTACCTTACGATCAAGTGGAAAAAAAAATATCTAATAATATAATTGAAATTGCTCCAATAGCATTTATGCGTGGAAGAACACTTGAAAATTGTTTTATTATTTTAGATGAAGCTCAAAATACAACAAAGACTCAAATGAAAATGTTTCTTACAAGATTAGGAAGAAACAGCCAAATGGTTATTGTAGGTGACATTACTCAAATTGATTTAGTTAGCGAAAAAGAGTCTGGTTTAAAAGACTCTCTAAGAAAACTAAAAAAAATCAAAGAAATTGGCTGTATTGAATTATTAGAACAAGATGTAGTAAGACATGATTTAGTTAAAAAAATTATAAATGCTTATGAAAAAAAAAATATTAGTTAATTTTTTTTCAAAATCTAAAAAATGGCCCAGAAGAGTACCAAAAGTTAAAAAATTAACAGGAATAACCATAAATAAAATGCAAGCTTATTTTGATAAAAAATACTATTATAATATTAATTTAATTCTATCAGACAAAAAAAAACTAAAAAAACTTAACAAAAAGTACAAAAATAAATATAAAGATACTGATGTATTAACTTTTGTTTCAAAATCTCTTAATAAAAATCTTGGAAAAATTTATTATTGTGATATTTTTTTCTCAATTGATGAAATTGAAAGTTTTATAAAAAAAAACAACATTGTAATATATGATCATTTTAACCATCTATTAGTACATAGCTTACTTCATATAAATGGCTATGATCATAAAAAAACAAATCAGTTTGAAATAATGAAAAATGAAGAAATTAAAATTTTACAACAAATGGGATTAAAAAATCCATATTTAAATTAATGTCAAAAAATAATATTGAAAAAACTTATAATTGGAAAAATTGGATTATAAAGAAATTATTATCTAATGATTCTACAAAAGAGGATATACTCAATTATATAGCTAATGAAGACAATACTAGTCAAATTAATGATTTAAATGATAACAATGAAAAAAATTTAATTAAAAATATTCTACAATTAAATGAAAAAAGTGTTGAGGATATTATGGTCCCGAGAAGTGAAATAATAGCAATTGATCATGAGCAATCATATTCACAAATTCTTGAAATCATTAGAGAAGAAAGTCACTCAAGAATGCCAGTTTATAAAAAAAACTTAGATAATGTGGTAGGTTTTTTTCACATCAAAGACTTTTTAAAAAATCCAGAAAATAAATTTGATATAAATTTAATTCTAAGAGAAGTTTTGTATGTTGCTCCAAAATCACCTATTTTAGATCTATTGAAAACTATGAGATCTTCAAAAATTCATATAGGTTTAGTGGTAGATGGTGTTGGTGGAGTTGATGGATTAGTAACAATTGAGGATTTGGTTGAAGAAATTGTTGGAGAAATTGAAGATGAGCATGACGCTGAAGATACTGAAGATTTTATAGTTACAAAGTCTAAAGACTTTCTTATTGTTGATTCATCATACAGAGTTGAAGATTTACAAGATCATTTTAAAATAAAAATATCATTACCAGAAGAAGATGAGGTTTATACTGTCGGTGGACTAGTCTATTCAAAAATAAACAGAATACCTAAAAATAATGAGATTATTGAAATAGATGAAGATATAATTATTAAGATTTTAAAATCAAATAATCGAAAAATTGAAACTGTTGAAATAAAAAGAAATAATTGAATAAAATTAAATTTTTACTTTTAGGCTTTCTTACATCTCTAATCTTTCCTCCCTATTTCTTTTTTCCTTTGGGTTTTATAGTATTTACTTATCTATGTTTATTTATAGAGAATATTTATAAAAATTATAATAAAAAAAATATTTTTATTCTTGTTTTTATTTTTGCTTTTACTTTTTTTGGAAGTTTTCTTTTTTGGATAATAAATCCTTTTCTAATGCTTGAAGATACTAAAAATTATTTTTATTTATCAATTCTACTAATAATTTTACTTTCTTTTATTTTTTGCTTTATATTTTTAGTTTTAATATCATTAAATAAATTTTTATCTCCATTTTTTTTAATACCATTAATTTTTATAATTTTTGAAATAATAATATCCATTTTTTTATATGGATTTCCTTGGATTACTTTTTCATTAATATCTTCAAACATAGATTTATATTTACTGAGTATAAAGCATTTTGGGACAATTATAACGAGCTATATAACTATACAAGTATTTTGTATTCCTTATTTGTTTTTAACATTCAAAATAAAAAAACATTATTATTTATTTTTTGTCTTTTTGACTTCGCCTTTATTTATTTTTTATTTTTACAATAATTTTTCAAATAAGCAGTTTAATGATTCACTTATAAAAGATCTAAAAATAGAAATTTTTCAATTAAATATAAATAATAATTTTGAAAAAAATAATCCTAAACTTAATTTAAATAATATTATTAATTTAATTACAAATAGTAATGCTGATCTTATTATTTTTGGTGAAAATAACTATCCATATCTAATAAATAAAAATGAATTTAAAAAAATTAAATCAATTTTAAAAAATGAACAATCTTTAATTATTGGTGGAACTAGAATTCTTTCTAAAAAATACTTCAATACAATGGCTTTAATTAATAATGAAAATACTAATTTTTTTGATAAAAAAATTTTAGTTCCATTTGGTGAGTTTTTACCTTTTAGGAATTTTCTAAAATTTTTGCAACCAATATCTGGTTCAGTTGATTATACTGCTGGAATTAATGATAGAACAATTATCATAAACAATGACTATAATTTTATTCCTGTTATTTGTTATGAGATAATATTTTATTGGAAATTAATCAATCAAACGAATTCTGAAAATGATTTAATAATAAATATTACGAATGATATTTGGTTTGGAAATTTACTTGGACCCTATCAACATTTTTATTTAACAAAGTTAAGAGCTGCTGAGTTCAATAAGCATGTCATTAGGGTATCAAATAATGGTATTTCAGGTATTATTAATAATAATGGCAAAATTATCCGCAATTCAAATTTAAATGAATTTTCAAATATTAAAAATAAAATATCATTAAAGAAAAGTAAAAACTTTTATTTCACACATACTCTATTAAATTATTACCTTTATTTTATTATTATAGTTGTTTTATTTTTAAATAATATTTATCTATGGAAATTAAGTGCAAAACGTAAATCAAAATTATAGAATTTTTGGAAGAACAAAAGGTAGAAGTAATAAAAAAATAAATGAAACAAATTATTTTGATTTAGTAGAAAAGTATAAAGTTAATAAATTAAATGAAAACAAAATATATATTTTAGATATTGGTATTGGTTATGGAGAGACTACTATTTATTTATCATCTAAATATCCTCAGGCACAAATAATTTCTTGTGACAAATATATTAATGGTAATTTAAATTTACTTAAAGTTATAGAAAAACAAAATATTAAAAATATATCTTTATATGGTGGTAATGTTCATGAAATTTTAGATGACAATGACGTAAAAAAGTTTTTTCAGTCTGTATGGATATTTTTCCCAGATCCTTGGCCAAAGAAAAAACATAATAAAAGAAGATTAATTTCTGACAATTTCTTAAAAAAAATTTTTCAATATATAAAAAAAGATGGAAAAATATATATTGCTTCAGATTCTTCAAATTATAATAGGGAAATATTAAAATCAATTCATAGCTCAAGATTTATTTATAAATGGATAAATCAAAATCAAATATACCTAGATATTAAGGATTATTTTAAAATAGAGACTAAATTTTATAAAAAGGCAGTTATTTCTGGAAGAAAGCCCGCTTTATTTATCTTAGAAAAAATATAAGCTTGAATTTTTATTTAATTTTAATATAGGGTTGATGATAATAAGGTGGGTTTTCCCACCTTTTTTTTATAATATATGGCAAAGAAAAAAATTAACGTAATTAGAGAAGAAATGCTTCAAGTTGCAACAAATGTTGCTCAGGAAAAAAATATTGATCAAGATTCAGTATTTGCAGCTATGGAACAAGCTTTAGAAAAAGCAGCAAGAGTCAAGTATGGCCAAGATATTGATATCAGAGTAGTTATTGATAGAGATACAGGAGATATCAAGCTGAAATCTTTTATGGAAGTAGTTGATGAAATTAGTGAAGAATTTCAATCAAGACAAATCTTAATAGAAGATGCAAAAAAAATTAATTCAAATATAACTTTAGGTGAATTTATAATTAAAGAATTACCACCAATCGAATTAGGAAGAGTGGCAGCTCAAAATGCCAAAGGTGTTATAATACAAAAAGTTCGAGAAGCAGATAAATCAAAGCAATATGAAGAATATAAAGATAAGGTTGGTGAGATTGCGATAGGAATAGTAAAAAGGATCGAATTTGGAAATCTAATTATAGATTTAGGAAAAAGTGAAGCTATAATTAAAAGAGAAGAATTAATACCTAGAGAAACTTTTAAAAATGGAGATAGGGTTAGGGCTTATATTTATGAAGTTAAAAATGATCTAAAAGGATATCAAGTTTTTCTTTCCAGGACTCATCCACAATTTTTATCAAAGCTTTTTTTTCAAGAAGTTCCAGAAATATATGAGGGTGTTATAGTTGTTAAAAGTGTGGCTAGAGACCCTGGTTCAAGAGCAAAAATTAGTGTTTATACAGAGGATTCTACAATTGATCCTGTTGGGGCGTGTGTTGGAATGAGAGGCTCAAGAGTTCAAGCGGTAGTTAATGAACTACAGGGTGAAAAGATTGATATTGTTACATGGTCTGAAAATCAAGCAACTTTTTTAGCAAACGCACTTGCACCAGCAGAAGTTAGTAAAATCTTTCTTTTTGAAGAAAAAAATAAAGTTGAAGTTGTAATTCCTGACGATCAACTTAGTCTTGCTATTGGAAGAAAAGGACAAAACGTAAAATTGGCCTCTAACTTAACAAATTTAGAGATTGATATACTTACTGAAGATGAGGAGTCTGAAAGAAGACAACAAGAGTTTAAAGATAAAAGCTTACTTATATCTGAATTATTGGATGTTGAAGATGTGATAGCACAGTTGTTAGTAACTGATGGGTATACAACGATTGATTCTATAGCTACAGAAAGTTTAGAAAATATTGAAAAAATTGAAGGATTTGATGCAGATTTAGCAAAAGAAATACTTGATAGGTCTAAAAACTATTTAAATGAACAAGAAGAGCAAAACAAAAAATTAATTGATGAAAATATAAAGGATGAAGACTTAAAGAATTTAGAAGGAATGACAATAAATATACTAGCCAAACTTGCGAATGCAAAAATTTTGACAATTGATGATTTTGCTGATTTAGCTACATTTGAGCTGATTGATAAAGATGAAGGAATTTTAAAAGATTTAGATTTGGAAGAAGATATGGTTAATAAAATGATAATGAAAGCTAGAGAAAACTGGTTTATTGAAAAAAACTAAGGATTAAAATTGGAAAAAGAAAAAGGTAATAAGAAAAAGCCACTTAAGCTATCATCAACCGGACGACTTCAAATAAGAAAAAATCTAGGACCTACCGGAGACAAAGTTAGGTCTGCAGGTAATAAAAAAACTATTCAAATAGTATTTAAAAATAAAAATAACCAACAGAAAAGTTCATCAACTGCTCAATCAAATTTCAGAGGTTCATCCAGTTTAAGAACTCCAAGGCCACAACTTAATCAATCTTCACCTAATATGGGATCGTTAGGAAAAACAAGAACTTTTGATAACAAAAATAAAAAAAATGCTGACTCAAAAAAAACTCAACCAAAAAAATCTACATTAAAACCTATCGACGATGAATTTAATAAATATGATGCTAAAAAAATTCTTGAACAAGAAGAGCAAGAATTTGATAAATTTCCTAGTTTAGCAAAATTAAAAAGAGCTAGAGAAAAGGAAAAATTAAAATCTACATTAGAGATAGATGAAAATAAAATAGCAAGAGAAGTATTAATACCTGATGTAATTACAGTTCAGGAATTAGCAAACAGAATGGCCGAAAAGACAGCTGATGTTGTAAAAACCTTGATGAAGCTTGGAGTGATGGCCAATGCCACACAATCGTTGGAAGCCGATACAGCTCAGCTTGTAGCGGAAGAGCTAGGTCATAAGGTTAGTATTACTAAGGAAGATGATATTTTAAATGAAATAAAAGATGCTGAAGATGATGCAAATTCTCTCATAAAAAGACCGCCTGTAGTAACTATTATGGGTCATGTAGATCATGGAAAAACAAGTCTTTTAGACGCATTTAGAAAAACAAATATTGTATCTGGAGAAGCTGGGGGAATAACTCAACATATTGGTGCTTACCAAATAAATAATAATAATAAGAAAATAACTTTTATTGATACCCCGGGTCATGCTGCTTTTTCAAATATGAGAGCTAGAGGTTCTCGAACAACAGATATAATTATTTTAGTTGTTGCTGCAGATGATGGAATTAAACCGCAAACTATAGAGTCAATTGCTCATGCAAAATCAGCAAATGTTCCAATAATTGTTGCAATTAATAAAGTGGATCTTCCAAATTCTGATCCAGATAAAATAAGAAATGAATTATTATCTCACGAAATTGTAGTTGAAAAACTTAGTGGTGAGGTACTTGATATTGAAGTTTCTGCAACAAAAAATACAAATTTAGATAAATTAGAAGAAGCAATTCATTTGCAAGCAGATTTATTAGATTTAAAATCTAATCCTAATACAACTGCAAGAGGAGTCATTATTGAGTCTAAACTTGAAAAGGGAAGAGGATCAGTAGCAACTGTACTTGTTCAAAAAGGAACTTTAAAGGTAAGTGATATATTTGTTTCTGGTTCAGAATGGGGAAAAGTCAAAGCTCTGTTGGATGATAAAGGAAATAATATAAAAAACGCTGAACCATCAGTGCCTGTAGAAGTCCTTGGTTTTGACTCAAATCCACTTGCAGGTGATGATTTTATTGTTGTAGAAAACGAAGCAACAGCAAGAAAAATTGCCGAATACAGAACAAGCAAAATTCAAATACAAAAAAATACTGTTGCAAAATCAAATGTTGAAGAAATGTTTGCAAAAATAAATAAAGGAGAGGCAACAAGCTTACCTGTTGTTATTAAAACCGATGTTCAAGGTTCTGCTGAAGCAATAGAAAATTCATTAATCAAACTTTCAACAGAAGAAGTTATGGTAAATGTAATATTTAAAGGAGTTGGAGCTATTACTGAAAGTGATGTAGCTTTAGCCGGATCTAGTAATGGATTTATAGTTGGCTTTAATGTTAGAGCCTTACCTCATGCAAGGGATTTTGCCAAAAGAGATGGCGTTGATATAAAATATTATTCAATTATTTATGAACTTATTGATGATGTAAAAAATCTTTTATCTGGTTTATTAAAACCAGATATTTCAGAAAAAATTACTGGTAACGTTGAAATTAGGGAAGTATTTAATATCTCTAAATTAGGCAATATTGCTGGATGTATGGTTAAAGAAGGTTATATTTCAAGAAAGTCAATAATTAGAATATTAAGAGATAGCATAGTTATACATACAGGACAAATAAGTAGTTTAAAGAGATTTAAAGAAGAAGTTTCTGAAGTTAAAACAGGTTTTGAGTGCGGAGTAATGATAGATAACTACAGTGACATAAAAGTTGGTGATATTATTGAAACATATGAGGAAGTATCAACAAATAGAAAACTATAATTATATTTTTATAATATGGACTCTCAGAGACAAATTAGATTTGGAGAATTAATTAGAAATTTAATAAGTGATTGTCTTTTAAAAGAAGACTTTTATGAATCTAATATTAATTCTGAATCAATAACTGTTTCTTTTGTAAAAATGTCAAAGGATTTAAAAATTGCCAATGTGTATTTTATGCCTTTAGGAGGCAAGAATAAATTAAATATTTTAGAAAGTTTAAATAAAAATAAATTTATTTTTCAAAAATATTTATCTAAAGCAAAAATAAATTCAAAATTTACACCAAAACTATCTTTTTATTTAGATGATACATTTGATGAAGCAGAAAAGATTGAAAAACTTTTGCAAAATAAAAATGTAATTAGAGATATTAAAAATGAATAAAATTCAAGGATGGATAAATTTATATAAACCTAAAAATATTTCATCATTTAATTCAATAAATAAAATTAAAAAAAAATTTTCAATTGATAAAATTGGTCACGCTGGCACATTAGATCCATTAGCAGAAGGAATATTGCCTGTAGCTATTGGCAAAACAACAAAGCTTATTCCTTTTGTAAATCAAAATATTAAAAAATATAATTTTACAATTAATTGGGGAAAACAAACAACCACTGATGATAGTGAAGGCAGTATAATAAATAAATCAGAATTAATTCCTGATTTAGAAAATATAATTTTTAAATCAAAAAATTTTACTGGTCATATAATGCAAAAACCCCCAAAGGTTTCCGCTGTAAAAGTAAATGGTGAGAGAGCTTATAAACTTGTAAGAAAAAATATAGAATTTGATATAAAATTAAAAAAAGTATATGTAAAAAGTATAAAGATTTTAAAACATAATATACCTCAAACTAGTTTTGAAATTGAATCTGGAAAAGGTTTTTACATAAGAAGCTTTGCAAGGGATTTATCTAAAGAATTGGGAACCTATGGACATATTTCTGCTTTGGAAAGATTAAAAGTTGGTAAATTTACAAAAAAATCATCGATTTTGCTGGACGATCTTCTTAAAATAGGCGAAAGGCTCACAGAAATTAATTGTATCAAACCATCAATCTCTATGCTGGACGACATCTTGGCTGTTGAGGTTGAAGATCAAAAAGATTTAATAAATATCTCTTTGGGAAGATCAATTGAAATTGATGAAAATAAATTATTATCATTTTCATCAGACTTATTAGATAATAACTTAATTTTTTTATCTAGTAATGGAGACATAGTCTCTATTGGCAAATTAGTTGGTAATTTGTTCAAACCAAAAAAAGTTTTAATTTAGGAGTGATGATGTCGATATCAAAGGAAAGTAAAACAAATTTAATTAACGAATTTTCAAAAAATAAAAATGATACTGGTTCAACTAGTATTCAAATAGCAGTTTTAAGTGAAAGAATAAAAAATTTAACTGAACACTTTAAAACACACAATAAAGATAATCATTCCAAAAGGGGTTTGGTTGCTTTGGTAAATAAAAGAAAAAAATTATTAAATTATTTGTCTAAAAAAAATAACAATGAATATTTAGATTTAATTAAAAAATTAAATATTAGAGGAAAGTAAAGGAAAAAATATAAGTATGTTTGATGTTAAAAATGTAGAAATAGAATGGGCAGGAAGAAAACTAAAATTAGAAACAGGAAAGATAGCTAGACAAGCAGATTCATCCGTAATTGCAACTTACGGAGAGACAACAGTAATGGCAAATGTGGTTGCAGCTAAAGAAGCAAACCCTGATATGGATTTTTTTCCTTTAACTGTAAACTATCAAGAAAAATATTATTCAGTAGGAAAAATCCCTGGAGGTTTTTTTAAAAGAGAAGCAAGACCTACTGAAAAAGAAACACTCGTTTGTAGACTCATAGATAGACCAGTAAGACCATTATTTCATAAAGATTTTAAAAAT
>MDSV01037247.1_pt1 | contig 14125 bp, 7 predicted proteins | sample 810851 | NCBI WGS metagenome assembly MDSV01 (sample SAMN05326640, study PRJNA326480) | marine metagenome | isolation source: seawater | place: Atlantic Ocean: North East | collected 2012 | reverse complement strand
GCGCTTGAACGTCATGGTGTTGGGGTAGTGCTCCATGAAGAAGTCCAGCACGGTCTTGTTCTGGTCCAGCACCTCCACCGAGTGCTGGTGGTACTTCCCGATGAGCAACGCGGGGTGGCGCGTGACACTCCCCTTGCTCGCCGTGAGCTCGCCCGTCATGAGCTTGAGCAGGGTGGACTTGCCCGCGCCGTTGGGGCCTACGAGCGCGATCCGCGAGTCGCAGTCCACGCCAAAGTCTAGGTCCTTGTACAGGTAGTGCTCCGGCTTGCCATCGTACGCGAAGGACACGTTGTCGAACGGAAGCACGGGTGGCGGCACCTTGGAGCATTCGGGGAAACGGAACGTGAACGTCTTCTCCTTGGTCACCGGGGGGGTGAGGCCCGCGGCGACCATCTTGTCGATGATTTTCTGTTTCGACTCCGCCTGCTTTCGCGCGTTGGCGTAGGTGCCGCACGAGGCGATGAACTCCTTGAGGTGCTTGATGTCCGCCTGCTCCTTTTCGTACTTCTTCTGCTGCACAACCTCGTCGTCGCGCACGGTTTTCACGTACGTGTCGAAGTTGCCGGTGTAGTACCGCAGCGTGCCCTGCGTCATCCAGATGATGTGCGTGCACACGCCGTTGAGGAAATCCTGCGAGTGCGACACAAGGATGAGGCACTTCTTGTACTTGGCGAGGTCCCCCTCGAGCCACACGCAGGCTTCCAGGTCCAGGTGGTTGGTGGGCTCGTCCAGCAGCAGGAGCGTGGGCGCGGCGAAGAGCGCCTTCGCGAGCGCGACGCGCATGCGCCACCCGCCGGACATGTCCTCCGTCGCGCGGTGGATCATCGTCTCGCTGAACCCGAGCGCGTGCAAAAGCTCCGAGGCGCGGCTCTCGAACGTCGTCGGGTCGATCTCCTCGAGGCGCTCGTAGATAGCCTCGAGGCGCTCGTCCTCCGGGCCGAAGTTCTCCAGGATGTGCTCCTCGAGCTTGTTTAGGCGCCCGAGCTCGGCTTCGATCTCGTCGATGACGGTCTGGATCGCGGACCGGCTCGTGGGCTCCGTCTCGCCGTTCAGGTGGTACATGTCAATGTGCTCAGGGATGGGCACCTCGCGGTTCGCCAGGCACTCCAGGAAGTTGGTCTTGCCGCAGCCGTTCTGGCCGAGCAAGCCGTATCGCCGACCGATGGTGACCTCGATCGTGCAGTCCTGCACGAGCTCGCGGCCGTTCATGCCCATGGAGAAGTTAATGATCTTGATGTCCCTCGACGTGGGGCGGGACGCCAAGACGCCCGTCACCGTGCGCTTCAGCGCGCTCTTGCTGAGCACGCCGGACGCCGCGCCCTCCGCCTCGGCGGCGGCGACGCTCACGCCCTTCATCGCCTCCTCCAGAGTCGTCACCTCGTCCTCGCCCTTCTTCTTCTTGCCCTTCTCCTTCTCCGCCTTCTTCGCCGCGCGCTTCGCCTCGTTCTCCGCCTTCTTGGCCGCCTTGCGCGCCTCCTTCTCCTCCTTCTCCTTCTGCACCTTCACGATGAGCGCCGCCGCCTCCGCCTCCTCCTGCGCCTTCTTCTCCGCCAGGCGACGGCCGAGCTCCTTCGCGTCAACCTCGCCCGCCTTCTCGTCCTCGGCGAGCAGCGAGTCAACCTTCGCGGCCACGTCCTCCGTCTTCTTGGACTTCTCGAGCTCCTCCTCTTCCTCGAAGCCCGCGGGAACCACCTTCTTTGCGGTCTTCTTGCGCGTGCGCTTCGACCCGCCGGCGCCGGCGTCGCCCTCCTCGCCCTCCTCCTCGCCCTCCTCCGGCGTCTTCTTGCGGCGCACGCGAACAACCTTGGGCTTGCCGTCGTCGCCCGTCTGGCCCGTCTCCTCGTCCGAGCTCGAGTACTCCGAGCTGACGTACCCCTCGGGCTTATTCGCGTTCAGCTCGTCCGTGGAGATGCCCCAGTCCAGCTCCTCCTCTCCGTACGTGAACCCAGACGACTTGGCCTTCTCCAGCGCCGCCGTGGCTTCCGCGGCGACGCGCTTCTCCTCCTCCTCCTCGGCGAGTTTGCGCAGGCGCCGGAGCTCGGCAAACTCGGCGTCGTCCTCCGCGGAGCCCTCGTCCGCGCCGTGGCTCATGTCCGCCGCCTCGCACAGTTCTTTGCCCGTGAAGATGCCCTTCTTCTGCCGCTCCGCCTTCGCCTTCTCCTCGCGTGCGCGGCGCGCCTCCACCTTGTCCGTCTTCCACGCCAGGAACACGTCCAGGGTCACCGGCGTGCCCGGCCCACTCGCCTTGAGCTTCTCCAGCGCCTCGCGCAGGTCGTCCTGGTCGGACTTGCGGTTCATGGCCGCCTCGCGCATCATGGCCACGAGGTCAGCCTTGAACACGTAGTCCTTGGGCAGCTTGTGCTTGTACTTGCAGTTGGCGCCGCCCGGGCAGTTCCAGAACCACCCATACTGCGCCTTCTCGACGGCTTTCAAAAAGTGCTTGCACACGATGGTGGTCTCGTTCGACGAGTTGGCCTCCTTCCCGTGCTTCTTGGCAATCACAGCTTCCAGCTTGGCCTGGTCCCACAACTGCATGGTGTCCGCCTCATCCGCCTCGTCATCATCGTAGATGTTACGCTTCGCGGTGGCGTCGTTCCCGCCCTTGCGCGTCACCACATCCAACTTGTGTGAGAAGCGACACTTCTCCGCGGTTTTCGCGCAGCACCCGTGCTTGAAGTACTCACACAGGATGGTCTTGGGGTCCACCCCCTCCGGCACTTCCGTCTGCTTGATGGAGATGCCCTTCGTGCGCAGCAGGAACTCCTCAGCCTCCTTCGCCGCCTTGCGAGCGGCGCGCGCGGTGGCCTTGCCCAGCTCCGTCGTCGGATCGTTCATGTCCTTCAGCCGCTGGGCCGCGATCTGGTCCTTCGTCTTCAAACCTTCCTTCTTGCCGAACGACATGTCCTTGTTCGCCAGCTGCTTCACCCTGCGAGCCTCCTCACTCTGCTCCTTCTTCACCTGCTCGTGGCTCATACCAGCCTTCTTGGCCTTCAGGCGGTTCTCCTGCGCGGGAGTTTTCCCCATGGTGACGACGAGGACGCGGTCGCGACGCGCGCGCAAAAAGTCTCCGACGGTAACCCGCGCTCAGGCGCCGACTAGCGAACAAAGCACGCGCGCCCGCCTCGTCCTCGCCAGGAGACAGTCGCTGCTCTGAGTGCTCTCGCGCGGTCACGGACCGTCGAAGAAAGCTTCGTCAGCGGGTGACTTCGATCTCCGGGGTCGGCGCGCCACGAAGGATGATGGTCTCGGAGCGTCTGCTCAGATCACTCAGCCGCAGACAGGCTTTTGGCTTTTTCGCGATCGTGTGGCGGCGGCAATTTGCGGTTTTTTGACACTCGCGCTCCTGGCCAAACTCGAATCTCTTCGCTGCCGCGAGCGGCGGCGGGAGTCACGACTCCGGAAACTTCACCCGAGCGAGAAAATAAAATGCTTGCTCGATTTCCGCCACGACGGTTTTGTTCGAGAGTTCGAGAGAGAAGAGTCTACTGTATTACAAGTGCCACGCGACTCGCGGACGCGCGCGGCGGTCGAGCCGTCGTGTACGACACGAGCGACCCGCACCGATCGCGGTCCGCAAGCGCGGATCAAAAAATATTTTATTCAGCCGCGTCCGACGTCAGAGACACGCGACGCGGCTGCAACAAACAACGCGTCAAAACGACAACACGCCTTTCTTTGTGTCTTCTGAGAAAAAATACGAGGAGTCGCCGGGCCCATCCTGTCACAACGGCTGGTGCGCGGATTCGATCGGCGCAGTCACCGCGGTCGCCGCGGTCGCCGCGGTCATACCGACGCGCGTCACCGCCTGCATGGACTCCGCGAGGCGCTGCAGCGTCTCCGCGTTCCATTGCGGCACGGGGGGCGCCGCGATGGGCGGGGGGGGCGCCGCCGACATGGCCGCCATCCACGCGAAGAGCGCGTGCGGCGGCGTTTGCGGCGCCGCCGCCGACGCCGCCGACGCCGACGCCGCCGCCGTCCAGGGCGTGGAGGACACGGGCGCCGCCGCCGCGGACATGCCCTGCACGAACGCTGCAAGTGCCGCGGCGTACGCCTTGGGGTCCAGCGCCGCGGTGATCGCCGCCGGTAAGTTCATCGCGCTCTCCGGCGCGGAGAGCGCCGCGCGCTCGCCGACGGCGCTGGGCTTCACCGGCGCAAAGGCGCCCGCCCCCCCCGCCGGGCGGAACAGCGCGCCGAGCGCGGCGGCCGCCTCGCCCGCGGCGTTGGCGTTCGCGGCGTTCAGGCGCTCGTGATCGATCGCCGAGAGGAGCCCGGAGATGCGCGGCGAGCGGTCTCGGATCCCGTCGGGGTCCCGCGTCGGCGTTCCCGGGGTCTCCTCGCCGTCGCTCAGCGACGCGGCGGCTTCGAGTAAACCGTCGACGCCGCCCCTCTCGCTGAGGCGCGCGGCGCGCGGGCGCGCCAGCGTGGTCTGGCCAGACGCGCCGCTGCCGCTGCCCGCGCGCGCGCCGCCGTCGCTCCCGAACGAGTCCTCGTCGCCGCTGCCGCTGCCGCTGCCGCTGGAGAGGCGACGGCGGATGGTCTTGAGCTTCCCGACGCGCAGGTGCGCGTCCGAGTTGGGGTCGGTGATGAGCGACTCGCGCGTGCGCTTCACCGCGGACAGCCGGCGGTCGGCGTCCGTCGCGTCCGCCTGCGTGTCTTCGCCGGCGGCGCCCCCGAGCGCGTTGATGATGGTGTCGAGCTTCTTGACCTTGCGGTACGGCCAGCGCGTGATGCCGTGCTCGCGGCACCGCTGCTTCAAAACCGTCACGCACAACCCGAGCTGCGGTATACACGCGTGTGGTTTTTTTCGTGGTGCGTCGTCAGCGCACGTCGCGTCTCGCGGAAAAATAAAAATGGCCGCGGAAAAAAGGAAATTGACCTAAAAGCAACTGTCAACCGTCGACCGCGAATTTCGACGGTTGAAACCGCGCGCGAGATCCGCCGATCGCGAAAGCGCGACGGTCGAGCGTTCGCGGACCGTCTCGTCCGTACCTTCCTCGCGACGTCGTTGATAGGCAAGTGGAAGTTGGCGCTGAGCACCTCGAGGGTGAGGCTCTTGGATTGGCCTCCGCCGCGTTTCTGCGAGGTCGGGGACGAGTGGTGTCAGTGCCGGCGCTGGAAAGCGGTCGCGTCGCGCGTCACGGAGGATGTCGCGCGCGACGCGGCGCGCAGTCGCCGAACCGCCGGAAACCATTTCCCGCGAGGGTCGCGGTTTTTTTTTCGCGGCGTTCCCGAAAAAGCGGACCGGAGGACGCGCCGCGCACGCGCCGAAACGACCGGGGCGAGCGCGATTCGAGGATCTCGAGCGCGTAGATCGCCGAATGTGGACGTGGAGTCGCCGGGGACGGCGCTCGTTCACCCGTCGCGTCACCGAGGCATCCGCACTGCCGCGCGCGTACCTTGGGCATCTTCTCCAAACTCGTGCGGGTGTTCGGTACGCGACCGGAATCGATTTCACCGACCGGGTTCGTTCCGGTTATCCAGGCTCGGCTCACCGGCGCGTGCGCACGCGACCGGGTGGGGACGTCCGCGAAGAGACCGCGAGTACGATCACGCTTGACGCTCGAGAGCGCCGATCGAGAGGCGCGGGTTTTGGCCCGGGCGTGACGCCGAACGCAATGACCTCACCGCGCGAGTCGCTGCACTTTTCGTCCCGTTTTTCAACCAAGTGGATCCGACTCAGCTTCGCCCGGTTCCCGCCGCGTATGATCATTTAGTCACGACGCGCGCGTTTTGGTTTCTGCCGGTTCGGAGCTTCGGCTCTGCAGGCCTGGCAAAAGACGCGAAACCCGCACGTAGGGGCAATCAGTCACACCCCGCCAAAATTGGCAGCCGACGGATCAGCGATTCGCTCGCGAACCAATAACACGTCAAGGTTACAAAATCTGATGCCATCCGAGTCAGATTGCCTAGTTTTTGCGGCGAATTTTTCCGCGGTCGCGGTTTCCGACCGCGAAAAGCCGCGTCAAAGGTGCCGAGGCGTCGGATGCGCGACCGGCGATCGACCGGCGCTTCGCCGATGGACCGACCGAGAAAGGTGATATCGCCGATTCAGCGAACACGACGGTCGCGTTTCCTCGTCGTTGTTACGTACTCTTGCGCGCGCACGCACGCAACAGGCGCGGCCGCCCGCGCGCCCGTCCCCCGGAGGGTCGGGGTCAGGCGGCCGTGCGCGCGCTCGTCGCGGGCGGCGGATCTCTGTCGCCCCGATGAGCGCCGCGTCCCTCGGCGCGTTAAAAAGCCGCGCGCGACCGGGGCGCGTGCTCCAAGTCATGGGCTTCGCAGTGGCGTTCCTGTTCGCCGCGGCGCACCTCACCGGGGGCCTCGGGCCGGGCTCGAGGTCGTCGGTCCCGGATGTCTGGCACACGGAGACCGCCGGGCAGTCCTCCGTGACGACGCCGAACGAGGGGACCCGAACCCACCGATTCGCGTCCGACGCGGTCGGGACCCCGAAGGTCATCAGGAGCGTCGTCGCGCCGTCGCCGCGATCGCCGTCGGCGCCGCGATCGCCGTCGGCGCCGCGATCGCCGTCGGCGCCGCGGTCGCCGCCGCCGAACCCAGACCCGAATGCGCCCCCTCCTCCCCCGCCGTCCTTGCCAAGCGCTTCTCGGCGCGAAGCTGAAGCGTCGTCGTCGACGGACGCGTCTTCGGAAGGCACTCTCGAGACGCGCGCGAACGAGCGTCCGTCCGAGAAACCCGAAGACGACGCCGACGAGTACGACGCGCGCGTCTCGGCGCGCCGCGCCGCCGAGCGCTTCCGCGCGACGTGCGGGGAGATGGACGCGTTCTTCGCCGCCGCGGGCGCGCGGTACGAGCCCGGGTCGCTACGGCGCGACCCGCGCTTGGGTGTGCTGATCGTCGACTGGTCCGAAAACCACTTCAACGGCATAGGGGACGAGATGCAGCACTACCAGGAGATGCTGGCGATAGGCCTCGGGACGGGGCGTGCGGCGTACCTGCAGACGCAGCCCCGCGCGTGCCGAGGCACCGGGCTGGGCGGCTCCCCCGCGCCGCCGTCCGTCGCGCACGTGGTCGAGGCGTGTCGCTTCGACCTCGGGGACTTCTTCACCGGCATACACGGCGTGGACTGGCGGTGGGACGACGCGAAGGAGCGGAAGGTGGTGGACGAGCTGGGCGTCTCCCTCGAGGCGGCGCGCGCGAACGAACTCGTGGTGACGTGGTCGGACAAGGGCATGTATTACCGAAAGGGGCGCGACGCGTTTTCAGAGGGCGAAGCCGAGTCACCCGACGGCGCGTACGTCGCCGCCCCAGACGCCAACTCCATCGAGGTGATGCTGAACGACCCCGTCGTTCGCGAGGCGAGGGTCGTACGGATACGCGTCAAGCAGAGCTTCGGGCACTGGTGCCACCCGCACCAGCGCGGCGACTGGGGCATGTGCGCGTCGTACCGCTGGATCGCGGGTGTGCGCGATCCCGAAACCGCCGACGCGCCGCCGCCGCCGGATCCGTCGCCGTGCCCATCGTGTGTCGTCGGCGGGTGCTTCGGGTTCGCGATCGCGCACCCCAGGGACGAGCTCAAGGCGCAGATGGCGCCCTACCTACGCGAGATGGAGCGGAGGAACTGGACCGTCACGGTCGCCGCGCACATCCGGACTGGATTCGCCGACGTCTCGGCGGTCGCGCCGCCGACGACGCGCCGCCGGGAAAACGCAACGCTCGACGAAATCGACGCGTTCTTCGCCGAGGAGGCCGCGCGCTTCTCCTTCCCCGACCCCGAGTGCCCCGCCGCGGACCTCGCGTCCAGGAACCCGCGGGCGTCGGGAACGCCGCCCTCGTCCGCCGCGGCGGAACGTTTCGCCGCCGACGCGAGCGGCCCTCTGTCTTCGTTTCTTCTCTGCGTCGCGGCGACGGGGAGAGCGCTCGCGAACGACGCGCCCTGGGGCGTGTTCCTGATGACGGACGCGCCGGGCGTGCGCGCCGTGGTGGACGCCTCGGCCGGCGCGCTGGGCATCCCGAGCACGCTCGCGACGGACGGCCCGTACGGGCACGTCAAGGCGGGCAACACGGGCGTCTGCGCGGATGCGCTCGACGCGGCGTGCGACGCGTCGGACCCGCGCGCGGCTTGGTCGCGGTCCATGGCGGACATGGCGCTGATGGGCTTCGCGGACCTGCAAGTGATGCTGTTCCAGTCCAAGTTCGGCGCCGCCGCGAGCATGCGCGCGGTCATTCCTCACGGCCTGCGCGAGTTTTTCCGAGACGCGCGCCTGACGCACTCGCTCGTCGCGCCGCTCGCCGACGAGATGGCCGGCCACGCGGGCGCGCTCGAGAAGGCGGGCGAGGCGCGCTCGGACGCGTGGACGCGGCTCTGGGACCTGTTCGGGCCCGTGGGGGACAGGGGGGGGCTGAGGACCAGCCGGTACGCGGCGGGGAGCGGCGGCGGCGCGGAGCGCGTATAGGCCGCGAGCTACGCAAAGGAGCGCGCGAAAACATTCTTTACTTGTAGCCTATAGGCTACGAAACGTCGCCCCTGAGGCGCGGACAGGCGGACAGTTCCGCGAACGCCCGTCTTCCCGCCACATTCGGGACCGCGTCTCGGTGTTATTACCGAGGGTTTGTGAGGTGACGTCCTCGCGCGGCACACCCGGGAACGCGGCGCTCGACCACGGTTCACGCGCCATCTTCCCGGACCGACACCACTCGAACAGCGAGCGCGCGCGCGCGTCATGGTCGGACGCGCCCCCGAGGGGAAGGGTGACGTCGGCGCTTCGGGCAGCGGAGGCGCTTCGGGAGATGGGGACGAGCTCGAGCAGCAGAACCACGACAACGCGTCTGGGGTGGTCGCGGGACAAAACCAGCAGGTGAGCGTGGTGGGCGGGGACATGTACAGCGTGGGATTCATCATGATCCTCGTTCTGCTCGGCCTGATGAAGGCGGCCGCGAACCGGTGTACGTGCTGATACGCGCGACTCGACCGGACGAGACCGCGTTCGACATCGGACCGCGTTCGACTTTGCCGTGAAGTGAAGGATGTCAACCAGCGACGGTCCGAAGCGCGAGGTGACCGAAGCGCAGCGCGCGCGCGCCGCGGCGAACAAGGCGGCCGCGCTCGCGCGTCGTGCCGCGTTAGGAAACGAACGGAGGCCCCTGCCCCCGCCCCCGCCCCCGCCCCCCGGCTCGCCGTGCGCGTCCTCACACTTCGTGCCGAAGGCGTCCGCGCTCCGCCCGGGCGCGGCGACGGCCGTGCGCGGTTCCTCCGCGACCGCCGCGACCATCTCCCCCGACCGCGTGCGTCGCCTGAACTTCCTTCCCTCGCGAGACGCCGGGTCGTTCGTGCTGCTCTGGGTGCAGTCCGCGCAGCGCGCGAGGCACAACGAGTCGCTGGAGTACGCCGCGCAGAGAGCCGTCGCGCTGAAAAAGCCGCTCGTGGCGGCGTTCGCCGGGACGGGCGCATTCCCGTGGGCCAACGAACGCCACCTCGCGTTCATGTACGACGGGCTGTGCGAGATGCGCGCGAGCCTGGAAACGCACAGAGGCGTACAACTGCTGGGGTTCTGCGGCGATCCGGGGGAGGTCATCTCGGCGGCGGCCGCGAACGCCGCCGAAGTGGTCGTGGACGGCGGGTACACCCGGATCCTCCGCGAGTGGAGGCGCGCGGTGGCCGCGAGCGCGGCGTGCGCTGTGTGGGAGGTGGAGAGCGAGGTGGTCGCGCCCGTGTACGCCCCGAACGGGAGCATACACAGGGCCGAGAAGGCTGCCGCAACGCTCCGCCCGAAGATCTGGCCGAGGCTGGAGACGCTGGCGAGCGCCGAGCTGGCGCCGACGCCGCTCGCGCCTGACGCGCAGGCGCGCGCGGAGACTCCGGACGGGGCTCTCGCGTTGGTGGCGGGCGACGCCGACGCCGTCGGGAAGCCCTCGTTTCCTTTCCCTGCCCTGCCTCTTCACCTCGGCGCGGACGCGTGCCTGGACGCGCTCGACGCGGCGTCCCCGAGCGGGCCGGTGGTCGACCGCTCCGTGCGCCGGTGCGACGGGTACCACCGCGGCGGCGAGGCTGAGGCGCACCGGAAGCTGGAGACGTTCCTGACCAAGCGGCTGGACCAGTACGCCGCGCGCCGCAACGACCCCGGGCTGGGGTTGCAGTCCCACCTGAGTCCGCACGTGCACTACGGGCAGATCTCCGTGATCTATCTCACGTATCGAGCCTTGTGTGTGGCGCGCGGCGACCCGCGCGAACCCGGCTCCGGGCGCGACGAGAGCGCGCCGCCGGATTCCTCGTACCGCCCCTCGCCCCCGCCCTCGCCTGCGCTGCGCCGCGGCGTCGACAAGTACCTGGACGAGCTCGTGATCCGCCGCGAGCTCGCGGTGAACTTCGTGCTTCACGAGCCGCGGTACGACCGGTACGAGGGCGTGCCGCAGTGGGCGCGGCGCTCGCTCGCCGAGCACGCCGGCGACGCGCGGAAGCACGTGTACACCCTGGAGCAGTTCGAGGCGTGCCGGACGCACGACGCGCTGTGGAACGCCTGCCAGCGGGAAATCGTCGTGTCGGGCAAGATGCACAACTACGTGCGGATGTTTTGGTGCAAGAAGATCCTGGAGTGGTCCGCCTCGCCGGAGGAGGCGTGGGCGATCGCGATGCACCTGAACAACAAGTACGGCCTGGACGGACGCGATCCCGTGTCGTACACGGGCGTGGGCTGGTGCTTCGGGCTGCACGACCGCCCGTTCCCGGAAGCGGACGTCACGGGCGCGACGCGCCGGATGTCCGAAAACGGCATGCGCGGGAAATTCCGAGACGGCGTCGAGGCGTACGTGCGGAAGTGGGGCGAGCCCGGCGACCGCGCGGGCTCGAACCCGGTGGCGAAGCGGCGCGCTTCCTCCGCCGCGGCGGACCCCGCGACGCCCAATCCCGGCGCCGCGAACGGCGGCGGGCGCCAGATGCGGCTCAAGGAGATGTTCGGCAAGCGACCGCGGACGGGCTGACGGGAGCGGCTTCCGCGTCGCCCGTCGCCGCCGCCGCGGAAGGAGAGAGTAGTACTACGTACGAAAGAAGAGACACCTTCACAAACACCCCCGCCCCTCCACCCCCGCGCCCGGTTTCAGGGTATCCTTCCGCAGCGCGCCTCGGTCCTCGAACTCCGTCTCCGCGGCCTCGCGCATTGCCACCAGGAATCTCTGCACGCCGACGGCGCGGGCGGACCCGCGCCGCGCCGCGCCGAAGGCGAGGAACGGCAACTTGCGCAGCGCGCGCCCGCTCAGCCCTTCGCACGCCAGCGCCGCCGCCACGAGCAACGCGGACGATGTCTCGGGGCGCCGCACGACGTAGGCGTCCGCGGCGAGCGCCCTCGCGCTCGCCGCGCTTTCCCGCGAGAACGGCCCGGGGAGACTCTCGTCCGGTGTCTCCGCGCCGACGAGCCCGGCGCGCTTGAGCTCCGCCGTCGCGCCGCGCAAAATCTCGTACCGCGCCTTGAGCCCCGGCGGCCCGACGTACGCCTTGATGTCGGCGCGGTCCACGAACGCCAGGTCGATGGCCTCCGTGATGTTGGACGTCGTGAGCACCATGACGTTGGGCCTGTGGCGCAGCGCGTCGATCTGCGTCAGGAGCGCGTTGACAACTCGTATGGCGTCGCTGGGCTCCGAGCCGCTCGCCGCCGCCGCGCGCGCCGCCGCCAGCGATTCCACCTCGTCCACCAGCACGAACACCAAGCACGACTCGTCGTCGCACAAGTCGCCGATCTTCTCGAACAGTCGCGTGACGAGCTTGCCGCTCTCCGAGAACCACCGGCTGAACAGCGAGTGCGCGTTCACCTCCACCAGGCTGGAGTGCGGGTACGCTCTCCTGTGCCGAATCGCCAGCCGCTGCGCCAAAGCTTTGCACAGCGTCGTCTTGCCCGTCCCGGGGGGGCCGTGCAGGAGCACCACGCGGTTCCACGCCACCAAGTTCGGGTCGACGCGTTTGCGGCTGAACAGCAACGCGTCGCCCGCGTACGTGGTGAGCCGCGTTTTCACCGGAAGCGAAGACGCGCGAGAAGCGCTTCGCTTTCCCGCACTCCCAGCGCCGCGTCCTGGAGTGACGTCTGACTCGATCCGTTCGTCGTCGTCGTCGTCGTCTTCGTCGAAAACCAGCGCTTCCCACTGGCCGTGGAAGTCGCGGTTGGGGAGCGGCCACTCCTTGTACGTCGCGATGTCGTCCTCGCCGTCCATCTCCTCGCCGCCGCCGTCCTCGTCCAGCTGGAACACGTAGATCACGGGCTCGATCATCCAGGTCAACAGCGTCGCGCCGAACTGCGCGTCCTCGCCTGAGCGGGAGTGGTGAAACGTGGAGGGGCGGTGCGACGACGGGTCAGTCGTCATTCGGGCGCGTCGACCGACGAGGGTGCCCACCGCGTGATGTGCCGAGATCTCGGGGATGGCGGGTCGCGCGCGCGGGGGGGCGGGGGTTGGGGCGGGGGCGAAAGGGGGTATCCGCACGCCGACATACCGATGTCCGTCACGCGCGCGCTCTCTACGTGGGCGTGGAGGTACGGGTCGTCCTCAACGCTCGGCATGGCGAGCGGGCCTTCGGCGTAAATCACGCTGCCGAGGTCCTCCAGGTACACCTCGATGGCGTCGCGCACGTCGTCCTGACGCGCCGTGCTCGTGGAACGCATGCACACCTCGACGACAATGGGAATTTTCTCCCCAGCGTAGGTCTTGTCGCCGTCGGCGGGGGAGTCCCCAGCTAGGTCCATGTCCATGGCGACCGCGCCGCGCGTCGACCAACTGGCGGGCTGTACACCTCTTTCGCGAACGAACGGTCTCTTGAGGTCATTTCGGTGGCACCCATTCTCATTTCGGGGAGGCGCGGCTAGACCCACCACAGGTACGCCCGGCTTTCTATCTCTTGAGATCCGGGGACTTCATCCGACACGCCCCTTCTTCACGTGTCTTGACGAGCCCTCTGTACAGATACGGCGCCGGCGTGACATCCACGCGTCGGCGCCCACACACGGGGGCAACATCGATTTTTCATTCGCGCATGCACACAGCCGAACGCCCCGAGAGCTACCGGGCCGCGTCGGAAAGGCTTCGCGAAACATCAGGACACATCAGTTTCTCCGAGTCTTCAAGCACTCCCGGGTGAAATGTCATCGTCCTCGCTCACCCGCACTTTCTTCCCTTCCGCGCGTTCATCGTTCAGGCAGTCGCGGGCTGACTGATTCGGTTTCGGCACGTGTTTGCGTTTCCAGCGTCGCAGTTCGACGCTGAAGTTGAAGACAACCGCGTGGACTGCGCCGGCTGCCCGCACGAGAAAGTGAAACGCAAATGGGCTACGTGTAAACATAGCTACGTCCTCACGTGATAGAGCACGCGTGTACCCGGGCATCGTGAGCAGCAAACTACGTAGTCTAAAGTATATCATACCTCTCGGAAGGTGGCCACAAACTACTCGCCTCGTCTGTTTCCCGGCGTGAAATTCCGCAGCCACTTCGCTCGGTCGCCCCTGGGTGCGCCCACGAGCAAGTGGTTCTTGTTCGGCGGCGCGTCGTCTCCCCGCACGAGAGACAGCGTGAGGACTTCGTACCCCGCCTCGCGAGCCGCCTGCGCACGGTCCAGCTCGATGTGGTTCTTGGCCTCGCGGCCCAGCGCCGTGACGCGGTCAGCGCCGGCGCCGTCGCCGTGCCCGGTGTCGGCGGCGGCGGCGAGCGCGGCGAACGGCTCCGCCGCGCCCGCGCCCGGGCTCGAACCCGGGACTCCCCCTTCCCCGAGCTGGTCGGCCAGCCACCGCGAGCGCGGGTGCGTGATGGGCACGCACAAAGGTGGAGGTGGCGTCTCTCCCGCAGCAGAGCGCCGGGTTCCTTTCGCGGTCCAGTCTCGGTTCGATTCGCCGAACGAGTTGCCCCCCGCCAGCGAGAACTTGAGTTTCCCGACGCAGCACGGCGACACGGCGAACGACGCGCCGCGCTCGACGCATCGAAGCAAAGCGTGGTCGGTCGCGTTGCCGCACGCGTGCAGAGCGATGCCCACGTCGAACGGTTGGTGAAACGTCTCGATCATCTGCACGCGCGTCTGCACGTTTGTCAACCCCGCGCGTCGCGCGCGGAGAGACAGCAAATCGGCGCTTCGCTGTTTCATCTCCACGGCGACGAATCGCGCCTCCGGGAAACGCGCGGCGAGCGGAAGCGCCAGCGCG
>MDSV01021428.1_pt1 | contig 14127 bp, 12 predicted proteins | sample 810851 | NCBI WGS metagenome assembly MDSV01 (sample SAMN05326640, study PRJNA326480) | marine metagenome | isolation source: seawater | place: Atlantic Ocean: North East | collected 2012 | reverse complement strand
CATTTGGCTGCACATCTAGGAGTTAGAAGAACTGAAGTAAATAAATTAAGATGTCTTGAGATTAATATAGATGGTACTAAAAAAGTATTGGAGGCGTCTGTTGTAAATGGAAATATTAAGAAGTTCATTTTTGCTTCATCATCTGAAGTTTATGGAGAACCACTTAAAAATCCGATATCAGAGTTAGATATGACTCAAGGCAAAACACTTTACGGCGTCTCTAAAATTGCTGGTGAAGAACTTGTAAAAGCATATAATTATGAATTTCCAAAACTAGAATTTGCTATATTGAGATATTTTAATACTTATGGTCCTTATCAAATTAGTCAGTTCGTAATTACAAAATTTATTTCAAGAGTTTTAGACAATAAATCTCCAATTATTTATGGGGATGGTCTTCAAACTCGCTCTTATAATTTTTCAGAAGATACGGCAAGAGGAACAGCTGATGCGTTGCTTTTTAAATCAACAAATAGTAAAACTATAAATATAGGCAACAGCCTTGAGCCAATAAATTTAATTGACTTAGCAAATTTGGTAATTAGGGTTTGTGGAAAAGAAAAAGATATAAAAGTTGATATTAGAAATACATTTTTAGATTCAGACAGAAATATAAATAGAGAAATTTATCAAAGATATTGTGATACATCGCTTGCTTTAAAATTAATTAATTATAAACCTAAGATTTCTTTAGAGAATGGAATAAAGAAAATAATTGAAACTAATATTTATAGAAAGACCTGGCAATCCTTCGAAAAAGAATACCTCCTTGAAGAAGAGTAAATTCTTCTTACCTAATTCGGAAATATTAAATAAATTAATATTATTATATTTAATTAATGTATAAAAAAATAAAATGACTTTTCTTTTGACACTTCTTATTGCTTTGCCCAGTTCATTTAAACGTGGCATTCTTATTGTAGCTGACTCTTTAATGGTGATTTTTGCGTTGTGGTTATCATTTTCTCTTCATCTGGGTGATTTTTACTGGCCTATTGGTGGATTGAATGATCCCGTAGTGCTGCTGGTATTGTTTGCTCCAGCATTAGCCGTGCCAGTTTTTATGCGATTTGGACTTTATAGAGCCATTACTCGTTATCTTGATATGAAGGCTTTTCTGTCTGTATTTAAAGCGGTAATAGTTTATACTGCTGCTTGGGGATTGTTGTCTTTTTTAACCGGTGTGCAAGGAATTCCTCGATCAGTGGTGCCCATAAATGCTATGGTGGCATTATTTACAATTGGTGGATCACGTATTTTAGCTCGATGGTTATTACATAAAATCGAAGATGTGAACCGAGCCAAAAAACATCATTTTCTCAAGTACAAGAGTTTCATAAAACATGGGCAAGCCAAGATGGTTATTTTTGGTGCCGGGAAAGCAGGACGTCAATTGGCTGTTGGTCTGGGGCAAAGTCATGAATGTATCTTGCTTGCCTTTGTGGATGACGACGTTAATCTTCACGGGCGAGATTTGATGGGTGTGCCTATTCTGTCTCAATCAAAATTGGTTGAGTTTGTGAATCAGCATCAGGTAGATGGCATACTGCTTGCTATTCCGTCAATTTCTCGAAAGCAACGCAATTTAATTATTGAGGGTTTAAGGCCACTTAATAAACATATACGCACCTTGCCTAGTTTATCTGATATGGCACTTGGACAATCTGTTTATAGTCAGCTAAATGAATTAGATATTAACGATTTATTAGCACGCGAGTCTACACTGGCAGACGAAGCTTTGCTTAAATCTCAAGTAACAGACCAAGTCGTTCTAGTGACAGGGGCTGGAGGCAGTATCGGTAGTGAACTTTGTCGTCAAATATTGCAGCGTAAACCTAAAACGTTGTTGTTATATGACATAAGTGAATTAGCTCTCTATACCCTCAACAACGATTTAAAGAAAATCTTATCTCAACTTAGTAACTCAGAAAGTATTGGATTCTCAGATCAGAAAAACCAGGAAAGGGCTTCCGAAAATAATTTAGATAATATTAATTCAATGCCCAAAATCATATCTTTATTAGGGTCGGTAACCGATGAAAAGCGAGTGAGTGATGTGATATCTACTTGGCATCCTAGTATTATTTATCATGCAGCAGCCGTAAAGCATGTGCCCATAGTGGAACAAAATATTACAGAATGTGTAAAAACTAATATTTTTGGTACATTAGTTATGGCTAAGGTGGCATTAGAGTGGCAAGTTGATAGCTTTATTTTGGTGAGCACAGATAAGGCTGTAAACCCTACCAATGCAATGGGGGCAAGTAAACGCTCTTGTGAACTTATTTTGCAGGCCCTAGCGGCAGAGGCGAACCCAGTTTTTGAGTCCTTATTTGTTAGCCAACAAAATGCACATTTAGACCGTAAAATGCAGTTGACAATAGTGCGGTTTGGCAATGTGTTGGGTTCATCGGGTTCCGTGGTCCCATATTTCCGTAATCAAATGATTCAGGGTGGACCAATCACCCTTACCCATAAGGACGTCACTCGCTACTTTATGACTGTTCAAGAGGCTGCGCAGCTGTTGATGCAAGCCGGGGCGATGGCAGATCAAGAACTGAGAGACTCTATTAATGAAAAAGGTGCGGAAGTATATGTGCTAGACATGGGTGATCCAGTTAAAATATATGACTTGGCACGCAGAATGGTTGAACTTTCTGGCCTACGTGTTAAAGACGACGATTTCCCATCAGGTGATATTGAAATTAAAGTTGTTGGCTTACGCCCAGGTGAAAAGCTTTATGAAGAACTACTAATAGGAAATAATCCCCAAAAAACCAAGCATCCAAGAATTATGAAAGCGAGCGAAGAATACTTGCCTTGGGATGAGTTAACGCCCTGGCTTAGCAGCTTAAAGGAAGCAGCTGACAATAGTGATGTCCTGATGATCCGTACTCTATTTAAAAACATGATACCTGAATACATTCCTGAAAAAAAAGTTGCGGACTGGGTATATAATGAACAGCTGAAGAAATAGTAAATTTTATTTAAAAAAGTTAATAGTTATTCTTACTGATAAATTGACATGATGATTATTGGTTATATTAAAGTGTTTATATAGTTTATAAGTTAATCAAAATCATGTAATTTATTGGTTTAAAAGAACTATAGAATTTTTAAATAATATAATTGTATGTCTAAATGTTATTGGATAACAGGCTTAACGGCTTCTGGAAAGACTACATTATCAAAATTACTGGCAGATCATTTTAGACTTTCTGGTAGGCAGGTTATTTTGCTTGATGGAGATGAATTGAGACAAGTTTTTAATCATAAGGCGTATACAAAAGAAAAGAGAATCGCCATTGGTATGAAGTATTCTAGATTATGCCAACTTATTTCTAGCCAAGGTGTGGATGTTATTATTGCTGTTGTTGGTCTTTTTAGAGAAATACAGGATTGGAATAGAAAAAACATCACTAATTATGTTGAAATTTTTATAGACACCCCCCTGCATGAATTAAAGAAGAGAGATCCTAAAGGGTTGTATAAGAAGTATGCAGCTGGAGAAATTCAGAATATGGCAGGACTTGATTTGAAAGTTAACTTTCCCAAAAATCCAGATGTGCATTTAAAATGGTCAAATAAAAAGACAATTGACTCTATGTTTCAAGAATTGCTTAATAATCTTAATCAAGCAGTAAAAGTAAAATGACTCGCGATTGTTATTTTTTTAATCAGGGTAATAAAATATAATGAATTTATTAAAATATTTTTTATTTTATTTTGGATTTGATGTATGAAAATTGCTGTAGTAGGAATTGGGTATGTTGGACTCTCAAATGCTGTTCTTTTATCTCAGAAAAATGAAGTTATTGCACTAGATGTCAATTCAGAAAAAGTTATTCAATTAAATAACAAAGTTTCTCCAATTCAAGACAATTATATTGAAGATTATTTATCAAATAAGAATCTAAACTTGAGGGCAACCTCAAATAAAAAAGAAGCTTATAACAATGCTGACTTTGTTATAATTGCAACGCCAACTGACTACGATACTGAAACAAACTACTTTAATACTTCGTCGATAGAGGGTGTTATAAAAGATATTATTGATATTAATCCAGATACAGTGATAGTTATTAAGTCAACTGTAGCAACTGGCTATACGAAAAGTATTACTAAAAAATTTCATTGTAATAATATAATCTTCTCACCAGAATTTTTAAGAGAAGGTTTGGCGCTTTATGACAATCTATATCCAGCACGAATTATCGTTGGTGAAAAATCTAATAGAGCTAAACAATTTGCAGATCTTCTAAAATCAGCCGCTATTAAAGAAGATATAGATGTTTTATTAACAGATCCTACTGAAGCAGAAGCGATAAAATTATTTAGTAATTCTTTTTTGGCGATGCGAGTTGCATTTTTTAATGAGCTAGATACCTATGCTGAAGTTAATAGTCTTCATAGTGAGCAAATTATCAAAGGCGTATGTCTAGATCCAAGAATAGGTGATCATTATAACAATCCATCATTTGGCTATGGAGGATATTGTCTTCCAAAAGATACTAAGCAACTTAAAGCTAACTATAAAGATATACCAAATACATTAATAAGGGCGATTGTTGACTCTAACTCAACTAGAAAAGACTTTATTGCAAATTCAATTATTAATAAAAACCCTAAGATTGTTGGTATTTATAGATTAGTTATGAAGCACAGTTCTGATAATTTGAGGTCATCATCTATTCAAGGTGTTGTGAAAAGGCTTAATGCTGAAGGCATAGACGTAATTATTTATGAACCCTTACTTGACAAAAATTTTTTTCAATCGAAAGTGATTAATAATTTAAAAAAATTTAAAGAGTTATCTGACTTGATTGTTACCAATCGTATGAGTAGTGAAATCAAAGATGTTGAAGAAAAAGTTTATACTCGGGACTTGTTTAATTCTGATTAAAGCATTTTTAGATATAAAATTATTTGAATATTATCTTGGTAATTTTTATGAAACATAATAAAAAAATATATGACTTGAATAGCCTTGTTAGCAAAATATCGCAACTAAAATCACAAGGTAAAACAATAATACTATGCCATGGGGTTTTTGATATTCTGCATATTGGACACATTAAGTATTTTGAAGAAGCAAAATCTTTTGGAAGCTCTTTAATCGTTACTATTACTCCTGATCGATTTGTGAATAAAGGATCTGAACGACCTATCTTTTCAGAAAAACATCGGGCAGAAGCAATTGCCGCTTTAGGCTCTGTCGATTATGTTTCGATCAATGAATGGCCTACAGCCATTGAAACGATTAAACTAATTGAACCAGACTTATATGTTAAAGGCCCAGACTACAAAGATTACAAAGCAGATGTAACTGGAAATATTAAGTTAGAGGAAGATGCTGCTATATCTTGTGGAGGCAAGATGGTTTACACATCTGGCATAACATTTAGTTCTTCTTCACTTATTAATCTTCGATTTTCTAATCTTAATGAAGATCAGATAACTTTTATAAGAAAAATAAAAGAAAAGTATACTTTTAATGAAATTACAGCATATTTTGAGAAATTAAATAAGCTAAAAATTTTATTAGTTGGTGAAGTAATTATAGACGAATATATTTTTTGTGACACGATAGGAAAATCAGGCAAAGAGCCAGTTTTAATTAGTAAGAAAGGAGAGACTAAAAAATATGCAGGTGGAATTTTGGCAGCCTCCAAACAAGTTTCTGATTTTTGCAAAGATGGAAAAATCTTAAGCTATTTGGGCGACTCGCAAGAGCAAAATAAGTTTATTGAGACAAGTTTAGGCACAAACATCACATTTGATTTTATCAATAAATCAAATTCTCCAACTATACTTAAAACAAGATTTATTGATAACTACACAAAGTCAAAAGCTTTTGGTGTTTATGATATGAACGACGAATTACTTAATGAAGATGAGGATGCTAAATTTTGTTCAAAAATTGACGACTGTATAGAGGATTATGACCTTGTCATTGTTGTAGATTATGGTCATGGGTTAATCACACCAAAAGTCGTAAATCTATTAGAGAAGAAATCAAGATATTTGGCAATAAATACTCAATTAAACTCTAGTAATGTTAGTTACCATTCTGTTTCTAAGTATAATAGTGCTGACTATGTTTGCATTCATGAAGGTGAGCTGCGTCATGACTATCGAAACAGAAATGATACCCTTGAGCACTTGGTAAAAGATCTTTCAAAGCGTATAGACTCAGACTCTATAATAATAACGAGAGGCAATAAAGGCTCAATATGTTTTGATAATTTTGAATTTACTTATTGCCCAGCATATGCAACAAATGTAATTGATAGAGTAGGTGCAGGAGATACTTTATTTGCCATTACTGCATTATGTCTGAAAGCTCAGATTCCAAATGATTTAACACTACTTATTGGTAATTTAGCTGCAGGAGAAATGGTTGCTTCAATTGGAACAGGAATGAAATTGAATAAAATAACCTTATTAAAGAGGCTTGAATCAATGTTAAAATAATGAGAGTAAAGGCTATGGAAAAAGATTTTTTAGAAAATTACTTTAGAGAAATGAAAGAATTAATTTCAGATTCATCAAAGGCAATTAATGATTTAATAGATGTTAAGGAGACTATTCTTTTAGCCTCAAGTCGAGGTAAAAAAATAATAATAGTTGGAAATGGTGGAAGCTCAGCAATTGCAAGTCACTTTTCTGTGGACTTAACTAAAAATGCTAATATCCGATGTACAAATTTTAACGAGCCAGATTTAATAACTTGTTTTTCGAACGATTATGGACATGATCACTGGGTCGAAAAAGCAGTTGAATTCTATGGTGATGAAGGTGACGTTTTTATTGCAATTTCATCCAGTGGATCATCAAAAAATATTTTGAATGGATGTCATGCTGCTAGAAAAATGAACTTTTTAAGTGTTATTACATTTTCTGGTATGAATAATGATAATCCTCTCAGGAAATTAGGGGATGTTAATCTCTGGCTAGAAAGTAAAGCGTATAATCATATTGAAAATATCCATCAGTTTTGGTTGTTGGCAGTTGTAGATTTGATTATTGGTAAATCTGAATATTCTGCGAGCCCAGAAAAGTAATATGTCAACAAATAAAGTTATAGTTTCTGGTGGCGCTGGTTTTATTGGAAGTCATCTTGTTGATGCGCTTCTAGATCAAGGGGCAGAAGTCATTGTTCTAGATAACTTCAGTACTGGTAGGCCTGAAAATCTTAATCATGTAGCTGGTAAAATTAAATTAATTCAATGTGATATTTCTAGCCCTGGTGATTGGCAAGATTATTTTGAGAATGTAGACAAGGTTTTTCATTTAGCCGCTCTTGCTGATATTGTTCCTTCAATCGAAAAACCTGTTGATTATTATCATGCTAATGTTAATGGAACTTTTAACGTACTAGAGGCTTGTAAAAAGTATAGGATAAAAAAAATAATTTACTCTGCATCCTCATCATGCTACGGCATTCCTGATGAATTCCCTACTAAAGAATCAGCTGAGATACGACCTCAATATCCATATGCACTAACCAAATATTTAGGTGAGCAGCTGGTTATGCACTGGTGTCAAGTTTATAAGTTGCCGGCATTATCACTTCGTTTTTTCAATGTATATGGTACCCGATCCAGAACATCAGGCACTTATGGAGCAGTATTTGGTGTTTTTCTAGCTCAGAAACTTGCTAATAAACCTTTTACAATAGTTGGCGATGGTTCTCAGACAAGGGATTTCACATATGTTTCCGACATTGTTAATGCGATCTGCATTGCTGCAGAAAGTAAAATTAGTGGAAAAATTATTAATATTGGCTCAGACAACACCTATAGCATAAACAAATTAGTCAATCTTTTAGGCGGTGATAAAATATATATTCCTAAACGTCCTGGTGAACCAGATTGTACATGGGCTAATATCGATGCTGCAAAAGAATTATTGAATTGGCGACCTATGGTTGAATTAGAAGAGGGAGTTGATATTTTACTTCAAAATATTGATTATTGGCGCGAAGCAATAGTTTGGGATAAAGATTCTATCGAAAAAGCTACTGAAAAGTGGTTTAAATACTTAAGCTAATGGAGAGAATATGAAAAAAATATTTATAACCGGTGGTGCTGGATATGTGGGTGCTGTAATGGTTCCACATTTACTTGATCAAGGTTTTGAAGTTACAGTTTTAGATCTTATGATTTATGGTGATCATGTTTTACCAAAACACCCTAATTTAAATGCTGTTAAAGGTGATATTAGAGATCAAGACTTGTTGAGAAAATTGATTCCTGGTCATGATGCTGTCATTCATTTGGCGTGCATTTCAAATGATCCTAGCTTTGAAATGAATCCTGAATTAGGAAAAAGCATAAATCTAGATGCCTTCGAGCCTTTGGTGGATATTTCAAAGAAAGCAAATGTTGAAAGGTTTCTTTACGCCTCTTCATCAAGTGTATATGGAATTAAGGATGAGCCAAATGTTCATGAAGAGATGGAGTTGGAACCACTAACAGATTACTCAATTTTTAAAGCAGATTGTGAAAAAATATTAGCAAAATATCAATCAGATGATTTCACAACAACAACAATTCGCCCAGCTACTGTTTGTGGTTATTCACCACGTCAGCGCCTTGATGTTGTTGTCAATATATTGACTAATTTAGCTTATCATAAAAGAGAAATTTCAATTTTTGGTGGCGGTCAATTACGACCAAATATACATATAAAAGATATGGTTGAAGTGTACATGGTACTTCTTAAAGCACCAAAGGAAAAGATTGCCGGTAAGATTTATAATGCAGGTTATGAGAATCAGTCAGTAAAAGATATAGCTGAAACTGTGAAAAATGCTGTTGGAGATGATGTAAGACTTACTACATCTCATTCAAATGATAACCGCTCCTATCATATTTCATCTCAGAAAATTAAAGATGAGCTTGGCTTTGAAACAATTCATACTATTCGTGAAGCGGTAGAGGATCTATGTAATGCATTTGATAAGGGTCTATTACCAAATTCCCTCGAAGATGAAATGTATTTTAATATCAAACGTATGAATTCTCTTAACCTAAGTTAAACCATGAATATTGGTATTGATTTTGATAATACTATTGCCAAGTATGATAAGTTATTTAGAGATATAGCTTTAAAAGCAGGTTTAATTAATAAAAATTGGAAAGGTAGTGGAAAAACTGCTCTACGTGATCATTTACTTAGTAATTTAGATGGTGAATTAGCATGGATGAAACTTCAGGGCCTTGTTTATGGAAAATATATGCAGGGTGCTGAAATGATGAATGGCTTGGCCAACTTTCTTATGTCTTGCAATGTTCAAAATCATAGAGTTTTTATTGTGAGTCATAAGACAGAATATGGTCATTTTGATCCAAAAAAAATCTCTCTTCGTGATGAAGCACTGAAATGGATGGAAACCAACCATTTTTTTGATTCAAAATATTTTGGATTGGATAAAAATAATGTCTTTTTTGCTGATACCAGAAAAGAAAAAGTAAATATCATTGCCCATCTACATTGTGACTGGTTCATTGATGACCTGCCTGAAGTTTTTGATGAAAAGTATTTTCCAGACTCCACACAAAAAATACTTTTTGGATCTTATAGACCTGAACAATTTCAGAACAGAAATGTTTTAAATAGTTGGAGGAAAATATCTGAAAAAATACTTGGTAGAATAACGAGTCAAGATGTTTCCTTTTGGGCTAAAGATATGATGCATGAGTCTATTGATCAGGTTGAAAAAATCCAAGGCCAGGGTAACAGCACTGTTTATAAAATTGATACTTCAAATGGAAAATCATATGTTATCAAATACTATCCGGACCAGCTAATAGATAACAGACCTCGTTTGAAAACCGAGTATAAAGCCCTAGAAATGCTATATGATCATGGCATAAAAAACGTTCCCCAAGCAATTGATAAGAATTATCGCCTGAATTTAGGTCTTTTTGAAATGATTAATGGTAAAAAAGTTGATAAACCAATTGCTGATGATCTTGATCAAGCCATAGGATTTTCTGAAAAATTATATATTCTATCTAAAAAAATTAATCGTGATGACATTGGTATGGCTTCAGAATCCTGCCTTTCAGCCATTGATTTGGTAAACCAGATAGAGAATCGATATTTAAGACTAGATGCTCAAAGTAATGAACATCCAGAATTATCTTTATTCTTGGAAGAAGTATTTGATCCACTTTGGAAAAAAGTCAAAAATCAAAGTATTTCCCTTTGGCCGGAAGAATCTCGGGAGAAAGACCTACCACGAGAAAAACAGACATTGAGCCCATCAGATTTTGGGTTTCACAACTGTCTCAAGATGAAAGATGGTTCACTGACTTTTCTGGATTTTGACTATTTCGGCTGGGATGATCCAGTAAAGCTTACTGCTGATTTTATATGGCATCCAGCGATGAATTTAATTTATGAGTTAAAGAAAAAGTGGGAGGCTTCGATGCTGAAACTTTATATCGGTGATCCATTCTTCGAAGAACGACTAAATGCAGCCATGCCCCTCTATGGCATGCGATGGGCCATGATTGTGCTAAATGAATTTTTACCTGAACTGACTCAAAAACGTAGGGATGCCTGCGGTTTGAAATATTATAATCTTGCAAAGTCACAAAAAATTCAATTGAAGAAAGCAAACTACTACTGTAAAAAAGTGAAAAGTATGGCTTCACAATTTAAAACTGCCTGATGTCTAGGTTAGAAAAATATGATAAACTCTTAACGAAGTCAAAAAAACTTCGCCAGGATACATTTATTGCTTTTATCGAATCTGGTGAGGCTCACCTGGGAGGTAGTTTTTCCATAATTGAAATGCTCATAGCTCTTTATGAGGTGGTGTTGAAAGAGAATGACAAATTCATTTTAAGTAAAGCACACGCCTCTTTCCCACTTTGTCTGTTGCTCAAAGAAAAAGGCTTTAATCCTCCACTCTCAACACACCTTGAGATTGATCCTAAAAATGGAATTCACTGTACTACAGGTAGTTTGGGACATGGATTACCGATTGCAACTGGTATGGCTCTAGCAAGAAAGCGAATGAAAAAACCAGGGATAATTTATGTGATGATTAGTGATGGTGAATGTCAGGAAGGCACAACTTGGGAATCACTACTTATTGGGGCTAAGCACTGCTTGGATAATCTTGTAGTTCTGATTGATTACAACAAAATACAAGCCCTTTCTACTCTTGAAGAGGCCTTGCCTTTGGAAAATCTTCCTGCAAAATTTAAAGCCTTCAACTGGGACTGTGCTGAAGTAAATGACGGTCATTCGTTCGAGCAGCTATTACAGGTTTTGATGGAATCAAATATTAAAGGAAAGCCACGAGTAATTGTTGTGCATACCATAAAGGGTAAAGGGATTAAGCCCTTTGAGAATGACCCTTCCTGGCATGCCCGAAAAGTGAAAGGAGAAGAGATGGAAATTGGCAAGAAACTACTGGGGTTATTTTGAGACGGACGTTTGGTAAAATTATTTCTGAACTAGCGGACAGAGACAAAAAGATTTGTCTGATAGTAGGTGATATTGGCTATCGAGTTTTTGATGAATTTAGAGAAAAACATCCAGATCAATTTATTAATATGGGTATTTGTGAACAAAGTATTATTGGAGTGGCTTCTGGCATGGCTCTGGAAGGGTTAAAACCATGGGTATATACCATTACTCCTTTTCTTATAGAACGACCTTTTGAGCAAATAAAATTAGATATCAATCAACAAAACGTCAACGTAAGTTTAGTTGGATTTGCTGATTATCCATCCCTTGGTCCAACGCATTCGGAAATAGATGCAAAAAAAATGATGAAACTCTTTAATAATATTCATTCTTTTTATCCCAAGAATGGTGATGATACAAAAAAAATGATTTATGAGGCCCATGAAAGAAATGGACCATCATTTATTAGTTTAAAAAGTGATCCAGATCTTAACAAGTCAATCACAAAAGATACTGGGTGAAAAGGATCTTTGTTGATTAAGTTACTTTAATAAATATAATTCAAATAATATAAGGAGTATTAAGATGAAATTGAATAAAAAAGTTGCAATAATTACAGGTGGATGCCGGGGGATTGGTCGTGCAGTTGCTGAGCGATTTAAAGAAGAGGGTGCTCAGGTTATTATAGTTTCAGAAAATCATGATGAATTATCAAAAACATCAAATGAGTTAGGTGTTGAATTTCATAAAACTGATGTTACCAAGATTGATGAAGTTAAGGAACTTACTAATTATATAATTTCAACTTATGAAAAGATTGATATCCTAATTAATGCAGCTGGAATGCAAGTTCCAGTTGGGCCACTTACAGATGTGAGTGCAGAGTCTTGGATAAAGACTATTGAGTTAAATCTTATTGGTACAATGCTTTGCTGTAAGTTTGCTTTACCATCAATGATTTCAAACAAAAAAGGGAAAATTGTCAACTTTGGAGGTGGTGGAGCTATTACTCCAAGACCAAATTTTTCTGCATACGCCTCTTCAAAAGCAGGTGTTATTCGATTGACAGAAACTTTAGCTCAAGAAGTTGAAGGGCTGAATATAGATATAAATTCTATTCATCCTGGCTCTGTAAATACTCAAATGAATGATGATGTTGTTGCAGCTGGTATTGAATTGGCTGGAGAGGGAGAATTTAAAAATGCTGTTGAGGTTAAAGATGGAAAAACCATTTCAACCTCAGATGTACAAGAGTTTGTTACATTTTTATCATCAAAAGGATCTGATGGAATAACTGGAAGGGCTCTATACAATCAATGGGATGATTGGAGAAATTTGAATAGAGATAGTTTTAAAAACTCATCTCTATATACTCTTAGGAGAATTGATGGTCGACAGTATCATCAAAAATAAATATTTAATTAATTTGGAGTATCTATGGTAAAAAATTTAATAATTAAAAGTTCTTTCTCTATGTTAACTGATAAAAGTGGCACTAAGGGTGGTGATGTCAAATCAAATTGGGGGGACCTAATCCGAGCTGCGATTCTTGCAGAATGCATGGATGGTGACTATCTTTGGCTAACGGAAGCAAGATCAATTCCTTTATTGAAGTGGATTATCGATGAGAAAAATATAATTACCTATGAAGATTTTGATTCTAGTCAATTACCATCAGGTATTGAAATTTATAATGCAGATAACTATGTTCCAGATGAAAGTGTTTTTAATCAGTTGAATGGAAATTGGCATGGTTATATCTGGGATGGCAATAAATTATTTCCTCAAAATGAAATTATTCTTGAAACTGAATCCTATGCAGAGGCAGTTCTTGATCAAACATGGCAGCAATCTTTAGTAGAGGGCCTTGGCTTTAAATGGTCTGAACAAGACTATCCTACACCTGCCATTAAAACACCAGAAACTTTTGATGTTGGTTTGAATTGGAATGTACATTTAGATTGGACATCTAAATGGTGGTCAAAAGATAATTGGAAAGGTGCTGATGCAGCCTTGACAAAACTTGGCTATTCGGTCTCTTGGCAGCAAGGTTTGAATGATTTTGATGAGTACATGGAATGGATGAATTCTTGTAAATTAGTGATAAGTGTAGAAACTCTGGGATTGCATCTTGCTTCTGCATTAAAAAAGAAAGTAATTGCTCTAATTGGTCCAGCATCTAATTCAGAATTCTCTTATGGAAGAGTTCACGATATAAAACCAAATCCTAGAGAATGTATGCCTTGTAATATGCCTAAGTGCGATAAAGATGTGCATTGTATGGAGGATATAACTGTTCAACAAGTTGCGAGTCTGGTGCAAAAACTATTATGAAGCATCGAGTTGGAATTATAGGAGCAGGAGACATTGCTCAAAAAACATATATTCCTCTTCTTTCAGAGAGGAAGGATTGTCAAATAGTTGGGATTTATAGTAGAACAAAGGCTCCGGCAGCTAAACTAGCAAAAGAATTTCAAATTGATCATGTTTTTGACGATATTGATGAACTTTTTGAACATAAAGAAATTGATTCGGTTTTTGTTTGTACTCCTACTGAAACTCATGCAAGAATTGCAACAGCTGCTCTTCATCATTCCAAAAATGTCCTTATCGAAAAACCACTTACTACAATTTATGATGATGATATTACCCTCTTAAAGCTTGCTCGTGAGAAGTCTAAAAACTTTTGTGTGGCTT
>MDSV01034927.1_pt1 | contig 14128 bp, 13 predicted proteins | sample 810851 | NCBI WGS metagenome assembly MDSV01 (sample SAMN05326640, study PRJNA326480) | marine metagenome | isolation source: seawater | place: Atlantic Ocean: North East | collected 2012 | reverse complement strand
TAAGAATGTAGAAGTGCTACATTTTTATCAATTACCATTTGTATGGCAATCATCAATACTTAGAATTATTCCAAAAATTATTTCAAAATTACCTATTAAATATAGTCCTTACTATAAAAACGCGATTCTTCCGATTGAGATAAATAAATTGGTAAGGTTTTCAAAAGAGGTGATGCTATTTGGTATTGGAGAAAAAGAATGAATGTTGTAGCTCTTATACCAGCAAGAAGTGGATCCAAAGGAGTTGTAGATAAAAATATTAAATTATTGAATGGGAAACCTCTCATTAATCATGCAATTGATGCAGGAAAGAATTCTCAACTTATTAACGATGTATTTATATCTACCGATAGTCAAGACTATGCAAATATGGCATCAGATGCGGGAGCTAAAGCTCCTTTTCTAAGGCCAGAAGAGATTTCAAGAGATAATTCTACCGATTTAGAATGTTTTGAACACTTTATTAATTTTTTTAAAGAAAATGATATGAAATTACCTGAATTGATTGTCCATTTAAGACCAACTACTCCAATTAGAGATACAAAAATTGTAGATAGCGCAATAGAGTTTTTTTGTAATAATCATATGAAATACTCATCTCTAAGATCGGTTCATGAAATGTCAGAATCAGCATTCAAATTCTGTACAATGGAATCAAATATGTTAAAATCTATTGGCACTAAATCTTTTGCCATGGATTCAGCCAACAACCCAAGACAAGGATTCCCAAAAACATATATCCCTAATGGGTATGTAGATATTATTTCTGTTGAATACTTAATGAAACATAAGTTATTGCATGGAGATAAAGTATATGGATATTTAACTCCTATGACTTATGAGATCGATTCCTTAGATGACTTTAATTTAATATCAAAAATATATAGTTAGGATACTACGCTTATGTCAAAATTCTTTTCAAGAACACCTATTCAAGTTGATTATTTAGAAACAGATAATCGCAAAATTCATACTCCCATTCCATGCGAAGGCTCTATAGCAGTTCTAGATAGGCTTGATAAGTATGAGTCTCGATCAATGCATGGGCAAATTCCTCTGGTATGGCATAAGGCGACAGATTTCAATATTTTTGATGAAGCAGGAAACAAATGGATTGATCTTACTTCTACAATTTTTGTTACAAATATTGGGCACTCTAATACGTATCTTACTGAAAAATTAAAAGATACTATAGATAGCGATCTATTACATACATATGCTTACACTAATCAAATTAGAGCAGACTACTTAGAGAAGCTTATAGATTTTGCGCCAGATAATTTTGAAAAAGCTTTCTTGCTTTCAGCGGGGACTGAAACGACTGAAGCTGCCTTAAAGTTGATGAGAATGAATGGGCAAAAAAGTAGTAATAAAAAAATAGGAATTGTTTGTTTTGAAGGCAATTGGCATGGCAGAACAATGGGTGCTCAAATGATGGGTGGTAATGAAGGTCAGAAAGAGTGGATAGGATATAAAGATCCTAATATATATCATATTAGATTTCCATATCCATGGGTTTTAGAACATGAAGGTGTAACAGCGGATAAGTTTTTAGATCAAGAAATAGAAAACTTAATTACAAGATATAATATTGATATGAGCGATGATATTTGTGGTTTTATGCTAGAAACATTTCAAGGATGGGGAGCAGTTTTTTATCCAAAAGATTTTGTAAAAAAAATTAGAGAAATATGCGACAACCATAAGATATTATTATGCTTTGATGAAATGCAAGCTGGATTTTATAGAACAGGAAAAAAGTTTGGCTATCAACATTATGATATAATTGCTGATATTATTTGTTGTGGTAAAGGTATTGGATCAGGCCTTCCTTTGTCTGCGGTTTTAAGTACTGCAGAAATTATGGATTTACCCTCTATCGGTAATATGAGTAGTACTCATTCGGCAAATCCTTTAGTATGTGCAGCTGGTTTAGCTACCCTAGAGTTCATGGAAGATAATAATATTGGAGAAAAGTCAAAAATTTTAGGTGAAAAGTTTCATAGTAGGCTAAATAGGCTTAAAGAAAAGTTCCCTAAGTTAATTTCTCGTATTGAAGGCGATGGAATGATTGCTGCAATTATTTTCAAGCTAGATAATGTGAGCTTAGGGTCAGAAATTGCATCAAAGGCATCTTGGGAATGTTTCAAAAAAGGAGTGTTTGTGGTACATACTGGGAGAGAATCTATTAAACTAGGCCCCCCTCTTACCATAACAGAACAAGCTTTGATGGAATCTCTAGACGTGATTGATGAAGTGTTATTTGAGATAAATAATGAATACTAATATTACAGTAAGACATATCGGTATTACAGTTACTGATATGGAAAAATCTATGAAACTCTATAAAGATTACTTTGGATTAAAATGTGTTTGGGATCAAATAGAAAAAGGGAAATTTATAGATGGTTTATCTGGTTTAGATGATGTGGTAGTTCGTACTGTGAAGCTAAAAGATGTGAATGGTGGCATGATTGAACTATTGAACTATAAATCTCATCCAGAAAAGAACGATATTAATTTTGAAGATAAAATTATTAAAATAGGTTGCTCCCATTTTGCAGTCACAGTTAGTAACTTAGATAAAACATATAAGGAGCTACTAACTATGGGTTTAAAATTTAATGCAAAGCCTTCTATTTCTGAAGATGGGAATGCAAAAGTTTGTTTTTGTAGAGATTTTGATGGGACATTGATTGAATTAGTGGAAGAGCTTAAATAGTGGAATTGTTCGATTTAAAAGATAAGGTCATTATAGTCACCGGTTCTTCAGGAGGAAATGGTTCTGCTATAGTGAAGGGCCTTGAAAATATAGGTGCAGTTGTTGTCAAAGCTGATTTGCCTGATTACGATATTACTAAAAATAAAGATTTAGATAGTTTAATTGAATCCGCAATGGTTCATAGTGGAGAGATAAATGGGTTAGTAAATTGTGCGGGTGTGACTTATGGCAATAATCTTTTTGATTACTCTGATGATGACTGGGAAAAAACATATAAGATTAATTTAAAAGCACCATTTGAATTATCAAGAAAAGTAGCAAATGTAATGCGAGAAGGTAATGCTGGTTCGATTATTAATATAACAAGCTTAAATGCAGAGTTAGCTTTTCCTAACAATCCAGCATATGTTGCTTTTAAGGGAGGTCTTAAGCAATTAACAAAATCTTTAGCCTTAGATCTTGGAAAGTATAATATACGTGTCAATAATATTGGTCCAGGCTACATAAAGACCAATATGACTAAGAAAAGTTGGTCTAATAATAGAAAAGAAATTGAAAAAAGAACTATTTTAGGAAGATGGGGACAGCCCGAAGATTTAGTTGGAACCATTATATTTCTATTATCTGAAGCATCATCCTATATTACTGGACAAGATATCTATGTTGATGGCGGTTATCTTGCTAGAGGCTTATAGTAATATCTTAATTGTTAAATAATAAAATATGGTCAAAGCTAAAACAAGTAATATTTTTATTTGCTCTTCACTGATCGATATTAGTGAGATTTTATATCAAATAAATATAAATAATCTATCAAACTTCCAAATAATTGTTACAACTGATGTTCAAGCCTATACGCTTCTTACCAAAATCTTTGAAAGAAGAAAAGTTATCTTTTTAAATTCTAAATTGGGTCGCCGCCCAAGAAATATTTTTTTTTGGATAAAAGAGTTAGTTATAATTTTATATTTGAAATTTTTTTTCAGCAGATCAAAAGTGGACAATGTTTTTTTCTATGCACCTATGTACGATTTGCTAGCCTCTTATATGGTTTTAAAAATTTTTAATAAAAGTGAGGTAGTTTTAAGTAAGCCTGTTTTCTATGAAGGAATTAGTGAATACACTCCAGTATATCAAAAAACTCTACTTAACCATTTATACTCAATATTTTATGGGTTTGACGTAATTGCATATGATAATTATAGGGTTAAAATTTTTGGAGATTATATCCCTGGATTAGCTCCAGAAATTATAAGCAGTTTTAATTTAAGTGAATTTGCTACAATGGATGAAATTAAAAAAATACAAAAAAAATATTGGATTAATTATGACTCCCATTCAATTGAAAATAAAATAATTATTGTAGATCAATCTTGTCTTGATATGAAAATAATAAAAAATTTTGAACCAAGAATGAAACAAATTAATGATATATTTAAATCTCACAAAATATTTATTAAAAAAAGATATATAGGTAATATTAGCGAACCAAATACAGTATTCGAAAATGATAGCTACAAAAAATTAGATGCAAAATTTCCAGCTGAATTCTATAATTTACTATCATCCAACTGTGTTATTGGTATTTATAGCAGTGCTCTTGCAAGACTTACTCATGATAGAAGAATTTCACTTCTAAATCTTTTTGAATATCATAATGATGATAATAGGGAGCAGTGGAAGGGATATTTGGATAACCTATCAAATGATATTATTTATCCCGATTCACTAGAAGAGCTAAAAGAGCTTATTAGAGATGCAAAATAATAATATTTTTCACTCATTTAAGTGGTCTTATTTATCCTATATTGTTCCAAATCTTCTTTTACCAATACTTACTGTTTTTATAGCTAGGACATTATCTCCATCAGATTATGGAATCTTTTCTATGAATCTTATATTTGTAGGCGCATTTAATACAATACAAGCATTAGGATTAAGAGAATTTATAATTAGAGAGAATGATTTCAATGAGTTAAAAAAGTCCACCTTATTTTATCTTAGTGTTTTACTTGGGATCCTTTCTTACATAACAATTTTGATAATGGCGCCCCTTGCAAGCATTTTTTTTAATGAAGAAATTATAAAACAAACACTCCCAATATTGGGAGTTACTTTAATATTTAACTCTTTTGGTGTCATACATTTTGCCTTTCTTGAGAAATATTTTGAATTTAAAAAGATTTTTTTTATTCAGATTCTACCACTCATTTGCGTTACAGTAGTTACATTGCCATTAGCATTGAATGGGTTTGGATATAAAGCATTAATTTATGGTGAATTAGCAAAATCATTATCTTTAACGGTTTCATACCTACTCTATCATCAATGGATACCTAAACCTGTATTTGATTTAAATTATTTGAAAGAAGCAATTTCGTTTGGTAAGTGGATTTCTTTTGAGAGAATATTAGAATACTCTTTAGCTAATTTAGATAGATTGTTTTTAGGATTCTTCTTTAGTTCATCTGTCCTGGGCTTATATGCACTTTCTAGGCAAATTATTAATATTCTTTTTGGATTTCTTAGTGGAGGGATAATACCTGTATTATTGCCCCTATTAAGCTCCGTGAGTAATAGTAAGAGTATTATGTTAAAAACTATAAAAAATGTTTTTGAAAATATCATATTTCTAAATATATCTCTTTTATTTTTTATTGCTATAGCATCAGTATCGATGTTTGAGCTAGTCTTGCCAAATTGGGATAATATTGGTTTTTATATTTTAGTTCTTTCTTTAGGTGAAGTCGTGGTAAGATCTATTAATTTTTCTCGCGATATATATAAAATTCACAATAAACCAAAAATTTATCCAAAATCAATATTGATTAATGTATTTTTTGCAATCATTGCTTATGCTATTAGTATGAAATTTATAGGACTAATTGGATTTTGTTTTATCAGAATTATAAATGATTATCTATATCTAGCTGTCCAATATCTATCAGTTAAAAAAATAGTAGACGTTTCTAAATTTGGGCTATTAGCTCAAATAATAAAGGGCTTATTTATTAATTGTGTAGCATTTATAATATGCTATTATCTTTTTATTAGTATTGAGAATAATTTTAATATCTATATCTATATCTCAATTCAAATACTAATATCAATTGTAATATTTATTATTTTTCAATATTTATTAAATCGAAGAATATTTATTCAATTTTATAGTAATTTTCTTAATGTACTGAGGTCAAGAAGTTAATGGCTGATTTAATAGTCGGAGTATTTATTATTCTATTCCTTGTGATGGTTTTATTATTAAAAATTGAATGGTTTATATTTACAAATTTACTCTTTCTCATGATTTCTAGCATAATAAATAATCCTGATATTTTGTCAGTGAACATTCTTGGTATACAATTATATACTCAAGACCTATTCTTTTTATCTCAAATGATTTGCATTGTTTTTTATGTTGTTAAAATGATCTTTCTTAAAGACGCTTTAATACAATCTCCTTACTTTAAAACTTCATTCTTATTATTTATTCTAATTGTTTTAAAGGTTCTTTTTGCCTTTCCAACGCAAGGAACAGTAGCATTTCTTGAAGGAAAACATTTCCTCTACTTTTTTGGTAATATTTTATTCTTTTCCGTCGCAAAATTATCAAATCAAAGATTGAAGTCTATATTAAAAATCATTTTATTCTTGGCAGTATGTTATCTATCGTTTGCTCTTTTGAGATATTTTGAATTTCTCCCTCATTTGTATGAAGGCTTAGATATGGGCTGGGAGGGAACATTCAATGAAGCAAGATTATTAAATAGAAGTGATCTTATGTACCCGATGATTGGCTCAATAATATCATTAGTGGTAATATTTTCTAACTTTTATAAAAAAGAAGATGTTTATCTATCTATCTATATTTTATTGTTTTTCCTTTTTAGCACCCTAATTTTATTTTCAGAAACTAGATCTATAATTCTATGTTTTATTATGTCGATGGTTGGTTTTTTATTCTTAAACAAATTAATTAGTATCAGATTAGTTTTAATGTTAAGTGTTATTTTATTACCAATATTTATATTAGCATCTCTATTTGATATTTCTTTTCTTTCGAAATATTTTACTGCCTTTTCCTATCAAAATCTATTTGGACAGAACTCTACTCTAGTTTTTAGAAATGTTGTATCGCTTGTATACCTTCAATACATGACAGTAGAATCCTACTTTTTTGGAATGACTCTAGCCGATGCTCCTATCGTTTTTCAAAATTTATATTTTGAACCAACAGGAGGTAAAGTAGGTCTTCACAACTTTTTTGTGGAGTGTATATATTATTTTGGAATCCCGATATTTATAGTGTTACTTTATTTATACTTCACTGTGCTAAAAAAACTATCTTTAATGAAAAAGAATAATGATAATATTATCATTATTAATACTCTTATACTAAGTAATATTGCTTATTTTTTCCTCTACCTAGCATGGTCTCCTGATGTACTTAATGGTATCTTAATGGGTATATCTATTAACTTAATAGCTAATAATGAATTAGGTAATCAAGGATGATTTATATAGTTATACCATCATTTAACGAAAAAATTTTTATTATATCTTTATTAGATGATTTATCACATCAAACCTATAAAAAATACAAAATAATTATTTCCGATAATGGATCTAATGATGGAACAGTTGAATTTATTAAAAAGAATAAAGATATTGTTTTAATTGAAAATAACCAAAATTTTTGGTGGACAAAATCAACAAATGCTGGTATTAGGTATGCACTAGGTTATGCAAACAAGAATGATTATGTCCTAACTCTTAACTGTGATTTATCAATAGAAAATAATTATCTCGAGAATATTGTTTCCTCTGCTAAAATGAATAAGGATTCAATTATTGGATCACTCAATATTGACATAGATTCTAAGAAAATATTTTTTGGTGGCGTTCTTGTAAATGAAATAACTGCTAAATATTACAATATTAATTATGATAAAAAAATTTCTACTAATCAATTTTCGAATGAATATGTTACTCATTTTCTTCCTGGAAGGGGAACATTAATTCCTATAAAGGTCTTTAAAAAAATTGGTCTCTATTACGAAAAGTTACCACATTATGGTTCTGATTTTGAATTTGCTTACCGTGCTAGAAAAAATCGTTACAACTTAATAGTAAGTTATGATAGTAAAGTTTTTTCTTTTACTAAGAATACTGGATTAAACAATAGTATAAATACTATGAGTCTCAAAGATTATTTAGGTTCTTTTTTTAATATAAAATCACCTTCAAATCTTTATTATAGAGCTATTTTCATATACAAATGCTTTCCAAGAAGATATTTTATTATACATCTCTTGTTTGACTTTATAAGAAATTTTGGTGGATCACTTTTAAGGCAATTAGGAATCAAATCGTGAAAAGAGTCATTTGGTTATATCCTAAGCTCGAGAAATGGATGGGAGGCACTAGATATGTTTATGAGTGTGCAAAAGAAATTTCTAAAAATTATGAAATTTTAATTATTTGTCAGAGTTCAACAGAATCTGTAGCATCTGAATTTGCTAAAAATGGTATTAAGATAATTGATTTAAACTCTCCTACATTTACTGATTTAAAATTTTGGTTTTCATTCCAAAAAAATATTAATTCCAATTATAAAGAAATTTCTAAAATTATAGATAATGAAGATATTTTAATATCATCAATGTTTCCTATGAATATTATTGCACAAAAACTCGGCAACAATCATTTACAAATTATTTATGAACCTTTTAGTTTTTTCTTTTCTGATAATATTTGGAAAGACTATTCAATTTTTCACCATATTTTTTTTAAAATTTGTTCATTCTTTTTTTCAAAATATGATATTCAGGCTACTCAGTCTGCTAATTCGATTCTTTGTTTAAGCAATTATGAAAAAAATAATATAAAAAGGATATATAAAATTGACTCACAAGTTATTTATGAAGGTGTGGATATTAATTTCTTTAAACCGAGAGATACTAAGCTATTTAAAGAAAAATATCTTAATTGTTTTCCAATTATGCATTCAACAGGTTTTGATTCCTATAAAGGAACCGATCTAGTTATTCATTCATTGCCCGAACTAAAAGAGAAAATCAAGAATTTTAAAATTTTTATAACTTATACTCGTGAAAATAAATATTCTTTGAAAAAATATAAAAAATTTATCTCAAGTAATAAATTGGAAGAGAATGTTGTTTTTTTAGGGCTCATTCCATATGATGAATTACCTATACTGTACAGTTTTGTAGATATTTATGTAGAGCCAGGCACTGGTAGATCAATGTCTCTTTCTAATAAAGAAGCTATGGCATGCGGGACACCTGTTATTGCTGGAAAAGATGCAGCTGAAGAAATTACAGATGGTTATAATGGTTTTTTAGTTGATCCTTCTTCAAAAAAAGATTTTGTTGATAAAATATTGCTAGTTTATGATGATAAGAAGAATAAGAATTACGCATATTCACAAAATGCCTTAAATTCGATAAATGAAAATTTTACATGGGAAAAGGTTAGTAATAAAATATGTCAGCAAATAGAAAATTTATAAATCAAATTGAACCTTTTATAGATCATACAGAGCTTGATTATTTAACTAAGGTTGTAGAGTCTACTTTTGTAACGGAGCATAATCTTACAGAAGAGTTTGAGCAGTTATTTAAAGACTATACAGGTGCAAAGCATGTTATTGCTTATACTAATGGAACATTAGCATTATATGCGATAATAAAATCACTAAATATTGGACCTGGAGATGAAGTTATAGTTCCTGACCTAACCTTTATTGCTACAGCGAATGCTGTGATTCTTGCAGGGGCTACACCCATCTTTTGCGACATTGAAACAGAAAATTTTGGTTTAGATTTAATACATGCAAAAAAGTTAATTTCTAAAAATACTAAGGCAATTATTCCAGTACATCTATATGGTCTTTCTTGTAAAATGGATCAACTAAAAGTGTTCAGCTCTCAAAATAACTTATTTTTGATAGAAGATGCAGCGCAGGGAGTTGGAGTTCGCTATAGATGTGTTGAAGAATGCGAAATTGATAAAAAATGTGATTCATGTAATGATAAATTTAAGCATGTTGGCACATTTGGAATTGCCGGCATACTTTCTTTTTATGGCAATAAAACAATGACTTGCGGTGAAGGAGGACTTATTCTTACAGACGACGATGAGATTGCTAAGAAATGTTATAGACTTAAAAATCATGGCCGAGATGTCAAAGGAATTTTTACACACCATCATATTGGATTTAATTTTTCTTTTACTGAAATGCAAGCTGCCGTAGGAGTTGCTCAATTTAAAAAATTAGATAAAATTATAAGTAAAAAAGCTCAATTTCATAAAAAATATTATGAAGAGTTAAAATGTATTAGTCAAATAGGATTAATGGAGGTTCCGAAGAATGTTCAACCCGTACACTGGTTTACAAATATATTTGTAAATGATGTAGATAATTTGGCCAACTTTTTAAAAGAAAGAGGTATTGGTTCAAGGAGATTTTTTTACCCCTTACATTTGCAGCCATGCTATCAGGATTTTAGCCAAGATTTAAGGTCAAAAAATTTTAAAAATAGTTTTAACTCTTATAATACTGCATTATCTTTGCCTTCTCTATATTCATTATCAGAAGATGATCAGGATTATGTAATTGATACAATAAAAGAATATTATGAAAAATTATAAAATACCATTAGTAAATGATACTATATCAGACCAGGAGCTAATTGACCTCGCTGATTGGATAAAAACTATACCACAGCTTACTAAGGGGCCCTTAAGTAGAGAATTTGAAGAATTATGGTCAGAATGGCTAAATACTAGCCATTCAGTTTTTGTTAATTCTGGTTCTTCTGCTAATCTTTTAATGATTGATGCACTAAAAGAGTCTGGTAGACTAAAGTCAAATAATATCATTGTACCAGCGGTTAGTTGGTCTACTACAGTAGCACCAGTAATACAGCTTGGATTAAATCCGGTATTATGTGATGCAGATCCAAAAAATCTAGGTCTTAATTTAGATCATTTAAAAGAAATATTATCTACTCAAGATATTGGAGCAATAGTTATTGTTCATGTTTTGGGAGTTCCTAACCATATGGCTGAAATTATGGAATTGTGTGAAAAATATGATGTAATACTTCTTGAAGATTGCTGTGAATCTCATGGCTCTGAGTATCAAGGTTCAAAAGTAGGAACCTTTGGACTCATGAGTACATTTTCGTTTTTTTATGGACATCACATTTCGACTATTGAAGGTGGCATGATATCTACAAGCGATGAAGAGATGCATGAATTACTAATTTTAAAGCGTGCCCATGGCTGGGTTAGAGATTTACCAGAAGAAGCACAAAGAAAATACACAGAAGCATTTGAAACCTCTGATTTTGAGTCACTTTACAGTTTTTATACTACAGGTTACAATGTACGATCTAATGATGTATCAGCTTTTTTAGGCTTAAGTCAAATGAAAAATATTGACAAATATGGTAAGATTAGAAACAATAATTATAAATATTATAAAAAATTATTAAAAGAGTTTTGGTTTCAAGATTGTGATAATAGTTTCATATCCAACTTCTCTTATGGAATGTTATTTGAAGATAGGGACAAGGTTGCAGCTAAACTTATTACAAATGGAGTAGAGTGTAGACCACTGATTTGTGGTTCTATAGGTCTTCAGCCATTTTGGATAAAGCTTTATGGCAAATGCTCTTTACCTGTAGCTGACAGAGTTCATAAAGAAGGATTATACTTACCAAATAATCCAAAGATGAAACTTTCAGATATCGATTTTATTGCAAATATTTTGAGTGATTATAAAGGAGTAAGATGAAAAAAGCATTTATTAGTGGAATTACAGGACAAGATGGTTCATATTTAGCAGAATTTCTTTTAGAAAAAGGATATGAAGTCCATGGAATAATAAGACGATCAAGTTCATTTAATACAAGTCGTATTGATCATATTTTTAATCACGATAGACTCCATTTAAAATACGGAGATTTAGTCGACTCAAACAATATTAGTAATATAATTTCTGCGGTGGACCCCGATGAAGTTTATAATTTAGGTGCTCAGTCACATGTCCAAGTTTCATTTGAAATTCCTGAATACTCTGCAGATGTTGACGCTTTAGGCACGCTTAGATTATTAGATGCTATCCGACATAACGGTTCAAAAGCAAAATTTTATCAGGCTTCAACTTCAGAGCTATATGGATTAGTACAAGAAGTACCACAAACAGAGAAAACTCCTTTCTACCCGAGAAGTCCATATGCAGCAGCAAAGTTATATGCATATTGGGCTACTATTAATTATAGAGAAGCATTTGATATGTTTGCATGTAATGGAATTTTATTTAACCATGAATCAGAAAGAAGGGGTGAAACATTTGTAACTAGAAAAATATCTATTGCAGTTTCAAAAATAATGCTTGGCTTACAAAAAAGCTTATCATTAGGAAATTTAGATGCATTAAGAGATTGGGGTTATGCTCCTGAATACGTTGAAGCAATGTGGTTAATGTTGCAAAATAAATCACCAAAAGATTATGTTATTGCTACTAACGAACAACATTCAGTAAGAGAATTTATTGAAGAATCCTTTGATTACTTTGGTGAATCTATTGTCTGGAGTGGAGAGGGTGTTAAAGAAAAAGGTATTTTAAAATCAACTGGTAAAGTAGTAATTGAAATAAATGAAAAATATTTTAGGCCTACAGAAGTAGAAACACTTCTTGGCGACGCATCTCTTGCAGAAAAAGAATTAGGTTGGAAACCCAAAACTAAGTTTAAGGAATTAGTCCATATTATGGTTGATAGTGATTTTAACCGCTTAAAGCATGAACAAAGATAGCAAAATATTTATTGCAGGCGCTAGAGGAATGGTTGGTTCAGCAATACTGCGCAAGTTAAAAGCATTATCTTTTACTAATATTTTAATCCCAAGCAGTAAAGATCTTAATATCCTAAATCAGTCTGATGTAGAATCATTTTTTTTAGAAAATAAACCAGACTATGTATTTAACGCAGCTGCAAAGGTTGGAGGCATTTATGCCAATGATTTTTATTCAGCAGACTTTATTTACGAAAATATCCAAATTCAAACAAACTTGATTCATTTTGCAATGAAAAATAATGTAAAAAAGTTTTTATTTATGGCAAGTTCATGTATTTACCCTAGGCAGGCACCTCAGCCTATAAAAGAAAGTGATTTATTGTGTGACTACTTAGAGGAAACTAATGAAGCTTATGCCATCGCAAAAATTAGTGGTATCAAAATGTTAGAACATTATAAAAAAGGTCATAATTTTGATTCAGTCAGTCTCATGCCTTGTAATTTGTATGGACATAATGATAATTATAACTTAGAAACAAGTCATGTCTTTCCTGCATTAATTAGAAAGTTTGTAGATGCTAAAATTAATAATACTGATTCGGTAGAAGTTTGGGGTACTGGTAAAGTATTTAGAGAGTTCATGCATGTTGACGATGTAGCCAAAGCTGCAATTTTTTTTATGAATAAAGATATTGATGAAAGTTTGATTAATGTTGGCTGGGGAAAAGAAATCTCTATTATCGATTTAGTACAGCTTATTAAAAAAAGAACTAATTTTGAAGGTGAAATTATTTGGAATAATTCAAAGAAAGATGGGACTATACATAAAAGATTAAACGTAGATAAGATGATTAATTATGGATTCAAACCATCAATTGAGTTAGAACAAGGGATTGATTATACTATTGATTCATATTGTACTGAGCAACTTAACAAATCATTTAAATCTTTAATTACGTAATTATCGAATCTGAAATGAATCAAAAAAAAGATTTCATAGTAGGTGATGTAGGCTTCAATGCAATTACTATTCCAAAGCTGTTTTCTCAACTAACAAATAAAATAAATATATCTAAAGGATATATAACAGTAAGCGGTGCAAGCGGAGTTGTTGAATCACAAAATTCAGCATTAGTGAAGAAAGCTCATAATGAATCAATGTTTACGGTACCAGATGGTATGCCAATTGTTTGGATAGGTAAGAGTAAAGGTTTTAATTTAGAGAGATGTTACGGTCCTGAACTGATGGAATTTTTTTTAAAGGAAAGTTCAAATAAATCATATAAACATTTTCTATACGGGGGAAAGCCTGGAGTTGCTAATTTATTAAAAGATAGAATTCACAAAAAATTTAGTAATGTAAATATTGTAGGAACATATACACCCCCATTTCGTGCTCTTAATAGCCAAGAGGAATCTGAATTAATCAGTATTGTAAATCAAGTAAAACCAGATTTCTTTTGGGTGGGAATTAGCTGTCCAAAACAAGAAATATTTATGAATCAAATGATTAGCAAGTTAGATGTCAAATATATGTTTGGCGTAGGTTATGCTTTTGACGTATTAAGTGGTTTGGCT
>MDSV01185502.1_pt1 | contig 14129 bp, 17 predicted proteins | sample 810851 | NCBI WGS metagenome assembly MDSV01 (sample SAMN05326640, study PRJNA326480) | marine metagenome | isolation source: seawater | place: Atlantic Ocean: North East | collected 2012 | reverse complement strand
TTACCAAAGGGCGGATTCTTTAATTAGGTCCGCCCTTTTTTTATGGCTTAAATATCACAAAGGAGAATACTATGATAGAGAAATTCACGGTAGAGATAGAAGTCGGAGACAGAGTAGAAGTTGGTAGGATGCATCTTGCCAATCAAACAATCAAGGCAATAGAAATAGATAAATGGGGACACCCGGTAATGGTGTTAGAAAGCGGCAGGAGAAGAGGACTGTTTAACTGCAGAGTAAAGAAGCTAATACCTGATGATGTTAAGCGATTGCAAGAGCCAAAAGAAGTAATGATGACCAAAGAACAATGGGCAGAAGCACAGGCAAAGATAGACGCAGTTAACTCAAAATAATTACTATGCACACTTTTACGATGCATACCTTGGTGGACATAACCAAGAACGGAAGTCTTGCAAAAACATTTCCATTTACTACACCCGCAGGTGACGAGATAGATGGCAAGGAAACCTTAAAGATAGCTAGGAATCAGAACAACAATTTTAACACAATGGTACAGTTGTTGCAGATAAGAGGTAACATCACTTGGGAAGAAGAACCTGTACGTATCAGTCATGACCTTACTGCCACACAGTTTGGCAAATTTTATGAAGGACAAAATACATCATGGCATTTCACTTTTTACACAGAACAGACTGATTTGTTTGCAGACACAAATGGTCCGGTCGGACAGCTGACTGAAGATTTTAATCTTGTGCCTATATTAACAAATTGCAAAGAATCTGCCCACTTTCCCATACAAACTTTTGTCACCAAAGACCTGCAGAAGCCTGCCCTGAATACAGGCACACAGCAACAAAAAATCGTCAATGCACTCGCAGGCGATATAATAAACACATACTTTACGTATGGTGGTTGGACAAATAAATAAAAGCATATTAAGGCATAAGAACTAAAAGCACACAAAGGCACACACAGGCAATGACTCAGGCTCATTTACAGGCTATAATACTGGAGGTACAAAACCTCAAACGTGAGATAATAAATTATATGAGTACAACTGAATTAGAAAAACAAAACCTAGAAGCACACGTGGACCTTTGTTCAGAGAGATACAAAGGGTTACACGACAGACTATCAGCGATCGAATTAAGATTAGGCAAAATGAACGAAGATATGATCGCAGGACAGAAAAGTTCATCCAAGACAATTATAGCAACAGCAGGCACAGTGGTTGCGGGACTATTATCAACAGTGGTAGTGATCCTAATGAAAATGCCTGGTTAGAAATAATATTACCAATCACATCAATATATGTTTGTAAAAATAGCACCACACGTAAACGTGTTTCTCACTGCGGAACAATTAGAATTCGTAGAAAAATACAAAGACAAACCATCATTCACAGATAGGAATTTAGATCCTGAACAGGCACACATGGCCAGAGTTCTAGGAGACAAGGCAATATTCGTTAGAAAGAAACTTGACAACGGTATGCAATATGCTTTAAATAGACGTATACGATTTGTGAAAAATGCCAAAAAAAGATAAACATAAACCGTTCAGCGAACTGGTACGACAGATTGAGGCTTATGGACTCAAGGATAAACTTGCGGACCTGGCACACAAACAAGAAGCAAGAAGGCCCTTCCGTCATTTACCAAAACAATTCTCCAAAGGCATCCTCATAGGCAACATAGCAATCGTACCTAAGAAACACACAGGTACCAGATATGTGTATGTTATTGCTGATATGTTAGAGGCCAAGCTGATATACGAGGATATAAACCTTAAACAAACGGCAATACTTGTTGCACACCATTTGGCCGACAACAAGCCAACACCATCACAGGTTATAGAGATGGACACACATTTTGCATCTTATCTGTTTGAGATAACAAACTGCAAACGAATGCTTAAAATGGCACAAAAGGAAGCAGACGAAGTTATGGAAGAAATATACATACAAAAACTAGAGGACGCACACCGCCTAGCGGACGAATATAAAGGTAGAATACAAGATATTTTCCAATCAACCTTTAGTGCATAATGGCTAAATAATCATATGAAGAGCATAGAACTTACAAAACCATTAACAACAGAGTCATTATTAAAAGAGTTTGAATCTAGATTTAACATGACTATGGATCTATCAAAATTCAATGAAGAAGAATTACAAGATTATGCTAATCATGTGAGAACAAAAATACACGAAATTACACAAAACACACACTTTGGCCAAGAGCTTAAAGACAACAACTATCAGAAGAGTCAAATGATGTTAGACATTATCAATCAAGAAGTGTCACAGAGAAAACTTGAGCAGATGGGTGGCAACACAGAGAATCCAGTTTTAGATAAAGCAACAGCACCAATCAAGGCCAAACTAGCAAAAGGACAAGCATTGAGTCCAGACGAAAGAGCGGCGGCTTCAAAACTTATGTCAAGCAAGACAAACGAAATAGCACCATTGGCGGCGGCAGGAATGGCGGCGGCAACAGCGGCAGGCACGGCGGCAGGCACAACAGCAGTCAATAGAGTAGCAGACAAACTAGGAGCATCTAAGATGGACAAAGACAAGATGATCAAAAAAGAAGGCGTAGAAGAACAATCAGAATTAATATTAGCGGCTAAAGATATGATGGACAAAGTTACATCATTCTTAGAAGATCTAGCATCAATGAAAACAGAAGGTATGTTAGAACTAGCAGACAGAATCAGAGACGAGATGGGTGCAGAGAAGTCAGATGCATTCCTACAAAAAATCCAACCAGCAATAGAGCAGGCAGAAGCAACACTTACGACAACTAGACAAGAGTTAGATAACGGTGTAAGGATATTGACCGGAGAGGAAGTTGCAACGGATACAATCGGCTCTGATGATGCTATGAACACAGATGCCGAAGCAGGCATGGACACCGACTTAGATGGTATGGACGCAGGTGACACAGATGAGTTTGGTGCCGCAGATGCCGAAGCAGGTGGTACAGAACCAGAAGGTAGAGAAGAAAGATTAGAATCAAGAGAAGTTTTCGAAGCTTCAAAAAGACTGTATAGCAAATTAGCAGGGAAGTAATTCCATGCGTCTTTACGAATTCCAAAAAACAGATAAAGAACTCGAGTCAGCACTGATGAACACTCTCATCAATGTAACCAGCGGTGCAGATGACAAAAATAGATCAGCAGAAATAAGTTTTGATGCTGTAAGAGAAATTATGAAAAACACTGGCTATCCTGCATTCAATTACGATCTATTCAAAAGATTGTTTGATCAAGGTGATGCATTAAAGAACGTTGTTAAAGACTTCGACCAAGAAAAGATTGTTCTGAAAACAGATGCAGACGCAGAAGCAGATCCTTCAATGGATTTTGATAACCAAGGGTCAACAGACACGGTAAAACAAATGGCAAAGTCAGCCATGAACAGACGAAAATAAAATAACCATAATTACATTATATGACTGATAGGTTGCTAAAACTAGATCTAGAATCTTTACGACTAGGGTTATTGTCTTCTGATAGGCATTACAATAAACCTCTATTAATTTTTAACAGTGCATCTTTCTGCGGTTACACAAAGCAACTTACTTCAATGCAAAAAATATACGAAGAAGGAAACGTTGTTCCTATAGCATTACCAACTAATGAGTTTGGCAAACAAGAGCCAGGTGACGACATAGAGATAAGTCAATACTATGAGAACAAGTTTAATGTAACGTTTCCTGTTGCAAAGAAAACAAATTTAGATCACGTGGTCTTCCAAACATACGGAATACCCAAATGGAATTTTGAAAAATACCTTTTCAATAAGGAACATATTTTTGTTAAGAAATACGACAGCAAAGTTCTACCAGAGGATATTATTAAAGATGTCTAAAACTTTCTGTAACTTGCCTTGGATACAACTTTATATTTCTACATCTGGAAACCATAGGATCTGTTGTAACAACAATGACAACATTCCTAAGGACGATGGCTACTATCACTTCAACATGACACGTGATAAAATAACTGATTCTTGGAACAGCGACTATCTTAAAGATATGAGATTAACTCTCATGAAAGGTGAAAAGCATAAAAACTGCCAACGTTGTTATCTACAAGAAGACTTAGGACATATCAGTATGCGTGATACTAAGAACATTGACGCATTGATAAAAAATACAAATGCAGACGGCAGTTATGACACTCCACCATGGCAGTTAGAACTACACTTTGGAAATCTTTGTAACCTTGCCTGTAAGATGTGTAGCCAAAACTATTCTACAACTATTGGCAAAGAGTTTTTAAAAATGGGAGAGAAGGATCCGGATTTTCTAAAATGGGTAAAAAAGGAAAGTGGCACAGTTAATAATTGGACTGGCCAATTGGACATGGTTTATGACTGGTTTAAAAATGAAAAGGTAAAGAAAGAGGTATTTGAACACGTGAGTAAGAATATTACCAGCTTAAATGTTATTGGCGGGGAGCCAACTGTAATTAAAGAATTTTTTGAATTGCTAGACTACTGCTATAATGAAAACACATTAAAAGATAAGGACGTTCTAATACACAGCAACATGACAAACATCAATCCAAAATTGACGCAGTGGCTTGGAGAGATGAAAGGTTGGTCAATAGCGGCCAGCATAGATGGCATAGGAGATCGTAACCGTTATATTAGATATCCTTCAGACTGGGATACTATTGTTAAGAACATAAATTTCTACAAAACTGTAATAGAGAAACATGGTAATGGTGGAATATCATTTGGCCCTGCGATACAACTTTTAAATATTGATCAATTAGCAGACCTATGTATGTTCTTTGAAGATATATCTCCACACAGTGTAAGCATAGGATTTTATTCACACGTAAAGTATCCAATCATTTGCGATTATGATATTGCACCAACAGATTATAAATTGCAAGTAGCAGACAAACTAGAGGCAAGTGTCAAGAAAGTCCATAACAAAGTATATGCTTCAGACATACAAACACACATAAACGGACTTAGACAAGAAACTTTTACAGATGAACAAAAGAAAATGTATCAAAAGATGTTTGTGCGATACAACGACACACAAGACAAGTTAAGAGGTAATACTAAAACTTGGAGAGAACTGTTGCCTAATCTAGAAAAGTCTATAGGTCTTTAACACCACAATTAAAATAACAAGTGTGCAAACGATGTGCATCTAGGTCGCCCCTGATGCCTTTCTCTAATTCTTTAAAGTAATCACCATTAAGGATATTGTCTAACGAAGTGTGATAGAGATTTACTTTGGTGTAATCTTTTATAATATTTTTTGATTCGTGTAATTTTAGATCACCTAACCAACAGCAAGGTGACACATCTCCATTCACTGCAAGATAGATTTCAATAAAGTTATCTCGTAAGTTGTGTGCATAACAATTTATTTTCTTGTCTTTTAGATTATCGACAGTGTTTATTTTTTGACTATTGCCGCCCTCACCTATGTCTGGAGCCTTAAGTGCCGTTGACTTCTCGAGAGTATATTCACCAACCTGTATGTGATCTATATCTCTCCACACACCGTCACTGTCAAAGTCGGCCCATCGGGCACTTTGCTTCGAATTAAAATCTTTGAACCTTAATTGCTGTGATAGTTCCTTACACTGTTCTACCTGATGCTCGTTGTGTTTGAATACTAACATCTCCCATGTAGCAACACCGCCAGCATCTAAAAATGCTTTGACATTTTGCATAAGTTTATCCCATTTGACATTCCTTCTGTACATATGGTTTGTATCTTCCAATCCATCTATTGCAAATGTTACCTTGACACCTATCTTTGCTAGGTCTTGCCAAAACTTTACATTTCTCGCACCGCCATTACTATGCAATAATAGTTTTACATTAGGATTCATTTCTTTGATCCATTTATAAATTTCAACGCATTCTGGATTCATTGCTCCATCACCAAAATTTCCACAGCTCGTGAAAAAGTTCAAACGTTTAATTACATCAACGCCTATTTTGTCTTTAATAAACTCAAGTGTCGTATGCATAGTGTTTACTTTATCTTTAACAAGTTTGCCGTCTATAAAATATCTCGCACACATCGGACAAGCGGCGTTGCAGTAATTGGTCAGTTCAGCATTTATGCTGGTAATTTTATCAGTTGTAATATATGACATTATATTGTATAATTATGATTATGAAAATACCTGAAGATGTTCTCAAAAGCAAAGGGATAGCCTACGTGCAGAAGTTTCCGTACGGAGAACTAGCAAGGGTTACAAAAAACCATAAGCGACATTATGAAACTCCAGACGGTAGACAAGTGCCTTCAGTGACCACCGTGCTTTCTGCGACCAAAGACATGACACACCTACACGCATGGCGTAAGAGGATTGGTGCGGAAAAGGCACAACAGATTACAACAGAGTCGGCCAACATAGGTACAGTGATGCACAACTCATTGGAGAAACACGTAAAAGGTATTGAAAGAAAACCTGGGTCAAATCTAATACATCAAAAAGCACACGCAATGGCTAATGTGATTATCGACAATGGATTGAAAGATGTTAGTGAAGTGTGGGGATCAGAGGTATCCCTATATTATCCTGAATTGTATGCAGGAACAACAGATCTAGTTGGTGTGTACAAAGGCGAGCCTGCCATTATGGATTTCAAACAAGCAAGGAGATTGAAGAAGAAAGAATGGGTTGAAGACTATTATCTTCAGTTGGTTGCATATGCAGAAGCCCATAATAAACAATACGACACACAGATAAAGGGTGGCAGGATGTTTATATGCACACAGAATAACGAATTCCAATCTTTTGAAATAGAGAACTATGATCACTGGGTTGGACAGTGGTACAGCAAATTAGAACAATACTACAAGTCTATCCTTTAATAAATAACGTTATATGCCGATAGTACAGATTAGTAGAATACAGCACAGACGTGGAAAGAAAACCGATTTACCGCAATTAGCGGCGGGAGAATTGGGTTGGTCAATCGATGATCAAAAACTTTACATAGGAAATGGTACCGTGGCGGATGGTGCTCCGGCAGTAGGAAACACAGAAATTTTAACAGCTGGTTCAACAACATTTTCAACAGGAGTAGGGTATACTTACAAAGGCTACCTAGGAAGTTCAACTCCAATTGTTACAGGTGCATCAGGCGATGTAACAAGAACACTGCAACAAACTTTAGATGACCGTGTGTCGGTAAAGGCATTTGGTGCAGTAGGAGACGATTCAACCGATGACTCGGCGGCGATACAAAGAGCGATAGATGAACTATACTCAGACAGCTCAGACCAAGATGATACAAGAGCTAGAAGAATTTTATTTTTTCCAGCAGGTGTTTACAGAGTAAATGGTTCAATTACTATTCCTCCTTACGCACATTTAGTTGGAGAAGGTCCAGATAAATCTGTAATAAGACAGGCAGGAAGTAACGTTCCTGTAATGGTGACTGAAGATGACGACGGCCAAGTTTATGGAAACATAGGAGATAACAGTGCAACTACTCCAACACAAATTCAATTACAAGGATTGACTATCAAGAACATGGTAGCATACGGAGGTTTGTCTATTGACAACGCCACTAATGTATATGTGAACAACTGTAAGTTTTTAGGCACATACGCATCAGGAGGGGCAGATGCATCTAACTCCAAAGGTATTACTGTAAGATCAACAACTGCATTACCTTCTAAAAATATTGTGTTTGATCAATGCCAGTTTACAAAATTTGCTAGACTAGTTGACTTACCAGGTGATGTAACTAATATGAGATTTACAAATTGTGATTTCTCTATTTCCTACTATGGTGCAATTCTAGGAGAAACAATGGATGGCTCAACAGATGGATTCACAAAAGGGCCGAGAAGTATACATTTCACAGGCAACAGTTGGGAAACAATTTATGCACAGGCTATCTATGTACAGAACGGTTCTATGGATTCAGCACTAACAGGTGTTGGCCCAAGAAGCATTATATCACATAGCAATTTTTATGCCGAGACAGTTGCAAATAGCATGGACGGGGTAAATTCAATTACCGAGGTGCCTGTACTTCAATTTGATGCAGACGAGTGTTCTTCAATTGCAGACTTTTTCGAAAGAACAGATCAAAGAGATACAAACTTTGGTGACTCTACAGATCCATCAAACACTCCACCAGAAGTACAAGGAATAGGAATACAAAAGAAATCTATCAAACAAATTACACTATCAGATAACACATCGACGGCCACCGATACAGGAATATACCTTCCTGGTCTTCTTGATAAAGGTGTCAAAATAAATTACAAAATAAACAGAGGAACAACATACAGAACTGGAACGTTTTCAATTAGTGCCGCAGGTGAATTTTGTACTTTTAACGACGACTTCGAAGAAGCTAACGGCACTGTTGGTGTAACTCTATCAGCTATCACATCAGATGGCGACTCCACAGCAGGAAATGACACAATTAGAGTGAAATATACAACTACATCATCATCAAGCACAGATGCAAATATGGAATACCAAATAGAAATAATGGTATAATACCTAAAGTTGTAGGCAAAATAATTCATAAAACAGTAGACAAAAATCTTTTTTCATTATAATATTAGTACATTATAAAATTGCAAAACGACGTTGCAATTTTAACCGAATGACAATGACAAAAAACTTTAAAAAAAGATATAAACACAGAATTAGATAAATATGGATACAAAACTAATACACTCAAAACAAAAAAATACAAAAACAATTATGACATCTATAAATTCCTCGAACATCAAAGTACAAAAGAGGGATGGCAGACTAGAAGCACTCGATATTAACAAAATCCATTTTGTTGTTGAAGAGGCTTGTGAAGGTCTTCCTGGAGTATCTGCATCGCAGATAGAAATAAATTCAAATATTCAATTCTACGATGGCATGACCACTAAAGACATACAAAATGTTTTAGTTCGTTCTGCAAATGATCTAATAAATTTAGAAAATCCAAACTATCAATACGCCGCGGCAAGACTTTTATCTTATGATATTAGAAAAGAAGCACACGGACAATATGAATACATTCCATTATTAAAATTAATTCTAAGAAATATTAAACTTGGTGTATATGATAGAGGTATTGTAGAGAAATATACAAAGACAGAAATTAAAAAATTTAACACATGGATCAAAAGAGACAGAGATCTTAAATTTACATACGCAGGCCTTAGACAGATAGTAGACAAGTATCTTGTGCAAGACAGAAGCTCAGGAGCAATATACGAAACACCGCAAGATATGTATATGATGATCGCGGCAACTTTATTTGCTGACTATCCTACAAAGACTAGAATGTCATATGTGAAAAAATATTATGATGCAATATCATTACACAAAATTAATATTCCTACACCAGTAATGGCAGGAGTAAGAACACCTATTAGACAGTTTGCTTCTTGCGTCCTCGTAGACAGTGATGACACTCTTCCAAGCATCTTTTCAAGTGATATGGCTATTGGACTTTATGTTGCCAGAAGAGCAGGCATAGGTATCAACGCAGGAAGGATAAGAGGTATCAACAGCAAAATTAGAGGAGGGGAGGTTCAGCACACAGGAGTCATTCCGTTCCTAAAGAAATTCGAATCAACTGTGAGATGTTGTACGCAGAATGGTGTGCGTGGCGGAAACGCAACAGTTCACTTTCCTATATGGCATCCAGAGATAGAAGACATACTAGTATTGAAAAACAACAAAGGCACAGAAGATAACAGAGTAAGAAGAATGGATTATTCTATACAGATTTCAAAATTGTTTTATGAAAGGTTCATGGAAGACGGAGAGATTTCCTTAATATCTCCTCACATGGCTCCAGGATTATATGATGCATTTGGTACAGATGACTTTGATGACTTGTACCTAAAATATGAAGCTGATAAAACTATTCCAAAAAAAGTTGTTAAGGCACAAGATATATTCTTTGACTTGTTAAAAGAGAGAGCAGAGACAGGACGTATATACATTATGAACCTAGATCACTGTAACTCTCACAGCTCTTTCAAAGACAAAGTTTCTATGTCGAACCTATGTCAAGAGATTACATTACCTACTACACCAATCCAACACGTTGACGACGAACAAGGAGAGATTGCACTGTGTATACTTTCCGCTGTAAATGTTGGTACACTTAAAGATCTAAGTGAACTAGAGAACCTTTGTGACCTATCAGTGAGATCATTAGAACAAATCATAGACTATCAAAATTACCCAGTTAAGGCGGCAGAAGTTTCTACAAAGAAAAGAAGAAGCCTCGGAGTTGGCTATATTGGCCTTGCACACTATCTAGCAAAGAACGGTGTTAAGTATTCTGATCCAAAGGCTTGGGAATTGGTAGATAGACTTTCAGAAGCATTTCAGTATTACCTATTAAGATCAAGTTGCGACATAGCAGAAGAAAAAGGCAAGTGCGAAGGCTTTGACAGAACAAAATACGCAGATGGTTTACTGCCAATTGATCACTACAAAAAAGATATAGATAAAATTGTTCCACACAAACAGAGAATGGCATGGGAGAGTCTAAGAAAAGACATTGCCAAACATGGATTAAGACACAGCACACTGTCAGCACAGATGCCCTCGGAAAGTTCTTCCGTTGTTAGTAATGAAACTAACGGCATAGAACCACCAAGAGCTCTTTTACAAATAAAGAAAAGTAAAAAAGGACCATTGAAACAGATAGTTCCAGAGTTCCAGAAACTTAAAAATGACTACACTCTATTATGGGATATGCCTAGTAACGAAGGCTACATAAATGTTGTTGCAATGATGCAGAAGTATTTCGATCAAGCCATATCAGGCAACTGGTCATACAATCCATTGCAGTACGAAAACAATGAAGTCCCTCTATCGGCTATGGCCCAAGATATGTTGACAGCATATAAGATGGGTTGGAAAACAAGTTATTATCAAAACACTTATGACTTCAAAGGAGAAGAAGAGGAAGTACAACCTGCAGGATTAAGTGCTACTGTTGAAGAAGAAGGAGAAGACGTAGAACTCACAAACAGTGACACACCCGTTGTTAATGGCCATGGTAAGGTAAATGGAAACACAACGATAAGTACTGTCGCGGTAGATGACTCAGACGAGTGTGAAGCCTGTACAATTTAACAAAATATTATTATGACCAAGACTGTTTTTAATCAGAAGGATGTTGACTTCTCCAAAGAGCCTATGTTTTTTGGTGAGGATGGTGGCGTACAAAGATACGACGTATTTAAGTATCCACAGTTTGACAAACTAAATCAAACTATGTTAGGCTACTTCTGGAGACCTGAAGAAGTATCATTACAAAAAGACAGAGCAGACTTTGCCAATTTCAGACCAGAACAGAAACACATATTCACTTCTAACTTAAAATATCAAACACTGCTAGATAGTGTGCAAGGCAGAGGCCCAAGTCTTATGTTCTTACCTTATGTTTCTAATCCAGAGCTAGAAGGTTGTATTGTAACTTGGGATTTCTTTGAAACCATACACTCAAGATCCTACACGCACATCATGAAGAACGTTTACTCAGATCCAACTGAAGTGTTTGACACGATACTAGATGACAAAGAGATATTGAAGAGAGCAAAATCAGTCACAGGCGAGTATGACAAGTTTGGCAAAATGGCATTGGATTATGCAGTAGGTAAAAAAATTGATAGAATTGAATTAAAACGACAACTGTACTATGCAATGAACACAGTCAATCTTTTAGAAGGACTAAGGTTCTATGTGTCATTTGCCTGTACTTTCGCATTTGGTGAACTTAAACTTATGGAAGGTTCAGCAAAAATACTTTCACTTATTGCAAGAGACGAAGCAACACACTTGAACTTGTCAACACACGTTATCAAAGCATGGCAAAAAGGAGATGATCCTGAGATGACCAAAGCTATGAAAGGTACAGACAAGGTTGTAATACAGATGTTTAAGGACTGTGTAGAAGAAGAAAAAGCATGGGCAAGACATTTATTCAAAGATGGATCGATCATTGGACTTAACGAAAAACTACTAGGCAACTACGTAGAATGGATTGCTAATAAGAGATTGAGAGCATTAGGTTACGATGCCCTTTATGATGTGTCAGCATCAGCTAATCCATTACCATGGACACAGCACTGGTTATCAAGTAAAGGTGTGCAAGTGGCACCACAAGAAACAGAAGTAGAATCATACATAGTTGGCGGTATCAAACAAGACGTCAAAAAAGGCCAATTCTCTAAATTTAAATTATAATACGGGCAGTTTTTCAAAGCTATAAATACTGGTATGCCAGCAGTAGCAAGAAAAGGTGATCGAGAAATTACACACTGTTCAACACCAAAAAGACAAGGTGCTTTCAGTACAGTATACGCCAACGGTATCAGAATGAGCGGCCAAGGTCACAAGAACACACCACACTTGAAACCATGTGCTTGTCCTCCATGTTGTTGTGTACACACAGCACCATTGAAAAGAGGATCGCCAAATGTATATGCCGAGGGTATAAGAATAGGACGAGTGGGAGATCCAACTTGCACAGCGGTGGCCCAAGGATCGCCAAACGTATTCGCGAACGGATAGTATGACAGTTAAAAAAGGATTATCATCATTAGTAAACGCAACTCCTGATTTTTCAAACCAGGCATTAGAAAATGCTGTGAACCAATTGAAGATCGGCTGGGTAGCTAAAACATTTACATTAGATACTGCTATAAAAAACAACAGTGTTTTAACCACTACACAAAAAAATAATGCAAGATTAACAATAAACAATCAGCCACATCTAAACATTGGTAGATACATCAATGACGCTTTAGATCATACTGGTACAATATTAGATGGAACAATCGTTCACTTGGCTAATCCAGATGCTGAAGACCCCGCAACTTTTTTAGAAATATTACAAACAGTACAAAGTCTTCAAACTCTTATACCTGACTTGTATGGAGTACCAGCATCCGAAAAGAATAGAGATGTTAATGATCATTTTGGGACACTTAACAACAAATTTTTACAAACAGAAGACAGCTCAAGACCTGTCTTTACCTCACTACTGGATTCTATACAATTCATAAACAATAAATCACTAGCAACAGACACACTATATCAAACAGCTCTGACTAACATGACAACATTTGTTGACAGTGTAGTTGGTGACTCAACAGACTTCCAACAGACACTAGACACATTTGCAACAGCAGTTGCCACAGCGGCCACAAACTTCAATACAGCACTTGCGGCCGAACCTCTCTTAACAAAGAGAACATTACTAATTGCTGATAATGAAGCAGTTGACGTACAAGTAGCCTTAGAAAAAGCAAATTTAGTAGGTATAAGAACATATTCTGAATCTCTTACAAACAATTTAAGTTATACAGCACTGGCAGACGACAAAGGTCTAAGAGATTTAATGTTAACTATTTCCCAAAACGCATCATGGAAAAGCTATTTTGCAAATTACGAAGCCAACTCTGCCGCACTGAATCCACTATACACAACAGGTACAGATTCAGATAAAGCTGGCATCGTGGAAGAAGTTCTACGAGCTCGTGGATTACCAGATGTAACAACCTTCCTAGATCTTACAGGTGTTGCAGAAAAGGCCACAAAGGACAGCCGTATAGATACTAAAGGATTTGATCTTCTGACAAGTGAGGAGATCATTACAAAAAGTTGCCAGCAATTGAATCTTACAACAGCAAGAAGATCCATATATGATCAAAGTAAACAACTTCTAAGTAATCTCGATAAAAGGGATAGGGATCTTATTGCGGACGAGCTTAATCTCAATGAGGACGCAGATACTTTAAGTTAAACTGTTTCGCAACCAATAACAATACTCTCAAACGGTATGTCCATTCGGATAAAAGTATCGGTCATCTCGTAAAATCTGTCTTCGGACGCCTGCTCACACAGTTGTTGTGTTGGGTAAGTTTGTTTGGTGTCCTCATAATAAGTGGTGCATTCGGGAACTCCATTCGCTAAAATACACATCACTAACACCATTTTGAACATAAAACTATTTAATTGAAGTGCCCCACTTCTGTTGCAAGGCAGGGGCCGCCCCTGAAATTACGCAGTTATTACGCCGCTAATCTCAATTCAGGCATACCGACTGTGAAGTCAGCAAACCCTAATGCTCTTTTGTTTGCATTTAAAAACTGGCCGTTACCTCGTTCCAACTGGGTAGACTCCGC